>ERZ890953.1426-NODE-1426-length-12024-cov-7.644498_pt1 | contig 12024 bp, 9 predicted proteins | sample MGYA00521264_ERZ890953 | MGnify/ENA primary metagenome ERZ890953 (study PRJEB32303, sample SAMEA104408629) | aquatic metagenome | biome: Brackish water; feature: Chemocline; material: water | place: Baltic Sea | collected 2014-10-26T21:54:00 | depth 200 m ... | reverse complement strand
ATGTGTACGACGAGTACGACTTCCCGCCACCGGCCCAGGTCTCTGCCAGCTGATCGCGCTCTCCGCTGGGCGCGTATTTCGACCAGGCGATATGCGTGTGCCTGACAGGATTGTTAGTCCGGCGACCACTTCCGCCCGGCGAGCACCATGAAGATGAACAAGATGAGCAAGGAGCCCATCCTTGACTACTTCACCTGCGTGGCGGCAGCGTCCCGCACGGTGGCCACGGCCAAGTGGCCCCAGAACGTGCGGCGCCTGCTGTGGCTGGTCCTGTTCGGCCTGGCCTGGCCCTTGATCAAGATCGTCAGCTTCCCCATGCTGATGCTCGACTATGTGCTCTACCCGGGCTTTCGCAAGGTGGAGGTCAAGGAGCCCCTGTTCATCGTAGGCAACTGGCGCACCGGCTCCACCCTGCTCTACCGCACCCTGGCCCGCGACGAAGAGAGCGTGGCCTACTTCACCATGCTCGACTCCTTCTGCACGGCCATCTGCATGAAGCGGGCGGTGGCCTGGGTCTTCCGCATCGACCGCTGGCTGGGCGGGCACTTCCATCGCTTCATGGTGGCCTTCGACGAGATCTTCCTGGCCGAGTGGTCCCGCATCCACGACACCGGCTTCCTCAAGCCTGAAGAAGACGATCACATTCTGTTCGCGGACTTCGCGTCCGGGGCCATGTTCGAGCTGTTCCCCATGGTTCGCCGCTTCCGGCGCCTGTTCTTCGTGGACCGGGAGATGCCGCGCATCCAGCAGGAGTTCGTGATGCAGCGCTACCACAAGCTGGTCAAGCGGCAGCTGTACCACCTGGGGCCCCACAAGCGCTTCGTGTCCAAGAACCCGATGTTCACCCACAAGATCGCGACCCTGTCCCGGCAGTTCCCCGACGCCAGGTTCGTACACCTGGTGCGCAACCCGGTCAACACCGTGGTCTCCACCGCCAGCCTGTTCCACTTCGTGTGGCACGAGACCGGCGCCCTGTACCCGGGCGAGCAGGACATGGAGACGGTGCTCGAGTTCGTGCACACCGGCTACAAGCATGCCAAGGACTGCTCGGAGTGGCTCGAGGACGAGCGCTGGGTGGATGTGCGCTTCGACGATCTGGTGGCCGACCCCGGCGGCACCGTGCGGATGCTCTACGGCCACTTCGGCTGGAGCGTGCCCGGGAGCCTGGAGCGGGTGTTGAGCACGGCCGGCCAGCGCCAGAAGACGTGGAAGACCAAGCACCGCTACACCCCCGAGCAGTACGGCATGAGCGAGGCGGAGATCTACGAGCAGTTCGCCTACGTCTACGAGGAGCACGACTTCCCGCCTCCGGCGGCCGCGGCTTCCTGAGCGCCGTGAGCTCGAGCGGCGCTATGATGGCGCCATGGGCCCAAGGCGCTTCCCATACTTCCTGTCGCTGCCCCTGCTGTGCTCGTGCTTCGAGCTCGCCGGGGCCGTGTCGGATCTCGATGCCGAGCTCGCGCCCGCCGCGGCCACGCGGTCTGTGCCCGGGCTGGACCTGCTGAGGCCCGGTGAGGCCGAGCGCATCACCGCTGCGCTGCCCATCGACCACCTCAGCCAGCTGCCCCACTACAGCCTGGATCTGTCCTTGTCGGATGTCGAGGGCCGCTACGAGGGGCAGGGGACCATCCGCTTCACCAACACCACCGGCCGGCCCCAGTACACGCTGCCGCTGCTGCTGCACCCCAACGCGCCGGCCGAGGGTGGGGCCCGCGACAGCGGCACCATCGCCATCCACGAGCTGTCCTGCAGCAAGGGTCCGGCTTGTAGCTGGGATCAGGTCAGCGCTACGGTGGTGGAGGTCAGCCTCGAGCGGCCCCTCTCACCCGGCGAAGAGGCCGTGATCGAGACCCGCTTCGGCGGCCGCCTGCGCCGCCTCGCCGCATCGTCCAACGATGTCTTCGCCCAGTCCATGGGGGGCATGGGCCAGCTGGGCGCGCCGGTGGGCGTGGCCGACTACGGCCTGCTGGGGGCGGGGGACGGCCTGCTCACCGCGGCCAGCGCCTATCCCACGCTGGCGCCCTTCGTGGACGGTGAGGCGGTGGTCCAAGTCCCCAGCGCTGTGGGGGATCTCGCCTGGAACCAGCTGGGCGTGTTCGATGTTCGAGTGGTCACCCCCGCGGGCATGAGGGTGGTCACCAACCTTGTGGACAAGGCTCCCGAGCACCTGTCCGCTGCGGCCAGCCTCACCCGCGCCCAGGGCGCCGGGGTGCGGGATCTGGTGGTGGTGGCCTCCCGGAGCTGGCAGGTGCTGGAGCGGGATCTCGGGGGCGTGACCCTGCGCTCCTGGTTCCTGCCCCAGGATGCCCTCGCGGGTCAGGCCGCCCTGGACACCGCGGCGGCCTCGCTGGAGCTCTACAGCGAGCTGCTGGGGCCCTACCCCTACACGGAGCTGGACGTGGTGGAGGCCACCCTGGTGGGTGGGGCGGGCGGCGTGGAGTTCAGCGGGCTGGTGCTCATCGCGGGCTTCCTGTACCGCGACCCCGGCGCCTCCCAGTCCCCCATGGCCTCCCTCATGCAGCTGTGGGGCTCCCTGGGCATGGGGACCATGGGCTCGCAGATGGGGGACATGCTCACCGGTCAGCGCCGCTTCGTGGTGGCCCACGAGCTGGCCCACCAGTGGGTGCCGGGGCTGGTGGGCACCGACAGCCAGCGACATCCCATCGTGGACGAGGCCCTGGCCCAGTACCTGGCGGGCCGAGTGGTCGAGGCGCAGCTGGGCCCTGAGGCCGGCGCCGAGGAGCGCGACCGCAACGTGCTGATGAACTACGCGCTGTATCGGCTGCTCGGCGGACCGGACGCCGTTGCCGGACGGCCTACGGGCGCCTTCGCCAGCACCCTCGAGTACGGGGCCCTGGTCTACGGCAAGGCGCCCTACCTCTACGTGGCCCTCGAGCAGCGCCATGGCCGCGCCGTGGTGGAGCGCGCCCTGCGCTCGGCGGTGGACGAGCTGGCCTGGGGAATCACCGATACCGACGGATGGATCGCGGCCCTGGAGCGGGGCGGTCTGCACCAGGCTGGCGGTGCCGCCCAGCGCTGGTGGGTCGAGGCGCACGGTGACGAGGATCTGGGGGTGGACGAGGACGGCGAAGCGGCGGTGAGGCTGCTGTTCGGCGACGCCATGGCGGCGCAGCTGGACCAGAGCCTGGCCATCACCGGCATGAGCTTCGGTGACCTGCTGCGCATGATGATGGGGGGAGCGCCTACGACGGCCCCTTACCAGCCCGGCGCCCCGTCCCCCGAGGACATGCTGCGGCTGCTGGAGGGGCGGTGAGCAGAGGGGCTCACCTGCCCTGGCTGACCGCTCGTTCTGGGAGGCTTTGGGCCGAGGAGTTCGTAGAGCGCCTCCCGCGGCAGCTACGGCGGCTGGGCCAACTTCGTGCGCACCTGCGGCACCAGCGACGACTACCTCACCTCCTGCAGCACCTCGCGGGGCAGCTGCACCGAGTACACTGAGGTCCGCACCCAGGGCTGTCGGTGGTCCCAGTCGTCGATGTCATTGTCGAGGGTGGGAGCAGGTAAGTTGCTCCCCTACGTTGAATGTCCTCGTGATGCTCGAACGTAGGGGAGGACTTCACGTCCTCCCGCTCAGTCCCAGTCGTCGAAGTCGAAGTCATCGGAGCTCGACGCGCTCGTCCACTCTGCACCGGGGGTGGTGACCTCCACCAGGTCCAGGGAGCCCAGTACCCAGGCACCCTGCCAGAGGTACATGACCACCAGGAACTGCCCAGTGCAGGCGCTGCCGTCTTCAGGCGCGGCGGCCGAGGCGCCGCTGGCGGCGTCGGCTTCGATGGAGGGTCGGGGCCAGCCTTCGACCTCGACCCAGATCACAGGCCCGAAGCTGAGCCAGCGGGTGGTCCGCTTCGTGCTCACTGCCAGCAACCCCGGCGTGTCGAAGCCGCAGAGCTTGGTGGCGGCCGTCTCGTCGTTGGCCAGCGCGGCGCTCACCTGGGCCGTGATCACGCTGTCCAGCGGCGCCTCGAGGAAGCCCCAGTCGCAGCCGCAGCCCCGGCGGTTCACCGGCTCGGCCGGCCCGCAGCAGCCGCGGGTGCAGCGCCAGCCTTCGGTGCAGTCGCAGACAAGATCGCACTCTCCACAGCCCAGGGCCAGCAGCAGGTAGAGACCGAGCCACAGGCAGATCCGGATCACTCGGCTGGGGTTGTGCAGGGGGCTGATCAAGCTCGGGCGGGATGCGGTGGGCATGGCGCGTCCTATCCCGAGGTCCGGTGCGTCGAGCGGTCGACGCGGTACGCATCGCTTCCGCGTCGGCAAGCCCGGGTTAGGAGACTTGTGCAGGCAGGCACGGACGGGACGATCCACCTCGCCTGTGTGGACCTTGTGTCTAGGTTCCCCCCGCATCGATGCCGGAGCTGTCGTGTCACTACTGTGCCTGTCGCTGATCCTGGCTCTCTCGCAGCCGCTGTCATCTGCCCTCGCGGCCGAGCTGGGCGTCGATGCCGACTCCGCCGTCTCTCCAGCGGTCGCAGGCCCGCGCCTGCCCGGGGTGCTCGAGCCGATCTCTCCCAGCTACCCCCCCGACGCTCTGGCCGAAGGCCTGGACGCGACGGTCCTGCTCGAGGTCGGGGTCACCGCCGAGGGCCTGGTGGCGGGTTCCAGGGTGGTCGAGTCCACCGATCCGCGCTTCGACACCCCTGCCATGGACGCCATGCGCGGCTTCCTGTTCTCCCCAGCCATCGACGCCGAGGGTCAGGTCACCACGGCGCTGATCCAATACCGCATGGTGTTCCGTACCCAGGCCGCGTTGCCTGTCTCCGCCGAGGGTGTGGTCCGGGACGCCGAGGCTCAGCTCACCCTGTCTTCGCTGCTGGTCACCGCCATCGGTCCGGGCGGCGAGCAGCTCTACGCTACCAGCGACTCGGATGGCGGCTTCCGCTTCGTGGGCTTGGCGCCGGGTGCTTGGCGCGTCGAGGTGGCGGGGGGCTCGCTGTACGAGCCCAAGAGTATCGATGTCACCGTGGCAGACGGTGTGGTGCAGCAGATCGACGCCTCACTCGAGCGCGTGGCCCGGCTGCGCGGCGCGGCCGACCTCACCATCCTGGTGGAAGACGAAGCCAGCGCCGACGAGGTCACCGAGCGGGTGATCCGATCCGACGAGATCGAGTTCCTGCCGGGCACCTCCGGCGACGTGGTCAAGGCGGTGCAGAACCTCCCCGGTGTCGCCCGGGCCCCCAGCGGCATCGGCCAGCTCATCATCCGGGGTTCGCCCCCCGAAGACTCCGAGTTCGGGCTGGACGGCGCACCCATCCCCCTGGTGTTCCACTTCAGCGGACTCACCACGGTGCTGTCCACCGAGAGCATCGACGAGGTCGCCTATCTGGCGGGCTCCTACGGGGTCCGCTACGGCCGCGCCCTGGGCGGCTACGTGGACCTGCGGCTGAGCCCCGATCTGCCCGACGAGGATCGATCCGTGGTGAGCGTGGATGTCTACCAGGCCCAGCTCTTCCACGAGCGCAAGCTCGGTGAACGCACCGCCCTGAGCGTCTCGGGCCGTCGCTCCTACATCGACTCGGTGCTCACCCCGCTGCTCAGCCAGGGGGATCTCACCATCCAGGCCCCGCGGTACTACGACGGGCAGGTGCGGCTGCAGCACGAGACCCGTCGCGGAGACAGCGTCGACGCGTTGTTCTTCATGAGCGATGACCGCTTCCGCTTCCTGGGCAAGGACGCCGATGGCCAGGACGAGACCCTGGCGGCCCTGGCCACCAACTTCCAGAAGCTGCGGCTGCGCTGGCTGGTGGGGTTGGAGGGCGACTGGGCCCTCGAGAACCTGCTGCTCATGGGCCCCGAAGCCCAGACCTTCGAGTTCGCCCGTGGCAGCGAAGCCTACGAGAAGCGGCTGACCCTGGGCCTGCGGGAAGAGCTGCGGCTCGAGGCGGACGAGGATCGGCGCCTGGGCACCCGCCTGGGGGTGGACCTGCTCTGTGGCCGCGACAGCTATCTGTACGACGTGGCCTTCTACACCGAGCGCGAAGAGGGCGAGGGCTGGTTCTGCGCCCCGGCCCCCTACGCCGAGCTCACCGCCCGGCTGGGGCCCGTCACCCTCACCCCGGGCGTGCGCGGCGACATGCTGCTGCTGCCCGAGAGCACCCTGTACGCCGCCGACCCCAGGCTGGGGCTGCGCTGGGTGCTGGGCGACTCCACCACCCTCAAGGCGGGCACCGGGCTGTACAGCCAGTTCCCCACCTTCCGGGAGCTGAACGCCGACGCCGGCGGCAACCCGGATCTGGTGGCGGAGCGCGCCTGGCAGAGCTCCATGGGCCTCGAGCGGCAGCTCGGCTCGTCCATGCGGGCGGAAGTCACCGGCTTCTACAACGACCTGGACCGCCTGGTGGTGGGACGCGAGGACCGCTTCTCCTTCTTCACCGGCCCCCCCATCCGTCGGGACTTCGACACCGACCCCTACGACAACGCGGGCACGGGTAGGACCTACGGGGTGGAGCTGCTGCTGCGCTACACCGACGATCTGACGGTGGCCCAGCTCGCCGCCACCTACAGCCGCTCCGAGCGCACCGGGCGTGACGGGGTCACCGAGCTGTTCGAGTACGACCAGCCCCTGATCCTCAACCTGCTGGCCAGCCGCGAGCTGCCCCGCTCCTGGCGCATCGGCGCCCGCGCTCGCTATGGCTCGGGCAACCCCTACACGCCGGTGATCAACCGCATCTACAACCTGGACGATCGCAGCTGGCTGCCGGTCTACGACTCCGGCGAGTACGAGCGCCTGCCGGCGTTCTTCAGCTTGGATGTGCGGGTGGACAAGAGCTTCGCGTTCCGCCGGTGGGAGCTGACCACCTACCTGGATGTGCAGAACGCCACCTTCTACAAGAACGTCGAGATCATGAACTACTCTGCCGACTATGGCGAGGAACAACCCATCGCCGGCCTGCCGGTTGTGCCCAGCTTCGGCCTGAAGGGGGAGTGGTAATGAACCCGCGCATCATCAGCGTCATCCTGTGGACCACCCTGGCCGCGGTGGGCTGCACCGACGGGCCCAGTGACGACACCCTGGTGGACGAGCTGCGGGTGCTGGCCATCCAGGCCGATCCCCCCGAGGCCGCCCCGGGCCAGGACGTCGAGCTCACGGTGACCATCGCCGATCCCGCCAGCACCGGCGCCGAGGTGCTGCTGTGGCACTGCACGGATCTGGGTACGGGCTGCCTCGAAGAGGGCACCCCCCACACCTGGACCCAGGACTTGCAGGGAGACAGCGTGGGGGTCACGGCCACGGTGCCCGACGCCCTGGCGGCCTTCGCCTCGGCAGAGCCCGTGCGGGCCACCCTGGTGTGGGCCCTGGCCTGCGAGCCCGGCCTCTGCCCCCAGCTGGATGACCCCGACGGCTGGGATCTGTCCAGCCCCACCGAGTGGCTGGGGGACCTTCCCATGCTGGGGGTGTCCCTGGCCTTCAACGCCATGGCCATCTCCACCCGGGACGACGGTCTGCAGAACCCGGTGGTGGCGCGGGTGGGAGCCGACCCCATCGAGGCCGATCCGGGAGAGCTGGTGGCCCTGGACTTCACGGTCCAGCTGGACGTCGCGGCGACGGTGGACACCCTGGCCTTCGGCTACGCAACCGCCGGCGGGTTCGGAACCACCGAGTACGCCATCGGCGACGACGGTGAGGTCACCCTCGAGTGGTATGCCCCGGAAGACGCCGGCGTCGCGACCCTGTACGTGGTGGTCAACGACGGTGCGGGCGGCGTGGGCGTGTGGGTGGATCAGGCCACCGTGCGCTGATCTACTGCTCGAGCAGCCAGCTCACCATGAGCTCGAGCTCTTCGTCGGTGCCGTCGAAGTACTGCAGGTGGGTGTAGCCGTCGTGGTCCTTCTTGCGCTTCAGCCAGCGGCGCAGGGAGCAGGGCTTGTACTCGTCGCCCAGGTCCGCGAGGTCCGGGCCGGTCACGGTCTGATCACCGAGTTTTTCCACCGATGCCGCGGGCACCGCGTGGCACCCGTTGCAGTTCTGGCCCACGAAGATGGCCTTACCCGGGGCATCGTCGGCGGCGACCATGCCGCTGGCTGCGGAGAGCATCAGGGCCCCGAGGGTCAGGGCGGCGGTGGTTGGAGCGCTTCGTCCCATGCTGTGCCTCTCGAAAGGGTGGCGTCGCAGTATAGTCACGGCCGCTGGGGGCCGCTCGGCCTCATCCCACCACCAGCGTCCTCAGCCGGTTCAGCGCCGCGGCGAGCTCGTGGCGTCGAGGTTGGATGATGTCCCCCACGGGCTCGCGGTGCGGAGAGAGGGCGTCCAGGCCTTCGGCGGCCAGGATGGCCTCGAGCTTGTCCAGCGCGCGGGGCACGGGGGTGGGATCGGACAGCTCCGACAGCACCCGCAGGGCGTGGCCGAGGGTGGCTGCGTGGGCAGCGTCGAGCACCTGCTCCACCGCCAGCAGATCCACCTCTTCGCCGCCGTAGCTCACGCCGCGATCACTGCGAGCGCGCACCTTGCCGCGCCCGGTGGGCTCGAGACTGCGGGGGTCGAGCAGGCGAGGGGACGGCCCGGGCAGGGGGCCCGGGGGCTGGGGCGCTGGCCCGGCGATGGCGTGGGCCTGATCGGTCACCACCCGGGGCTCCCAGCTCTCCATGGCGATGACCGTGTCGGCGACAGCCAGGTAGTCGCCGACCCCTCCCACCACCATGACCAGGGAGATGTCACGCTCGCGGTGCAGCTGTCGCACCCGCTCCACCAGGGGGGTGATGGGTTCCTTGTCCGGGGCGATGAGCTGCCGCATGCGGGCGTCCCGCACCAGCAGGTTGGTGGCGGAGCTGTCCTCGTCCAGCAGCAGCACCCGGGCGCCGCTCTCCACGGCTTCGGCGATGGCGGCGGCCTGGGAGGTGGAGCCCGAGGCGTCGTCGGTGCTGAAGGGGGCGGTGTCTCGACCGCCTGGCAGGTCCATCAGGAAGGCGGAGATGTCCACTTTCTCCACCCGTCGGCCTTCCTCGGCCTTGACCTTCACCGTGTCGGGGTCGCTCACCACCCCCTCGCGGCCGTCGCCGGGCCGGTGGTCCAGGTGGCCCCACTGCAGGGCCTGCAGCAGGGTGGACTTGCCGTGGAAGCCGCCGCCGACGATCAGGGTGACGCCGGTGGGGATGCCCATGCCGGTCACGGGGCCCTGATCGGTCTCGAGGCGGACGCGGAGCTCGGGTGGGGAGGAGAAGGGCAGGGCACCGGCGAGGGGCTGGCGGTCTACCCCCGAGGCCCGAGCCAACACCGCCCCGTCGGCCACGAAGGCCACCAGCCCCCGCTGGCGCAGCTGGCGGCGCAGGGCCCGCTGACGCAGCACCGAGGCGATGTGGGCCTGGAGGTGGTCGCTGAAGCGGCCGGGCTGGAGCAGGCGGGCCAGGGCGGGCAGGTCTTCGAGCAGCAGAGCCGCGGCTTGATCGCCCAGGATGCGCCTGCCCCGCGCGGGCAGCCCCGCCTGCAGCCGGAGCTCGGCGCTGCCGTCGGCGTGCAGGCGCAGGGACGAGCGCGCCAGGATCTCGGGGCCTGGGCGGTAGACCGTGAGCTCGCCCGAGCGCCCGGAACCCCTGCGCTCGTCTCGGAGGCCATGGCCCACGCGCCGCAGCAGCCAGTCCTCGGCGGCCTCCCGCCGGTCGGGGTCGGTGCAGGTGGCGGTGTCGATGCCGGTGGGCGCGAAGATCCGCAGCCTCGAAGGGGCGGCGTAGGGATCGCCCTGGACGTGATCCACCGCCAGATCGAGCTCGCCAAGTCGCCAGCGACCCTTCAGATCCCGGTAGGCGGGGTAGGGACGTCCGTCGATGCTCTGGAGCCGGGACTCGAGTCGGGGGCGGTCGGGCATGGGGCTCGGTGGTGCGGGTGATGGCGCGGCTCGGGTTTGTACAGGAGACCCCTGACAGGGCGTTTCATAGCGACTTTGGTGCAGGTCGTCCGCGCAGAGGGTCCACGGGGGCCTTATCGAGCCCTCCCCGTCGACCCGTCCCCTCGGAGGAACATCGCCGTGATCACGCACAGGCTTCGGCCGAGGTTTCAGGTCTCGCTGCCTCTTGCCCCTGCGGCGGTGTTGGACAGGCTCGCCTCGCGCTTTGGAGAGCCCGACTGTCCCTGCAGCGTCATGGCCTCCGAGGCTCACCAGCTCGTCGAGCTGCGCGTGAACGAGGAGGAACGGCACCTCTGGTCGCCCACGCTCAGCGTGACGGTGATCGCGGACGAGTCCGGCTCGGGCTGCGTCGTCCACGGCCTGGTGGGCCCCAACCCGAACGTCTGGACCCTCTTCGCCATGCTCTACATGGGCCTGCTGACCATGACCCTCTTCGCCGGGATTCTCGGCCTGGTGCAGTGGACGCTGGGCCTACCTGTCTGGGGCCTGGGGGTCACGGCGGGGCTGGTGGTTGCCCTGGGCGTTTCCTATGGGCTGTCCCAGGCCGGCCAGCGGCTCGCGGCCCCACAGACAGCGATGCTGCGGCAGGTGCTGGAGGATGCGCTCGCGCGGTCGTCGTCCTGACGGGCGCACGGGTTAAGCTCCAGCCCTTCCCCGACCCCACGCGCACCCAAGGAAGCCGCCATGCTCGAACCCACCATCGATCCTGCCGCCCTCGAGATCTGGGCCGACTACCTCATCGATCACTCTGTTGGGGGCGTAGGCCCGGGCGACGTGGTGATGATCAAGGGCGAGCGCATCTGCTGGCCGCTCATGGCGATCCTCGAGCGCAAGGTCATCGAAAAGGGCGGCACCCCCGACGTCTACATGGTGCCCCCCAACAACGAGCGCGGCCGTGTGTGGTCCGCCGACATGGCCCGCACCGGCACCCCGGATCAGATCGGCAACACCCCGGCGTGGAACAAGGACCGCTACGAGGTGATGAACAAGTACATCGAGGTGCTCGGCGCCGAGGATCCCACCCTGTACGCGGGCTTGAACCCGGAACAAGCCGGCCTGCTGGCAAAGGCCGATCGCCCCTTCAGCACCCTGCGCCTGGCGCGCACCTGGGTCATCACGCTCTACCCCACCCCGGGCATGGCCAAGGCCGAGGGCATGGAGCTGGACGAATACGTGGACTTCATCGTCCGCGCCTCCACCCAGGACCCGCAGCCCCTCAAGGAAGCCGAAGAGGCCCTCGAGCCCTTGTTCAACCAGGCCAAGAAAGCCACCATCATCACGCAGCACCCCCACGACGGCCGTGAGCTCACCCTCACCATGGACCTCTCCAAGAGCCAGGGCGTGCTCTGCTACGGTCTGCGCAACTTCCCCGACGGCGAGATCTTCACCAGCCCCGACGCCAACAGCGTGCAGGGCCAGATCTTCGTCGATCTGCCGGTGAGCTACGGCGGCGTGGACATGATGGGCATCTACCTCGAGTTCGAGGCCGGCCGCATCGTGAAGTACGACGCGGATCAGGGCCGGGGGCAGCTCGAGGCCATCATCGAGACCGACGAGGGCTCCCACCGCCTGGGTGAGTTCGCCCTGGGCATGAACCCGGGCCTCGAGAAGGTGCTCAAGCATCCCCTGTTCGTCGAGAAGGTCGGCGGTACGTTGCACATCGCCATCGGCATGTCCTACGAGGACTGCTACGTGGATGACCCCTCCACCGACGAAGGCAAGGCGCGGCTGCAGGCCTTGGTCGAGCAGGGTGTGTGCAACCAGTCCGCGCAGCATGTGGACATCGTCACCGACTTCCGCCCGGGTGGCTGCGGCCGCCGGGTGCTGCTCGATGACGTCGAGGTGGTGGTCAAGGACGGGCTGTGGGTGGTGAAGTAGGGCCCCAGAGCCTCCCCCGCTCGGGGGAGGGTAGAACGGCCCAGACCCCACCCTGACCCCGCGCAGTTGGCCAAACGAGGCTACATAGGGCGCATCCAATCTGGAGGTTCCCATGCGCGCGGCGTTCATTCCCGGTCTCCTGCTCCTTGCGGTGTCCTGTACCCAGCCCGAGGGGGCCTTCCCAGGTGAGTGCTGGGACGGAGACGACAACGACAGCGACGGGCTCACCGACTGCGACGACCCCGACTGTGACGGGTCTGTCGAGTGCTCCGGAGACACGGACACGGACACCGAC
>ERZ890953.1425-NODE-1425-length-12025-cov-7.273266_pt1 | contig 12025 bp, 21 predicted proteins | sample MGYA00521264_ERZ890953 | MGnify/ENA primary metagenome ERZ890953 (study PRJEB32303, sample SAMEA104408629) | aquatic metagenome | biome: Brackish water; feature: Chemocline; material: water | place: Baltic Sea | collected 2014-10-26T21:54:00 | depth 200 m ... | reverse complement strand
AAATAACAAATGAAACTAACAACTACCGTACAGACCTGGGTAATAAATGGATTAACCTTAAGCATATCTATGACAAATCTTGAAAACGGGTTAAAGATAGCCTTGCTATTGGTAACAATTGGTTATACAATAGCTAAATGGACTAAGATAAAAGAAGATGAGGAAAATTGATAAAGTAATAGTACATTGCACAGCCACGCCTGAAGGCAGGTATACAACAGTAGAAGATGTTAGAAGATGGCACAAAGCCCAAGGGTGGAGTGATATTGGCTATCATTATGTTGTATACTTGGATGGCACCGTCCATGAAGGTAGGCCTGTGGAACTAGTTGGAGCTCACTGTAAGGGTCATAATACTGGATCAATAGGCATAGCTTATGTAGGGGGGATAGACGCTATTCACCTACAAGCAAAAGACACTAGAACAATCGAACAGAAAATTGCTTTAGTTGACATGCTATCCTATTTTAAGACAGCTTATCCCACTGTAAGAATTTATGGACACAGGGATTTTGCCACGAAGGCTTGCCCTAGTTTTGACGCCAAGACTGAATATAAGGATATATCAAATATGTGGTAAAAAAAAAGAGGTACCGTTTTCGATACCTCTTTTGTAATTTTACTTAACTTCACAACTTCCACCTGAGCAGGCTAACTCGCTTGATAACTCAGTCTCATCTGTTGACTCAAATATATTTGCTAAGTTCACAGCCATTAATGTCTTTAGCTTTTCATTATATTCTTCCTCGGTTATATCCTCAAATGGAGCCTGTATATAAGATCCTCCATCATAAGGTAATACAGATAGCCCATTGTAACTCCTCCTATTTTCCCACATCCATTCACCAGCTTTTTCCCATTCATCTGGCTTTAAAGATATTGTAGCAGAAACATTATGTGTATTAGAACCTGATCTATGACCTGGTTTAACCCATTCTTGTGCAACTTCCTTTATCCTATTCAATAGATCCATTGGACTTTCAGTTCTTAGCATAGAACCTTCAGGCGCTTTTTGTGGTATTGAAATCACAGCAGTATCATGAGGTCTGAAATATTCATCTTCAACTAACTCAGGGTGCCATTCTTTTAAATAACCATAGATGGCTTCATTCTTACCAACTCTTAATCTACGAACATAATAATCATTATGCCAAGCGTGTATCCCAGATGATGTACCTAACGCAAGGGATGTTGTACCTGCTGGTTTAACAGCCGTAGTTCTAGCCGCTCTATTTATACCAATAAGTTTAGCTACTCTTAAATTTTCTTTGTTAACTAATTTGGCAGCTTCCCTCATGTCGTATTGCATAACCTTATTACTACCAATACCAGTCATTGAAACCCCAATCAAAGCATCCTTTTCAGTTGTCTCTTTCCACACTTCTCTAAGATAGTGAAAGTTTGTATAACCTGCTTGTAATGTACCTATGAAAGCAGCAGCAACTACTCTACTATTAAAATCCTCTTGCGATTCAATATCAGAAACATTTACTTCACACAAATTACAAAATTGATTTGGTCTTAAGGCTATCTCACAACAAGGATTTGTACCCCAATCTTTATCGTTGCTAAAATATATTCCAGGCTCACCCGCATTAGAGGCTTCAATCCTGTGCCATAATTTATTAAAGAACTCTTTAGTTATCTTATGCCTAAGTAATACTGCCGAATTATTTGCTCTACCTCTTTGTGGATTTAATTCCCACCATTGACCAGACTTACAACTAATCATATCTTCATCATCAGCAGAGAATAAAGCTATTAATGCAGCCCGGCGTATTCCGCCCGCTAAAACAGCATCAGCTATATGACAAACCATATCGTGTACCTCTACCGTTGTTAGTTTAGATCCATCCTCTTTGCTTTCTAATATACCTTGTAATCTAAATATACATTCTTTAAGTGGCTGAGGCCCAGGTGCTTTACCTCCAGATGTTATTAATGGGGCTCCTTTCTCTCTAATATCAGAAAAATCAAACACAACTGTTGAATGTCTTTTCTGGCCTAAGTATGATTTTATTAATACTTTTATTGAATCAGCCCATCCTTCTATTGAATCACCAATTACAAATCTTTTAAACTTTTTATTAAAAGGTTTTATTACATTCGGTAATTTATCTACATGTGCTTTTTGTACAGAATATCCAACTCCTGTGCCACCTAACAATAGGAACATCGTTTCAGAAAACGCAGCCACATCATCTATAGGTAAATAAGCACAGTTGTATACTCTATTAGGGCTAAGCTCTATCGGTTTGCCGGCAAATTGCATTGATCGCATAGAAGGTAATACTTTTTTGTCATAGACAAATTGATAAGCGTTGCTTATTGCTTCAGCTAATTGCGGATATTTTTTTAAGTGCATTGCTTTATTCCTATCCACTAATTCAGACCAAACTTCTCTTCTTTTTAATTTCGGCATATACTTTGCATATTTCATATACACAGTTATGTCACTTAATATACTATTATTCAACTCCATTTGCTTCGCTTATTTGCTTTATTGTTTCTATTGTACTTATCCATTGATCTAAATTGTCTAATATTATTTTCTTGGTGGGAGCTCTACCTCTTATTAACTTCAGTGAAATCCTTAATTCTTCTGCAAAAAAATCAATAGCCGCCATTCTATCTTTTATATCATTAATCATCTGTGTTTTGGAGTTTATATTGTTCAATATTTATTTTATACTTTGCGTCATAACCTAAATTATCTATAAGCTCATGACAACTTTTAGTATTATATATATTCCATTCTTCTTTTTTCATAAATGGTTTATATTTTTTTATTCTATCAAAAGTATCATCGACTCTACATAATAAAGGCCTATCCTCATATATAGTACAGGTTTTGTTGTCTTTATCTAAGTAAGAGCAAGCTCCATCGCCCCTGTCTGGCATAAGTTTGTTTTTACCTACTTGCATACAACAAGCGCCGCACCCTGAACATATAAAATTACCCATTTTCTAATTTAGACTCAACCGCATCGGCTAAATCTCTTATAGATTGCTCTTCTTGTAGTTTAGCTATAGCCTCATCATATCCAGGCATCAGTTTTATTGTCTGTAAGGAGCCGCTAGCGATTGTCCTAACCATAACAAGATCATTAATAATGTGTTGTGTTGTCTCAACTAATTTGCTAAGATCGTGCTTCATGTTTAGTAGTGTCTGTTCTTTCATTTGTTTATCTTAAATTAAAAGTGTATAGCATTTATCCTCGTGTACTGATAGCTAGATCTACGAATGGCAAATATAAAACATGTGTCGAGTAATTCTCTTCTACATATGTTCTAAATCCAATCAGGATTCCTGGATAAAATCCAATTTCTACAATAGTTGTTTTGTGGTCTGTTTCTTTTTTTTTCATGTTATACTTTGTATTTGTTTATTATTTCCATTAATTCTTTATACTTAACAACCCCCCGTATTTCATAACTCCAAGTATACCATTGCTTTATTTTTTTGTCAGCATAATTTAATTTCTCTTCTAACCTATTGAATCTAATATTATTTCTACTGTCTTGTCGCAATCTTTATGGCTTTGAGGTTTAAATAAAATAACATTTGGAGACGTTTCCATTATAAGCTTTTTGAATAGTTTCCATCGTATTGGAAATGAATCGTTAGCTCTACCTTTACATTCTATTATGAATTGTATATATCCATCACGTGTATATACTATAAAGTCTGGGGTGTATTTTATATTCAATATTTTTTTATTACCCCTGTTTACAAACTCACCTTTGCCATTGCCCTGGCGTTCAAAACTATTTACTGCAAAATCAAACCCTGTCACTAATTCATAAGTTTGATCCTCGAAGTATGATTTTATACCGGCTTTTTGTAAAGCTATATACATATACTTTTCCAGCCCGGAGGCGAAGTTGATACCCTCGTAAGATATCTTCTTCGCTGTTACTGGACCCTTTTTTCTTTTTATAGTTCTTGCCATAATGTATCTATATCTTCAATAGCTTGTTCTTGATATTCGCTGGTGTACTCTTCTTTAGATTTTTCTAAGTATAATATCGCGTCCATTAACTCTTCTTGTAGATGATTTAACCAAGCGAACATGTCAGACTTGTCCTCTCTTAATGTTACACCATACTTTTTAAAACCTACGTCAGATCTTGATACAAATTTATTAACTACTTTTTCAACAACTGGATCTCTAAATTCTATTGTTTTTTTTGTCATTATAATGTGTGTTTTACAAAAGTTCCATTACTCATTCCGCCTTTGCGTTCTTTTATGACGCTGTAAGCTGAATTTATACAATCTTCAATATCTAACCCGTTTAAATAAGCTAAATTAGTTAGTACAACAACCATGTCTCCAATAGCGTCAACCAACTCAGGTTTGTCCTCTTTTAGTATAGCTCTTGCTAATTCTCCAGACTCTTCCATTAGTTTAACGTATTGAGTTTTGCTGTCCCCTTTAGCGTATATACCTCTTTCCTCCGCCCAAGAACGGATCTTATCAAAAATAGAATCTGAAGTTTTTGTTTTTGATATCTTGAAATCTTCTTTTAAGAACCTATCTATCATATCATGAACATCACTCGAAAATATCCCGGAAGAGTAAGTTGTACTTGCTGTTTTACTAGTTGTACTATTCTGACTTGGTGTATTTTGTTCAAACACACTAAGAGCTTTATTATATACATAACATCTGTTATAATTAAACATTGATACTTTTGCATTGCTTCTGATCCATTCAATAGTCTTAGTGTCTAATTTATGAATACCATAATCTGATACCCACTCTTCACCGTTGTGCTTATCTAAGTATTTACTTAAATCTTCTAATGGACAAGGAAATGTTGTTGTTTGTTCTGTTACATTAATTTTCATTTTCATCTTTGTTGGTTTTTTAACTACTTGTTTATATAAATCTCTATCTACTTTGTAACCATATAATTCCTGGTAATATATTTCCCGGTTAGACACATGGTTTATATCTGTACTGCATTCTAATACTTCATACTCGGAAGGACTGTAGCCTTGTTGGTTTGTTACTCTCTCAATTAAATTATTAGTTACCCCTATTTTCTTACCAGGGATATGGTATATATAATAGATCATATTTCTTTATTTGCCAACACTCAACTCAGCTTTTATTGCCGGTAAAGGATTGTAGTTAATTAATTTTATTTGGTCAGGGTCTGGTATTATAATATTACCTCTAGCATCCATTTTTAAAGACTTTCTAATACCTTCTTCTAATTTTAATTCTGGCAGTCTTCTATTAGGACGCTCTATATATTCTAATGATTGCTTAATATGGTTTGTATATAGGTGACAGTCACCAAGTTGCCCAATTAATTGGCCCGCTTTTAAATCTGCTCCTTTAGCTAACATCTCTAATAGTAATCCATACATTGCAATATCATAAGGTAAACCTAAAAAAACATCCGCCGACCGCTGTATCCACATCAAATCCATTACGCCCTTATTTATGTAAACTTGAAAAGCATAATGACAAGGAGGCAGAGCCATTTCATTCATCTCGTGTGGAGCCCATGCGCTGACTATAAGACGTCTTGAGCTTGGTTCATTCTTAATGCTATACACAAGATCTTTTAATTGATCTGAGCCGTTGAAATCACGCCATTGTTTTCCGTACACAGGGCCTAATGTTTCATCTGTTCTACCTGAGCGTTCATAATCTGGCCTCCAGTATTTAACACCGTTATCCTCTAAGTATTTAAGATCAGTTCTACCTTGTAATATCCAAAGTAATTCCGTTCTTGCTGCATTAAAAGATATTTTTTTAGATGTTAGTATAGGAAATCCTAATGACATATCATGTCTTATAGTTCTACCAAATAACGATATTGTACCGGTACCGGTTCTGTCTTCCTTATGGCGACCCTCTGCTAGTATGTCACTCATAAGTTCTTTATATTCATTTTCTATATTTATCATAGTCATTTTCTTATTAAATCTCTAAAACCATAATATCCTATGCAATGTAATTTAGTCTCTTGTAAATGAGCATCTACTCTACGTTTATAAAAGCCTAGCACTTCAACGTCTACTGTATACTTTCCGTTAGTTCTATGTTGATGCATCCGTATATTAAATTGTTTGCCCGTAGTTATACCCACATAATGATCTTCTGGTAAATAATATAATATTGTCAAGTCTGGGTTGTCCCATCTAAATTGCCTTTCCGCATCGCTAAAAGATTTAGTTGTTGCTGATCCTGAATTAAATTTCTTTCCGCCCTTTGGCTTAGGTTTATAATTATTTTTATGCCAAGCTTGTCGAGACTCTTTAATTCTTTCTTTGTTGTCTAGTCTATACTGTTTTTGATAAGTGGTTTCTTTCATATTATAAATGCCTGTGGACAGCTTGCCTGCTTATTTTTAAAACGTCAGCCACATACTGTACGGTTTCTTTAGGCATTAGCTCTCTGATTAATCTAATTTTAACTTTTGTTTTTAGCTTCTTGTCATTACTTATAGACATAACTTCCTTAGTTCTTTCTAAGTTTTGTTTCATCTGATAAAAATAACTTGATGCTGTTTTTACTTTACGATCAGTTAATTCTTTTGACCAGTTATATAAATTGGCTTGCAACCAACTATAAGGCTTTTTCCAGTCTTCGAAACTATTGATATAATGCAAATCCCATTTGTTCCCGTGTAATTTATGATACCACCAATACTCAAACCCGTCAAAGGTTATCTTATGGTTTTCAGGTATACAAAGAGATTCTAGGTCTTCTGTTGACCAGCTCGTTATGTTCATATCTATTTCCATTTGGTTATATTGTTATAGTTACACGTTTACATTTAAACTTAAGTTAGTTGTAAACATTTATTTTTAATTGCGCTGATTGTCAAGGTGTTACAAGATAAAATAATTTTACTTATACTTATCAAAGTAGTATCGATAGTATTCGTATAACTTTTTCCATATTTCATTTTTCTTATAAGCCTCTGGACTTTTGTTGGAGTTGCCGTTAATAACTATATCTATATACCAACTTGAATTATCCTTACACCAAGGCGATATATATATGTTATTATTAATACACCATGAATAGGCTTTTAGATCTTCTTCTGAAGAAATATATTTACCCATATCCATTGATCCTTTTTTCTTTGCCATTATTCCCAAGGCATTTTTTCTGCCATTAAGTTTAAAGGTTCGTGAGGTATAAAGCAACCTGATTGGTATTCCCATTTGAAATGAGCCTCGGCCCCGTTCTCTCCTAAGTTTTGGAATTTAACTTTAAGAACTTTGCACTTAACCGTTTTCTGCTCATAATCCCTGTGTACCAATAAGCCATGATAACTAGCATCATACCACTCACCACCACCTTTAATATTGTACATAGTTGGTTCTTCAATTTTACCATCTTTATCTTTATACATTTTAGTTGGATGAGCTACTACTATTACTAACACATCATATTTTTTAGCAAAAATTTCTATCTTACTTAAATACTCTAGTGTATACACGTTAACATCTCCAGAAGCATCGTTAGCTCTTACTTTATTAAACGGATCGATTACTAGACATTTAATACCTTTTCTTTTTACAAGTTCAGCGCCTTTACGTAATACAGATTCTAAGGTGTATTTTTCCATGTCTATAAAGTAGAAGTTATCATTAACATGATCCGCCACTTGATTCCATTTTTCACCTCCAATATCTTGTGGAGTTGGCATTCCTTGCCATACTTTACGCATTAACTTATGAGCATGTAAATAAGTAGGATGGTTTTCCGGTGATGCAAAAGCTGTCTTCCAATTATAGTTAGCATTGTAACCTATAATCATTTGATCTACAAAATCTGATTTACCACTCGAGGGTATTCCTGTAACGGTTATGAATTGTCCAGTATAAGTACTGAATATGTCATCAAAATTTTGTAATCCAATCTGAAATCCAGGTTTAAAACCATTCTTAACGAAGTCTGTTATGTCACTTTCAATATCTTTAAATGTAACTACATTTTCAAGAGGCACCGGCTTAGCTTTAGAAATTCTTTCGCTTAGCTTTTCTTTACCATACTTAGTTAGATATTCATTAGCGTCTTTACAGTCTTCAAAACTAACTAGGTAACATACTTCCGATCCCAGCCTTCTAACCAATTCAGCTTGCAATGCTTGCCCAGCTTCGTCAGAATCAACCGCTATTATTATCTTGTCTTTATCTTCAAAGTAATCTATACAACTATCTAGGTATTCTAAATTGTTTGTGTTTAAAGTTGCTCCGTTAGGTACTGACACTGCATTAGTTACACCTGCTTCATGAAGCGCTAGCACATCCATTTCGCCCTCTACTATAACGCAATCCTTAAAGCCTATAGTGCTGTCTATATTATAAAAGACTTTTTCTGCACCCTTAAATAATTTGAAATGTTTTCTACCATCTCTATATTTAATGTTTACTAATTGATCCCCTATAAAATAATTAAACTTTATAACGTTCTCTGTCTTACCAGTTTGAGGCATATATTCTTTACCCTCGCCAACTCTTAGCTCTTTTAAGGTTTTCTTTGATATGCTTCTTGTTTTAAACCACTCTTCAACAGCTGAGCCTGGATCGTGTATAGCAACCATCTCTGGTCTTACATATACTTTTTCAGATTCACCTTTACGTTTGTATGTATGTAATTGGAAAGGTCTATTACAATTATGGCAAGTACCGAGACCACGTTCCCAATCATAAGAAGCGCACTGGTCTTTCTTATGAGTAGGCTTTCTATCAGCGGAGCATAAAGGACAAATGCCTTGAGTCTTACCCTCTGCTAGATGATGTTGATTGAATGTATCAATCAAATAGCCATTGATCTCTGTTGTTTCTACTTGCATTATAATTAATTAAATTAATGTTAAAACTACCGCAGTATATTATAGGGTGAAGATTTTTTGTCTGCACCCTGCTATTAATATAAGTTTAACTGTCGTTAAAATGGTAGATCGTCTTCTACAACCGCTTGCTTTGGAGCTACAAATTGTGGTGCTTGTTGATCCGTTCTTGGAGCAGCTTCTACGTTAGATCCATTAGACCAAACAACTTTTACATTACCAAGATATATTTTCTTAGTTTTTGCTTCTCTTTCTTCTTTTGATTGTTCGACGCACACAGGTCCTTGATTCCCAAACTGATCTACTTCGTCATTGATAGTAATTGTAATCGGTAAGTACTTTCCTTTCTTTCCTTCGATGATTTTATCTTTAGGAATTTCGTTCAAATTAATACTCGCTTTAATAATTGATGCCATTTGTTTTGTTATAAAGTTTTATTAATAAAATAGTTTTTTGGGTTGAAGTTTTCATTTTTATAATATAAGTTGTAGGCCTCAACCGCTTCCTCAACTTTAAATTTACCAGACTCTAAGAACTTTGGGGAACAATCATATATGCCTATACGATGTGTCGTTTTATCGATTGCTACGAATATAAAATCCATCTTAAAATAAGTAGAATATATATATGCTTGACTATCGTAGTTGTAAGTATTGGCAGATTGTCTAAACTTGTTTATATCACCTGTTGTTTTAATATCAATTATTAATCCTTGAGTGTTATTTTTAATATCTGCTTTTAACTTCCACCATTCTCCTGCTAATTTCTGTACACCTGGTACTTCATATTCGACATCTATGTCTCTTATTAAACCTCTAGCTGTTTCATTCTCCATTAACGTATCTCTAAGTAACATTAAGGAATCAGCTTCGTGTTGCAATAGACACATTTCGCCGTCAGATAAGTCTTTGTAAACTTTAGTGTTTCTTGTGGAAGCATCTATAAGTTTGTATTTGTTTAACTTATCAGGTTCTAATACTAATGTATGGAAGTAGCCTCCCTTAATTAGGTTTGGATTACCAGTTAATTTCTCTTGAAATCTAAGTGGATCATTTTGCAAATTATATATATCAGAGTTTGATAAGAATTGTTTGCCAAAATCACCGTAGTAATCTTCATCGTTTTCTAAAATCTTTAATACCTTATCTATTTCTTCTTTTGTCATAAAGTTTTTAATATTTCATCCGAGACATCGTACTTTCCTTTAATAGCTTCTATTGTCCCTCCATTCTTTATAAATTCTTTTGCTTTATCTAAAGCTACGCCTTCTAGTTTCGGTTTCTTTTTGTCGTGAGTATTCACTGCGTCACTGTCTTGTGTATCATCTATTAAAAATAGATTTCCTAAGGCATACTTCTTAGCATAACTGGAAGCTGACCCGAACTTTTGAGGCATTTGCATACCTTTTTGCTCAAGATCTATGCCAACAACCGCTGTAGCATGTATAGCATCCACTCCGTCCGACATTATAGCTGTCGACTGTAATATAGGAAACGTTGCTCCAACATCGCGGACCTTTTCTGTTATGATTATTGATACTCCATACTTTAATAGGAACGGCTTTAGCGCTTCTAATATATCCTCTGCTGATCTAAAGTTATATTTCCCAAAGGAATTAAACCTACTTTTTTTAGATTTGAACAAAGTTTGGATTGTAGCCAACTTCTCATTAATAGTTAATTCTTTTTTTTCGTCCATACATTTACATTTATTGGTTATTATTATAATTACATATTCTTGTTGAAAATTAATTCAATTTCATACCTAAATTAAAGGAAATCAGCTACTTGCGATTCGTCTAAATTTAATATTAGCTTGTCTACGGCTTCCTTTTTTATTTGTGATACTCTAACGCCCTTCGACGGACCGACTATATTTAATGCTTTAGCAATGTCTATAGCGGACATCTTATCGCAGTCTAGTCCATAACTCATTCTTATTATATCGTACTCTTTATCTGTTAAAAACTTTTTCATAACACCTAGCAAGTATACATTTAGGATATCTATATTATATTCTTCCGATGTATCTTGTACCTCGAAATCGTAGGCATCATCATCTGTTGTTGTTGGTACGCTATCATCTAAACTAGTGAACACGCTATTGAAAAACATCCTAACAATATCTGAGAATGGATCTTTATTGTTTCTTATCTCCGCTAACTTGTATTCTGGTATTCGTATGCTACCTCTATTGATATCTATAGCTCTTCGTATCGCTCCTTTTATTCTTTTACTTAAGAAACTTTTTAAAGTTTTTTCTATGTCTTCAGAGTTATATAGCTGTGTCCAGTCCAACTTATCTATTGCTTTAGTTAATCCGCAATTACCCTCTTGTATTAAATCTGTTATATCCATTACTCCACTTGCTTGTGGCGCCGTTGAAAATTTTCTTGCTAGATTCTCTACTAAAGGCATGAACTTAATTATTAGCTCATCTCTAGTATATTCATCCCATGGTTTAAATTCTGGCATTGTAGCTTTAATATCCTCTTTATATCTTATATAATTCTGTACGCTATAGTTCTTCATTCTTGTTTGTTTACATTTATATTATCAATAAATTATCGTATCCAGACTGTAAGTCTTTTAATTAACGAACTTTTTTGTTAAGAAATCTATTAATTCTTTTGTTTGTAGTAATGTTACTGTCTCATTGGCTAATAATACATTTACAGATCCTTCAATTGTGTTTGCTTGGGTTATATAAAAACCGACAGTAGTGCTTGAATCAAACCACATGTCTATGTATTCTTCATTGCCTTCCGTGTCCTCTGCTAAAATTTTTACCTTCATAATTTAACTAATTTTACGTTCTTCCATTTACCTGTTTTTCTTTTTTTGTTTACTAAAAAGTCTATACTCTTTATAAATCTTTTATTCATACGGTCCTCTATTGTCCATACTCCATCCAATTTACCCGCCCCAATGACTAATACTCTAGTGCCAAATACAAATCCTAGTTCTTCTAAATCCCTAGACACCGCGATCCATTTGTGTAAGCCCGGGGCTTCTTCGTTTATAGTTTTCATGCTTGCCGTTGTAAGATAATCCTCATTGCATTGAGCAGGATCAGCATTATATACCGTGGCTGTTACTAATGTGTATAGCAATAAAAGTGTTTTCATATTCTATATATTTATTATATTTCCGTTACTACTTAATTTTCCAAATCTACCGTCTGTTACAACTGATCCA
>ERZ890953.1423-NODE-1423-length-12040-cov-4.024614_pt1 | contig 12040 bp, 8 predicted proteins | sample MGYA00521264_ERZ890953 | MGnify/ENA primary metagenome ERZ890953 (study PRJEB32303, sample SAMEA104408629) | aquatic metagenome | biome: Brackish water; feature: Chemocline; material: water | place: Baltic Sea | collected 2014-10-26T21:54:00 | depth 200 m ... | reverse complement strand
TCAAGCTCTACATTCGTCATGCTGAGTTTAGCTTTTTCAGATATACCTTCATTAAGCTCTTGAAAAAGGGATTCACTTAAAATTTGCAACTCTTTTTCTAAAACTTTACGTTGGGATATATCTGTATGAAAGCCTGTCATTTTATATGCTTCACCATTATCATTAAAAAGGGCTTTACCTCTTGCTAAGATATGCTTATAGCTTCCATCTTTACAACGAAGCCTGTGTTCATTTACAAAAAATTCCGTTTCTTTATTGAGATGTGCTTGAACAGCTTGCATAAGTCCTTCGGTGTCATCTGTATGTATACGAAAAAACCATGATTCAAACTTACTTTCAAGTTCATGATCTTCATAGCCTAACATCTCTTTCCAACGTGGCGAAAAATAGACATCATTTGTGATGATATTCCAACTCCACAAACCATCTTCAATAGAGTCTATTGCTAACTCTTTTTCAATGAGTCTTGCTTCATTTTTTTCATTCCACTCCATAAGATTTGAATGCACAACTGCATATAATTCTTCTTCTTTAAAAGGTTTAGATAAATAATACACACGGTTTTGAAGCTGTGAGAGCAGATCTTTTATCGAATAATCCGAATACCCGGTCACCACCACTATACTCATCTCAGAATCTAGTTTACGCACCTCTTTTGCTACATCGAGTCCATGAATATTGGGCATTCTCATATCTAAAATAGAAAGCGGTACCCTATTTCCATTTTCATAATAATCTATAATGGTGTCAAGGTACACTTCACTATCGCTGAATGTGTGTAAATCACACACACTGCTTGTATCTTTTTTTTCTAAATTATCAAAAAAACCTAATCGAGGATTGTTTTGTTTTGCTAATATATTACGATACAGTTCAAGTATCTCTTCATTATCATCAAGCGCAAAAACTGTTACATTTTCATTCATGCACACTTCCTATTTCAATATATAATTTTGCACCTTGCAAATGTCCAGCACTCATAAGACGCAAAGAACCATTGTTGTTTGTAAGAAAGTTATAAAAGGAGTGTAAACCCAATCCATGCCCATCTTTTTTTGTAGTGAAACCCGCATCTTGAAATTTGTCAAGATTTTCTTCAGATACACCAACACCGTTATCTTCTATCTCTATTATAACCTTAGAATCTTGGATTTTTATTGAAACCACCACTTTTGGTTTTTCTATATTTGGATGCATCAAGATAGATTCTAAAGCATTTTTTAAAATGTTGTTAAACCCGTTATAGAGTTGAAATCGCATACTTCTAAGATTTACACGTGAAGCTGAAATAAGCTGTATGCTTGCACCTTGCTTTTGATACAGCACTCTATGATTTTCAATCAACTCTTTAAACATCTCTACAAGATCAAATTGCTCTATATAGTTTATATTGCTTCTTTTATTTTTAAAGAGGTCTTGTTGATGTTTTATATTTACCCTAGCTTCTGTGTTGATACCATCAATAGCTTCAAGAGTCTCTTGAAGCTCTAGACTTATATCCTCAGTCAATCCTTCTTTAAAATCTGATAAATACCTTTGTATCTCTTCTTTTTCTCCTAAAGACGCTTGAGAACTTTCAAAGAGAGTGGCTAATTTATCGATACCTATAGAAGTTTTTGAAAGTGCTTGTTTAAGATAGCGCAGTTGCAAAGTTTTTCCTTGAAGCATACTAAGGATATTTCCAATATTATGCAAATAAGCACTTGCATTTTCAAAAAGATACTTTTTATATATTATCTCTTCATCTTTTTGTAAAATTGAGGCGTGCAACTCTTCATTTTCATGAAGCAGCTTCTTTAAAGCGGCACATTTAAAATGAATATAGAGTATGCTATAAAGCAATATAATAACAATAAGGATGTCTAAAAAAACTTCATAAGTGAAAATTTTCATTTCTAGAAAATCATTTAATACCAAAGTTGAAAATATACGAGTCACTTCTATGAAAAGTACAAGACCCACTGTAATGTATATATAGAGTTGATTGCTTAACAACTTATCTCGCAGAGTACAAAACATTTTCTATCCTTTTTTACATAATGATAGTATTTTAGTGTTGCAACTTTGTTGCATTTTAATCACGTGTGCGTTAAAAGTATTTTAAAAAAATGTTTTCTATATCTTCATCTGTATAAGGCTTACTAATATAATCATTCATTTGAGCATTTAAAAACCTTTCTCTATCGCCTGTAAGCGCATTTGCTGTCACTGCAATAATAACTATAGGCTCCAATGACTGCTCTTCTTCTAACATACGAATCACTTTTGTTGCTTCTATACCGTTCATATTTGGCATATTTTCATCCATCAGGATTATGTCGTACTCCTTTGTTTTAAAACATTCAATCGCTTCAAGTCCATCTTCTGCTATGGCATACTCTATATCTAAATCATCAAGAAAAAATCCTAATAATTTTTGATTCGTACGATTGTCTTCAACAATAAGCACTTTTATATCTAAATTTATTTTCTTCTTTAGTGTTAAAACCTGCTGTGTCTCATCTAGAGTTTGCTCTTCATATAAAGGTGCATCCATAAAAAATGAAAAACAGCTTCCTTCGCCTAAGCAACTCTGCACTGTAATCTCTCCACCCATCATCTTAATAAGACTCGAGCTAATAGACAAGCCAAGACCAGTTCCACCAAACTTTCTTGTTGTGGATGCATCTTCTTGCTCAAAGGCATTGAATACTTTATCAAGATTGCCAGCTGCTATACCTATTCCTGTGTCTTTCACATCACAAAATAGGACTTCACGTTTTTTGTCATACCATATATGCAGAGAAACATTTCCATTTTGTGGCGTAAACTTTACAGCATTGCTTAGTATGTTCAATATAACTTGCTTAACCCGTACAGCATCTATAAGTAAAGTTGCCGGGAGCGCATCATCCACATGGTATTTAAATGCAATAGCCTTATCATTGCATATACTTTGAATCTGTTGCTGTTGGCGCTATGCTTAATTTCCCACTTTCTATTTTAGATATATCGAGTATGTCGTTGACTATACTCAAAAGTAATTGTGATGAGTTTCTAATATAAGAAAAATGCTCTTTACGCTTCTCATCCACCTCACTCTTTTGTAAAATATCCACAAAACCTAAAATAGCATTCATGGGAGTACGAATCTCATGCGACATATTTGCTAAAAATCTACTCTTTGATTTGTTCGTAAACTCTGCATGTTCTTTTTCTTTTTGCAACTGTATATTTAATTCTTGAAATTTTTCATTATGAACTTGAAGCATTTCATATGAATTTGTCAATTCTGTAATATCTTCCACAATAGACCAAATACATTCACCTCCAGCATCATTTTTAATCTTCACTCCACTTAAAAGTACATGGATTCTATGACCATCTTTATGAATATACTCTTTTTTATAAGGACCGTAACTCCCTTGTTTTTTCAATTTTTCTAGTTGTTTGAGCTCCTCTTCTTCATACGACCTTGGAGTGATATCCCAGTACGATAAATTTTTAAACTCCTCACAGGTATAGCCACACATAGTGTGCAGTGCAGAATTAAGTTCAAGAAATTCGCCAGAAAGTTTGTTGAGTGCTATTCCAACGGGAGAAAGTTCAAAAAGATTTTGCAAAGCTTTTTCTTTTTGTTTTAAAAGATTTTGAGTCTCCACATGTTCTGTAATGTCAGTGAGATAGCCAATATAGTGACTTATAGCTCCCTCTTTGTTTCTAACGATAGTTGTGTTGTCGCTCACCCAATGGTATGCTCCACTCTTTGCTCTGTAACGGTAGGGTTTATGAGAAAATGAATCCTTTTCACCTTTTGATGCGAGCGTCACTTCACTAAAAACCTGTGCTAAATCATCTGGATGAATCTGATCTGCATAGGAAAGCTCTTGAGTTGTGTATTGAGCAGGATCGTATCCGTACATATTTGTGATATTTGAAGAAACATCCTCCACCGGCCATGCCTCTTCATTTTTCCAAATGAATATGACAATCGGTCCATCCAAAAATAATGGTGAATGAATCATATCTTTATATAAATCTATATTTTTCATGTATGTATTATTTTCCTTTGAGTTTTAAACGCTTTGTCTAGACTTCATAGATACATCATACGGTATCGGCTCGCCATATAAAAAACCCTGAGATTCACTGATTCCAAGTGTATCAACTATCTTTTGAATCGAGTCACTTGAAACATACTCTGCTATGGTTTTTATACCCATTTTTTTAGAAAAATCTGCAAGCATCTCAACGATTGCATACGAACTAAGCTCATTCTCTATGCCTAGTATCAAAGAACCGTCTATTTTTATATAATCCACTTCTAATTTTGCTATATGTTCAAAGTTTGCATAGCCTGAGCCAAAGTCATCTATGGCAACCTTGCAACCACATTTTTTCAACTCACAAAAAAACTTCTTCACTTCTTCATACGAACCAATATTTTCAGATTCTAAAAGTTCAAAAACTATTCTTGATGGTTCAGGAAAGTTCATAATTTGATCAAAAATAAAATCCGAAGTAGGCTTATGTTGAATATCATCTATTGAGATATTCACACTCACACTACACTCAGAGTCACGAAAATCATGTAAAGCTTGTTTAATAATTGCTCTTGTGATTGCATTGTAATTTTTTGTTTGTTTAGAAACAGGCAAAAAACAATCAGGATAAACAACTTCACCATCTGGCATAACCATTCTAGCAAGTGCTTCATATTTGCATATACTATTTGTTGCATTCTCAACAATAGGGTGATAAAAGGGGACAAATCTATCATCTTGCAAAGCTCGTTTGATTGCATCATCGCATAAAAGTTTATTTTCATGCTCTTTTAGTAAGATTTCATCTCTTTTATACACAATTACCTTCGAACTTTTTTCTGCCAAGCGAAGTGCCGTATCTGCATAAGAAAGTGTAATTTCATTTTCTCTACCAACAATAGCCGCATTCATCTCTAAATAAATAGCATTTCTATTTACATGCATTTCTGTTGCTTCATAGCTTCTTATGATATGTTTAAAAGCCACTTCAAGATCCTTTGCATCTATAGGTGCTAAAATTCCAAAATGTGTACCACTCACTCTATACAAACTAATTTCTTCACTACAAGATAAGGTCTCCCTAAAAGCTTCTTTTAAAAAATCTGCTGTTTGTCTTAAAAGTTCATTCCCTACTTCATAACCATGAAAATCATTCAAAGCTTTAAAGTTTTTTATTTTAAAAATCCCAAGCGAGCACTCTCTAAGACTTTTTATATCTTGTTGTAATTTTGCTATAGTGAAAAGTTTAGTGATAGGATCAATCGTATAAGTATCTACGAGTTCTTTACTTTTTTGCTCTACAAGTTGCTCTAGATTTTCTTTATATACCAAGTTTTCTCTTGTAGTTTCAATCTGAGAAACTATTTTTTCAAATGTTCGTATTGAATTTTCTATATCTATTGGTTTAAATAAGTATCCATCCACACCTAGTTCTATCGCCCTAGATAAATAGCTAGCATCTTGGTGTGCTGAGACAAGAATAGTATGCTGTTTTGGATTTATTTCTTTCATAGCTTGTATCATATCAAGACCATTCATAAGAGGCATCTCAAGATCTGTTATGACAATGTCATAGCTCTTTTTCATAAAAGCATCAAAACCCTCTTTACCATTTTCTTTGATCTGTATATCTTCAAAAAATTTTAAAAAGAAATTCTCATACATCTCTTGAAGTAGTAAATCATCTTCAACAACTAAGACACGCATCCCTTTTGTTCTATCTTTTAGTGCTTTTATTTTTTCAATATTATTTTTATATTCTGACATTTTAAAGTTCTTTTTGCTTCATAAGTTTTGGAAGCCTTATGAAAAATTTTGTTCCACTAGAGGATGTGCTGACACCTATTTCGCCCTTGAGGTGGTTTGTAATAATAGTATGAGACATATATAAACCTAGTCCTGTTCCATGTTCTTCTGGTTTGCTTGTAAAGTATGGTTCAAAAATATGATCTACAACATCTTTAGGAATTCCACCTGCGTTATCTTCTAAGGTGAAGCACATAGTGTCTTCTTGCTTTGTACATTCTATAGTAATCTCTCTATTAGTGATTTCATTTTCTAAAAAAGCATCTTTTGCATTGGAAACTATATTTAAGAACACTTGAACAAGCTCATTTTTGTATGAAATAAAACTATGCTCACAGTCACCTTTACAATTTATTTTTATATTGTTTTGTTCCATCGAATTTCCAAGAATAGCTAAAAGATCTGCATAAAGTTGCGTGCCGCTTGTCTCTTGCAACTCTTTATCTGGACGAAAAAAGTTTCTAAAATCATCGATAGTCTCTGATAAATAACGCACCTGATAATTAATCGAGTTTAAATCTTCCACAAGCTTAGCGGATGTATGTTCTTCTAATTCAATATCAAAAAGTGTATTATTGGCAATCATCCCTATGATGGTTATAGGCTGACGCCACTGATGTGCTATCATCCCAATCATTTCGCCCATTACAGCCATACGGGACTGATTAAGCATCATCTGCTCATTAAGTTCATTTTTTTTCTGTTCTGCTTCGACAATAGTTTTTAAGGCAACATTATGTTCTTGTAGTTGTTGCACACTTATACATGCATCTATAGCATTGTTGAGTTTTACACTAAAGCTTGAAAACATACGCCCAATATATTCTAAATCATCATTTTTCTTATACAAAAACAAGAGATTTCCATTTTCTAAAGCTATATCTATGACATAAGCAACAGAGACTATCTCATGTATTTCAAAGCTCTTTGTATTTCTACTTAAAGTTTGAGGTGCATTAAATTCTTTCCCAACACTTACACTCGATGTTGCTTGATCATTTGCAATATACTGTGCACCAATCCCACCTGTACGCAAAATAAAAGTCTTAAAAACTTCTTCAAGCATCTCATCTAGTTTAAGAGAATTACCGATGGCGCTAACGCATTCATACATTAGACTTACATTATTTATCATTCGATAGCACCTATGACACAGGTTTTATTAAAAACTTCTATATATTTATTGGAGTTATTGGCAACTTCACCGAGAGTTAAAGCTCCAAACATATTTGCATGGGGTGCGAAACTATGGATAGACTTTAATTCCTTGACAAAATCTTCTTCTAAAAATAACGCACGTGAGATACAATCCACTACGAGAAGATTTTTAGGAATATGCCTTATACGGTAAATTGCTTCTTGTGTTGCTTCACTTGCAGCTTGTAGAAGTGATGCACTGTCTCCTTTTAAAATTGAGACTACAATATTTTCAGATATAGATGCCGCCATAAATATTCCATCGTCGTTAAAACTTAAAGGATCACGCACCACTATTTCTTGAGAAAGAGTCTGCACTCCAAGAGGATGTGACTTTGCTATTTCAAAAAAATTCTCTTGCGTAATGGTTTCTTGTGTATCTAAACGACTGATATAAAAATCTAATGCATTTTGATAATTAATCTCTTTCACCACATTTCCATCAGCAGATGTAACGACAAAAGTCTCACTCATTTCTTGCCAACCATGTTTTACACCTATACCACTCCTAACAGAAGTTCCAATGATGATTGCCGCATTTTCATACATCTTGTGATTATCGAATATTACAGCTTCTTGCACTAAAGATATTTTTCCAGCTCCACCACCTAAAACAGAGGTTGTCACATCGCTACAGACAAATAATTCTTCAAGAAAATTGTCAATATCACCAGAGAGAGCATCAAAAAAAACTATAATCGACTCATAATCCATACAAGAAAACTGAGGATTTTTAATATCTTCAATAAGCTTTACCTCAGCATTTTCACTTAAAGTTAGAACAACTATACCTTCTTTATAATGCTTCTCTTGAAATATAACTTGTGGAAAAATAGCAGCATGAAGCTCACTTGCAAAGTTTTGAAGTTTTGCAAAATCAACATCAGTCTCTTCAGCCACAAGTAAAACAAAATTCTCATTTGCCTTTTGCTTTGCCTCTATAAATTCTTTAAAATTCAGAAAATACTCTACATTTTTTATCATTATATATTATCCTTAATTTTATTTTTGAAACGTAGCACAAAGACAGCACCGTCCTTGGTGTTGCTGTATGTGAGGTCACCTTTGAGATAATTTTGGGCAATTATTTTAGACATATAGAGTCCAAGCCCTGTTCCATTTTTTTCACTCTTTGTACTAAAATATGGCTCAAATAATCTATCTATTATTTCCAATGGTATTCCACCGGCATTATCACTTACATAGATTTCATGGTAGCCCTCATTAAAACGGTGCAAGAACTTTATATAAGAATCACCCGTTTGCTTTTGAGTAAGAATATCTTTAGCATTATTAAAAAGATTTAAGCATATTTGCAACACTTCTTTTTTGTATGTAATCATCACATCTGCACTTGCAAACTCACTATAAAGCTCAATGTTTTTTTGCTGACACTCTTTAGCAACCATAAGCATCAGCTCATCGTAAAACTCTTGTGCACTAAAAGATTCCACATTGTTTTCTGGTGAAAAATAGGTGCCAAAATCGTTAATTGTTTTAGAGAGATACTGTACTTGATTTGTAATAAGCGCACTAAGTTCAGTCACTTTTTTTTCTGATATATCTTCAAGTGCTGCATCTAGAGACAAGTTATCCGCAGCAAGACCAATCGCACTCAAAGGTTGTCTCCATTGATGCGCTATCATACTTACCATTTCACCCATAGTGGCACGTCTAGACTGAGCAAGCATGAGTTTATCTTTTTCTCTGTTGAGCGCCACTTCTTTGGTGACTCTCTCTTGTAAAGAGTTGTTTACATTTTGTAATTCAGAGGATGTTTTATTTATAAAATGCGCTAATGCTAGTAAAGTAATATCTGCATAATTTTCTTTTGACTTCATTGGGTTATATACGTAATTAGCAAAAAACTCTCCTTTCTTTTCACTGAGTGCTAAGACAGTCATAGTTTCATTTAAAAATGCACAAGTTTTTGCTCTTTCTTGTGTATAAAACTCACCATACGTAAAAAAACCACTTGTTGGAGCAACAGTATTGAGTGGTGTCATCTCTTTATTTACATTAGTACCCATATAACGTTTACGTGCAGTACAAGAATAAATAAAAATAGACTCCACTTTATTTTTCAATAAATCAATAAGTATATTTTTAGAAGACTCTAAAATATGTTTTAAGTTTCCAACTCCAAACTGTACCTCACTCCCTTGTTTAATTGTGCCACCAAAACCAAGACCACCGTTTTCAAGCAAACTAAGAGGAGCACGACCAAGTACTTCACCATCAACATTCATTATAAGTGGAAAAGCAACACCAACATTAGGTAAGATTTTTGCAACCTCATTACCTAAATACTCTCTATAAATGTCAACTATAGGAATATTATTTAAAGTGTACACTTTATTTTGCTCTGATTTTGTGACTACAAACTTAGGTCCAATTGCTTCCCAGTGAAAAGAACTTCTATTATAAGCATCAAGTGTTGGGCCCTTTAAAAAAACACACACTAAGCTATTTAGATATATTTGTTTACCTAAAATCACATATGTTTCTTTAAATGCCCCATTATCTCCAGCCATACCGCCAGATACAATTGTGTTGATTTTGAGACTATTAACACCCTCCATTAAGTCATCGCCATTTGTAGCGAGTGCATCTGTAAAAAGAATCATCGCTTTAGCATCAAATTCCAAAGCTTTTTGCGCTAGTTTCTCCCCTGCTTTAAAACTTCCAGCTTCTAAACTTACAACTTCTGAGATAAGTTCGCTAGAATCAAAAGTACTAAAGCTTAGTATGAGAGAATTATTTGAAGATGAACCATCAATTATTTCACCATCCGTGCTTGCACCTATGATAATTGCATGAGGTAAATGAGAATGTAAATAGTGTAGTAATTCTTGTGTGTTTTCTTTATGTAACTTTCCATCAAAACACTGTATTAGGAGTGTATGAGACTCTGTTATTTTATTTTCTAAAACAAAAGAGTCTAAGTACTTATGGTTAATAAAAGTGTGGTTCATTGTTTTCATAACAAAACTATATCTTTATAGTGTTGCAACTATGTTGCAAAACTTGTTTTATCAAGTTGCTTCGCTTAAAAAATTTTCTAAGTAATGCAATTCATAGAGGAGTGTATCGTCCATAGAGTGTATATCTTCCATATATTGATGCTTGAGTAGACCTAATCTCCATCGCTCCATATTTGACAAAAGAGAAACCACCATTTGCATAATAGTCGCAAGCGATGCAGTATCTTCATACAAGCTCATTCTTTGTTCAAGCTTTCTCATACTCTCGCTAAGTGATATAAAATGTGGCATTTCAGAGAGTTCCTCTGCATATACTTTAAACATATCCCGTAGCTTAAAGATTGTCTCACTATGTGTTGGATGATTCATATCAACAAGTAAGGCATTCAAGGTATGCTCGACCTCTTCTAGATTTTCGTTTTTCCTAAAAAGCGCCACTGCATATAAATCGTTATACTCAAGCGCACTCATAATCCCTAGAGTTTGTGTATCTTTTGGAAAACTTGTTTTTAAATGCATAAGTTCATCAAGTGCTATTTGATACTCCATATTCCTGTTTTGAAGTTCTTGATTTGTATCTTCTAAGAGTTTATTATAGTACTCAAGCATACTTGCGTTGGAAATCTCTTTACATATTTTGATAAGTTGCTGTATCACAAGTGGAAGTGCAACAGGCTTTAAGATAAAACCATCCACACCTATGTTAATAAGCTGAATTAACTTATCACTTTCAGAATGCGCTGAAACCACGATAATATACTGATCTTCATTCATAAGTTTAATCTCTTTAGAGAGATCAATTCCATTCATCAGTGGCATACTTAAGTCGGTTATTACAAGATCATACTTATTTTTTTTATAAAACTCTAGAGCCTCGACTCCATTATTTGCCGTATCTATATGTGCAAAAAATCTCAGTAAAAATGTTTTAAGTTGCTCTTGAATAATCGGATCATCTTCAACAAACAAAACGCGCATTCCAAATGCAACATCCTTCAAAAGTTTACTTTTAGCTTTCATATTATTTTCCTGCATCATTCTCTCCAGTCCTCAATTTTTGTTGCTTTTTTCAGCACTCTTAAATTTCTTTCTCCACTAAGCAGCGTCTCCAGCACACAATCTCCTGGACTAATCTCATCCATTTTGACAAGTTCATTCACCTCGCAATCAAAGGCTTCACATACACTTTCGTAGTGTTTATCCCATCCAAAATGTTCATGGTACTTATCTAATAGTTCCTGCTCTTCACCTATTGGGGCATACTTTGCGATCTCTCTAAGCAAAGCGAATTTGTAAAGTTCAAAATGTTTTTCTTGAAAATGCTCTATACCTGCATACTTTCCAAGTATTGCTTTCATTTTTTTTAGTTCACCTAGTCCTGCTTGTCTTGTAGCAGGCTTAAGGATGTTTTCTTGGTACTTTAAAAGCTCTTTTCTGTACATATCTGTAGTTCTAAGAAGTGGATGTTCTTCTATCATAGAAAACACCTTTACTACATTGCTTGACTTACAAGATTGTTCGAATGTTTCATAAGACTGTATCTGAGCCCTAAAGTCGATTCCGGTTGAAGCAAAAGGTTTTATGCGTGTTAAGTTTGTCGCATAGCGATTTGCTTCAGCCATTTTACCAGCTTTAATCATCATTAATGTCTTGTCAATAAAAGCTTCACCATAATTGATAATGCGTTTAAATACTTTCGTTTGTTTTAAAATAGGATAACGTTCAACAATATCCATAACTGCTCCAAAATTCTGTGCATTTGCTGTTGTAACAAGTTGCTGATAGGAGTCTCCCAATGTTTGTGCATTAGGCATAATACTATGCATACAATCAGAACATGCACTTGATACATTCTCTGTATATTCTTCATATTTACGTACACTTGTTTCTAAAAGGTGCATTTTATACTTTAACTCTTTATAACATTCTGATTTAATTTCTGCAAACTCTTTAAGTTGTCTCAGCAATGGTACTTTATAAGCTATTTTACATGCTATATCTTTTTGAGCTTGCGAAATACTCGTCATAAAT
>ERZ890953.1422-NODE-1422-length-12043-cov-7.915666_pt1 | contig 12043 bp, 14 predicted proteins | sample MGYA00521264_ERZ890953 | MGnify/ENA primary metagenome ERZ890953 (study PRJEB32303, sample SAMEA104408629) | aquatic metagenome | biome: Brackish water; feature: Chemocline; material: water | place: Baltic Sea | collected 2014-10-26T21:54:00 | depth 200 m ... | reverse complement strand
CCTTTTTTATCTACAATTGAATAATACTCTCTTTGTGTGTTGAGTTTGTGATGTTGGAGTAGCTAAAGTTGCTACTCTTTGAATTATACTCTACTGAGCACCTAAATTTCCAGTATCCTCATGCTCTAAGATATGACAATGATACATATAATCACCCTCTGCTGTTGAGAAATCACCTATAACTCTTATTCTTGTAAGAATTTGGTACTGAATAGCATGGGCATAAAAAGGATGAGCCATTGGTGACATATTTCTAATACTCCAAATCTCTTTTGCTCCTGCTGGTACAAATTCATTAATTGTACTTATATCAAATGGCGAAAATACTTTTTCCAATTAAATTACTATCTCTCACAAACTCAACACAAAAGCTCACTATAATTACAGTATCAAAGTAAACAAAAGGATGACATTATGAAAACTTTAGCAAAAATATTTTTAGTTATGATATTAGGAGTGAGTCTACTTCAGGGGGCTGCATTTAGTAAAGATGCAAAATATAGAAATATAAAAGTGCATATTACTACGGATAAGCCCGTTACTTCTGGCTCTAACACCTTTGTTTTTACAATCACAAACAAAGGTAAAGCTCTACATGATACTCAAGTGGCCATAAAAGCTTTTATGCCTGCTATGCCAGGGATGCCTGCTATGGAATCAAGAACTGATGCACAAGATTTAGGGAATGGAACTTATAAAGCTACACTCAATATGGCAATGAGTGGAACATGGCAATTACACATTTTTATCACCCCAAAAAGTGGTAAAAAATCTCGTGTAAAAACTAGCATTAACTTTTAAAAAGTCAATGCTTTTGCCTTTTTATTCTATAGAATCTTGAATAATGCTTACCATAGCTTTTTGTGTACTATTGAGCATATCTAATAAACTTTTATCTTTTAAAGCAAGTATTGAGATTAAAGAGTTAATATTTAAAGATATTATCTCTGTTTTATTACTCCCTTTTTTATGATAAATTATCATAGTACACGGTGCAAAAGAACCTGCTTCAGGTGTTTTTTTAGAGAGTTCATAAATAATTTTTAATTTACATAAAGAGTAAGAGTGGTAAAAAATATAATCATTAATATCTTCATCTTTTAATACTTCATTATAATTTATATAGTTCGCCACGACAAAACCACCTGTTTTTATGTTGCCCTGCATCATCATCATCATATCATCATACTCATCACTAGCATCTTCATCTTCTACATCAAAAGAGTACTTTGTGTAAAAACCTTTGCTATTTTCAAGTGATTCATACGGTAATTTTACTAAAGATGCTTGAGGAAAAAGCTTTTTTATTGTACTTTTATTGAGAACTTCCAATTTATCAAACAAATTATCATGTAGCTTTAGTATTCTTTGTTGTGCTCTTGCACTCAAGAGGGCGATGTATATACTATCCTCTTTGTTCTTCTGATAAACAGCTACAGAAAAAGGCACAAAAATTCCGCCCTTTACATCTTTTAGCACCATCTTTTTTGCAAATTCCGGCTGATAAACAGACATTAAATTATAACTATGAAAAGTGCTTTTACCAAATTGTTTCAGATAAGGACCATTCATATCTTGGTTTTTAGAAACGACATAACCCTCTTTTTCTAAACCAGCAGCTACACTCTCTGCCGTAATTTCATGTGTTTTGTTTACAATTTTATAAACTAAAATATTACTGTTTGCTTCTACTATACCTATAAGAAACACCATCAATATAATTATACGATTTGTTAGACTCATTTTTATACCTCTTTTTTATTTTTATTAGGGTTTGATATAAATCCAACCACTTTTAACTCTCTCTAATAGTTCAACAACCCCTGCTGTAACTATTTCTGAGCCTTCCACTAAATCCTCTTTTTTGATATTTTTCGTTCGCATAGTGTTTTCACAAGCGACAAAACTTACATCATACTGCATAAGAGCATCTACTCTTTTTGCTGTCTCTTTAGTACTTTTGAGTAATACTTTAATTCCTCTCGAATATGCTACTATCTCCATATTTACATTATCGGGTCCGTAAAACTTAATCACATTATTTGCTGTACTTAAAATGTGATCCAAAGCATGTGGGGAATCTTCTGTAACTGAAAAAACAATTTTTCTCGGATTAGCAAATGATGGTTCTGGTTTTGCATACTCTGTCTCTGCCAACAACAGCATACATAAACTGAGTAAAATGAGTGTAAACTTTTTCAATGTATCTTCTCCGTTAAATCTTTAAAATCTTGAATACTCCAAGAACCAGGAATTTTTTTTAAAATTTCACCTTTAGTGTTTAAAAAATAAAACGTTGGGGTAAAATCTACATACATGCCTTTTGGAAGCTTCTCTTTGTCTAAATTGATACGAGCACTAATAAAACGCTTATCAAGCCATTTAGAAAACTTAGGGTTTTGGAGTACTTGTTTATCCATTTTTTCACAATAGTGACATCCATTTCGTACGACATCTACCATGATAATCTTATTACTTTTTTTTTGAATTTCAAGTGCTTCTTTGTAAGTGTGGAACTCTACTCCCCACAATGAGACAATACTCAAAATAAACACTATAACAATTTTACTCATCACCCCACTCCAACATTCTATAAGTTATTGCAACATTTTGTCTCTGCATAGAATCATAAAAAGGAATATCTTTATATTCACTCATTGTTACCTTATCAACAACATTTCCTATCTCTTCACCCTCTTCTAACAATTTAGCTACTTGTTTTTTTAAACTTGTAAGATAGTTATAAGTAAAATCTACAGAATTTTTACTTACCAAAGCACCGTGTCCACCGACAATATAATCTACATCCATCTTTTTAATTCTTTGTAGAGCATCTATCCATCCACTTATATCACCATCTCTTAAAGATGGTAAGCGTTCATTAAAAACCAAATCACCTGCAAAAAGAAGTTTTTGACTTGGTATGTAAACTAAAAGATCACTATTTGTATGTGCTTTATGATTTACAGTTGTTATATAAACTTTTTTACCATCAAAATCTAAAATTTTTATATCTTTTACAAAAATTGTTGGAAAGACTTGTGTAGTTTTTTGATATGCCTCTTTTGAAATTCTTTTTTGCATTCTTGTCTGCTCTACTTTTTCTAAATTTTTAAAAGCAGTGGCTCCAATAATTTTGGCATTAAGTTCTTTATAATAACAGTTGCCTAGCCAATGATCGTCATGAAGATGGGTATTTACAACATAAGAAACAGGGAGAGTTTTATCTTCACTTATACAACTAAAGGCTTGTTTGGCATACTGATATGTTGGGCCACTATCTACTACAAGATAGCTATTACCCATATTAACAAAGCAAGAATTTGACATCTTGCCGTTGTTATGCTCATCCATCACTTGTGGTAATCCAAAGAAACATTGTGTTGTTGGTGCAATCTTCTTGGACTCCAGATTATAGTTAAATGCAAGGAGGGAATGAAAATATACTATTATAATTAAAAGTGACTTCAAAGCATAACTCCGTTTTTAAATTTTTTTAGAACAAATAGTTTAATTCAAAACGATATTCGTTATATGAATCTTGGTCAATACCACCAACACGACTATCAGCACTTACTAAACCAACACGTACTTTTGCATATAAATCTTTTGTAATGTTTTCACGTAAATCTACATGTAAAATTTTACTATCTGCTTGAACACCACCTGTCCCTTGTTTAGCTTCATCAAAATCTTGTATAGCATAACGAGCCATTGCACTAAAACCTGAAACTAAACCAGCTTTGTCAAAATCGTAATGTACTTCTGCTGCTGTAGTTTTTGTATTTGCTCTCCAGTTATACTGTGCCATTGCACGAGTATATCCACCCGTTGGAAAACCTCTCCAAGGAGCTACTATATCCGCATTATCAGAGACAGCAGAGTAAGCTATTTGTGCTTTTAAAGGTCCATTTTTAAGAACTAAACGAGCCATAGCAAGTGAACCATCAAGAGAACCACCATCATTATAACCTGATGCTGCTCCATTTGCTGCTGTAACATTTCCACTTAAACTAGCTCCACCAATAGCACCACCACCATTGTCCATTTGTTGCATATATCGAACACCTGGTGTCAAACTATATCCAGAAGATAAACCAATCTTATAATTAAGCTCACCAGTTAATGAAGATATTACATTAGGAACTGAACCATAAGTTACATCTACTTGAAGATTGTCTATAGAATTATTTCTCATATCTACTACAATAAGTTCATGATTTACATCCGCACCTGCAGCTGTAAAGTTAGCATAAGAAAGACCTTTATGTACTGCTGAATCATCATTGTTATTCCAACTACTGCCTGCAACATCTTTAAAAGTAATTACATCATGAAAAGTTGTATGGTCACGCAATTTTTGTGCAGTAAAATATGCTCCACGAATTTTTGTTTTAGGGATTTCGTTCATCTCTATAACTAGACCTTCAAAAGTGTTTGGAATCATTTTTGTGTCATTTGATTTAGTTAAAAAAGACTCAAAAATTTGACGACCTGCAGTAGCTGTTGTATTAGAAATTTTATATTGTAAATTTGCTTCAGCTAAGACTGCATACTCCCAAGCTCCACCACCATCAACCTGATAACGGCTAAATGTATCTTTACCCGCTTTGGAATACTTTAAGTCAGCTTCACCTTGGCGTAAAGAAGAAAATGGACTACTTGTGAAGTATAATCCAGCTTGTGCACTTAAACCATTGTATGCAGCTGACTTATATGCCAAACTTCCACCTAAACCAAAGGCTTTATTGTCTTGAGTACTACCAGCTTTTTCATTTCTCCAGTCCCACTTGAATGAGTTCATTCTTAGGCGACCATAAAAGATACCTTCAGTAAACATTTCAGAAAGAGTATCTACACTCTTTGGTGCTATATTTGTTACAACCATCATATTGTTTTTCAATTGACGTTTTGGTTTAGCTTCATCAGCACTCACAGAAGTTGCAAGTAAACATGTAGCAGCAGCTACTGCGCTTATCTTTAATAATTTCATTTTATTCCCTTTTTTTATTATGTAATATGCTATAATAAGGTGTTTGTTTCTGTTATTATTAGCATATTCAGATGAAGATGGTAGTTCGAGCTACCATCAAACTTTTCTCTAGCAGCTTCTCGAGCCCTTTACAGGACAGCCACACTCGTAATCCACTAAAGTAACATTACCCACATTGCTAACATCAACTATCTTCTGTTTTTTAATATAGTCTCTCGTAACATCATAAACTGCACGGATTTTATCTTTTTGAAGATTTTCACCTGCATTTTGTAAGTTTCCACCCCAAGAAGATACAATATATGTTTTATTTAAATCAATCGGTTTTCCACCAATCATAAGTTTAGAGATACGCTTTCCAGCTTTATTTGCAACAGCAATACTATAAGTAGCACCACCCAAACGACTCATATCTCCACCTTGTTGATAAAGAGGATTAGCATTAAAAACATTATCTGCTATATCTTCTAACAAGTTGGCAATTTTATCACCTTTTAACTCAAAAGTATAAACATTTGGATATGTAATCCCACACATTTCATAAACATTATCCATTAAGATGTCATCACCTTCAAGAACGGTTGTACCCCATCTATACCCTGGGGTAAATGAAATATCACACTTCATCTCATCCATTATTGCATCATTTATAAGCTGATCAAATGTTGAAAAGAAAGTATCTCTTTTATAAAGTGTATTTTTTGTTTTTCCTAGTACCTCATTAAACTCAGTTGCAAATGGAGCATATAGTTCATTTACAAGTTTAACACCCGCTGGATCTGCTGGAATCATATTTGATGCAATTGGAACTAGTTTATATTCATAATCAATTACTTTTCCATTTTTTGCTTCTATATCTAAACGACCAACATATTTACCGTGACTTCCTGCTATGACTATAACTGTTCCCTCAATAACTATTGGCTGAGGAGAAGGGTCATGAGTATGCCCACTTAAAATAAAATCTATTCCATGTACCATACGAGCGACCTCTTGGTCAACACTAAATCCATCATGAGATAGTACAACAACACAATCAACTTTATGTTCATTTCTTAACTCATTTACATACTCTTGAAGTGTCTCAGGACGTATGCCAAAACTCCAACCCTCTGTAAACTCTTTTGGATTTGCAGTAGAAGTAAAAGGAAAAGACTGTCCAATAATACCAATCTTAGCACCACCTCTCTCTTCAATTGTATAAGGTTCAAAGATTAGTTCCTCATATTCATCAGCAAAAGGGTCATTTCCTACAACATTTTGAGAAATAAACTTAGCATCTAACATCTCTATTAGCTCTTTTACTCTCTCTTTACCGTATGTAAATTCCCAGTGTCCTACCATTACATCAACACCTAAGTAATTCTGTGCTTTTACAATAGCTTCACCACGAGTTTTTAGTGCAACACCTGTACCTTGCCATGTATCACCAGAGTCTAAAAATAAAACATTTTCATTCCCACGCTCTTTGCGAACATGGTCAAGATATGTTTTCATATGAGCAATACCACCCATTTTACCAAACTTCTTAGCAAGAGCATCAAAGTCCATATGTGTATCAAAATAAGCATCCAACGAGCTTGGTTCTAAACCATAATGCTTTGCAAAAGCTTCACCACATAAAAATCCTGGTGTTCCTACTAAATTTGGAGCAGAAATCAGTGTCGATGGTTCTCTCCAATAGAGTGGTTTAATATGGGCATGAATATCACACATATGTAGAAGTGTGAAGTTTCCCTTTGCATTAAACTCATAAATATCTTGTAGACTTATACTTGCTGGTGTTTTTGAATTAGCCATTCCTGCCGTAGCAGCACCTAATCCAAAAATAGCAGCAATGTGCATAAAATCTCTTCTTGAAATGTCCATTATATTTCCCTATCTCTTAATACCAGGAACAGCGATTTCTGTGCCCTTAGCTTCGTCAGTAAGATAAACTTCAAGTGCAACCATTTCTGGTGAACCAAGAGGAATAACTTTTAATAAAGCATTTTTCATACAACCCTGAAAACGACGTTGCAGAGTTCTAAGAGATGATTTAGTCATTCTATATGCTGGCCAAGTTGCTGCGACTGCAACACCTTTATTGCTCAAATCTGGTAATGGTTGTGTTCTTAAAACAGTCCCGATTACATCACTTGAGTGACAACTAAGACATGCTAAACCACGCCCTCCACGTTTTTGCTCAAACGTTAGTTTACCTAGTGCATAAGCATCTTTCATATGTTGATTTGCATTGATATCAATGTTACTCTTCTCACCATTAGCAAGAGTCTTAACATATGTACTCATATCAAACATATTTGAACTTTCTAATGCAAATGGTTTATGTCCATTTTTACTCATAAGAGCTTGAAGCACTTGGTCTACACCAACTACTTGTTTAAAATCTTTTAAGTAACGGGGAAAACCTGCTATATAAGCTGGTAATTCATCTTCACTTACATTTAAAAATGCAGCTATACCTGCATCTCCACCAGCAAACTTCTCAAGAAGTTCATTACCATTTTCTACCATAATATCAGCTGGATTATTTTCTAACATCTCAGCATATATTGCACGGTCTGCATCACTCATAGCAAACTGTTCACCTCCAAAAGACAATGAAGAGAGAAGTGCAATAGATAGTGCTATTTTTATTCCTGTTTTCATTGATTATCCTTTTGGTTTAATCTTTTTACTTTTTTCGTTTACTTCACCAGTGTTGTCAGTATATGTAACACTTAAGTTGCCTTTCCCATTTACTTTCATATATGTTGTAAATACAGGATTAACAGATAATGATTCCCAAACAGTCATGTTTGTAATCTCTTTTCCATTATAGTTAAACTTCACACTATTGATGTACTTTGCTGGAACTATTTTTTTTGTTTTTTTATCTTTACGCAGACCAGTTTCCATAGGGTGCATAACCATAAAACTAACTTTTACTATATCTCCATCTTTAAACTTTTTAGGTTTAATTTTAATCAGTGACTTTCTTGCTTCCATTATATTTTCCTCTTTTTTTATATTTTTCTTTATAAGTTAGTAGGTTACAATCAACCACATCCACCAATAGTTACTTTTACACTTTGAGAAGCAATTAAAAAATCACCATTACTCAACTCTACAAGTGCTGTAACATCTTGAGTGCCTCCAAGTTTAATACGGGTAGAGAACATTGCTTTACCATTTGCTGGTGTAAGATTTACATCTATACAACGTGCATTACCATTTTTTCCACTTAATATATGTATTGCTTTAACATAATCTCTTGTCGTCATTGGAGAATCTACGTCCACTGTAACAGGAACAACAGCACCATTTTCTGCAATCTCTGGAACTTTTAAATGAACCTTTGCTGATTTTTGAGGTGTTTTTCCACCTGTGATAGCATCAACTGCTACTTTAAATGACATCTTATTTTTATCTTTTGGTGCAGATCCAGCAAAACTTACCGCTGGAACAACAGCACTAATAGCTACTGCTGTACCTAATTGTTTTAAAAAATTTCTTCTTTGCATAATTCTCATTTCCTTCTATTATTTTGGAGATACTATATATGATGTAATATCACATATCTCTCTTTCATTAAATAACTTAGTTGTTAAATTAACTGTCATGTGTGTGTTTTTATTGTCTATTCGTGGATCTGCTATTTTTTGATAAACAAATTGTTTATCTCTTACACCTGTTGCCATAAACATAGCTTTGTAACCTGTTAAATCTGGACCAATATTTCCAGCACCTTTTGCACCCTCTATATTATGACATGCAACACAGTTACCATATTGTTTAGCTGAACCATTAGCATTTTTCTTCGCTAAACCTTTTGGTGGGTTCTTTTTCACTTTACTTCCATTTAAATTATGAAATATAAATTTACCTCTAGCAATAGCATCAGTATTTGTAGTGATACATCCTTTTGGCATTGTATATGCTTTTGGTGGGGCTAGTAAATCTTTTTGAATCATTTTACTTGCATTGGGGTGCTCTATTACACTGCTATAATCAGCAGCAAATAAAGATGCTGTTGCAAGAAGTGATATCAGGACAGTTTTCTTCATTATCTTTCCTCCAGTTGTTTTTCAAGGATAAGTATAATTGATAAATGTAAAATTAGTGTAAAATTTGTTTTATTTATATGCCTTTTACTAAAGATAGTGGGAATATGTACAAAAATTCACTCCCTTGTTTGATTTTTGACTCTATTTTAAGCTCAATTCCTAAATCATCAATAATTGACTTTACAATATTAAGACCAATTCCAAAGCCACCTTTATCTTTGTTCTCACGATAATATCGATGAAAAATTTTCTGTACCTTCTCTATACCTACACCATAATCTTTAAAACTCAAATGACATTTATGATTCTTTATATACATAGAGATATCTATCTCACTATTTTCATAAGAGTATTTGATTGCATTAGAGAGGGTATTATCTATAATCCTCTGTAACTGTGGCTGACTCATTTCTACATGATACTCTACATCTGCATCAAGATTTATTTTAATATTTTTCATCAATGCCACCTCTGTAAAATAATCAACTCTCTCTTGTAAAAATTTTGACAGTTCAATAGACTCTTGAACATACTCTATTCTTTCATGTTTAATGAGGAAATCCATATCATTATAAATATTTGATAGTACCTTTGTTGCCGCTTTCATTCTCTGCATATATTTGTTAGTACCATTTTTACGATTATATAAATCAATATTTACATTAATAATAGAGAGTGGATTATTAATCTCATGCATAGAATCTTTAATAAAATTATCCAAGGTCTTATTGACTCTTTTAAAAGGTTTTGCAAATGTCTGCAAGAAAAACATACTTAATACAAAAATTAAAATAAGTACACTAAAAAGAATAATCAAAATTCTCTCATACACTACAGCATAAGATAACTTATTTTGCAATACAAGATATTTAGCATCAAAATAGCGATGTTCAGGTAGCCTTATTACTAGGTAAGCATTATTGTCATTATCTACATAATAACCACTTTTAAAATACATGATATTTTCATCTATTAATGAAAAGATAGGTTTAAGATTTTTATCATACAAACCCGATTTAAAAGTTCTAAATCGTGGATATTCAAAATATTTTTCACTCATCTTATACTCTTGCATGGCATTTATCACCAAAAGTGATTTTTCTTTAAGCAAGAGTTCGTTTTGAATAGAGTGAATGTTTTTCATATAGATATAATAAAAAAATAGAGGAGTCAATAAAATTATAGAGACTAAGGCTGTATAAATAACAGCATATTTAGCGGAATACTGTTTATCTTTCAATTATATACCCTAAGCCTCGTCTATTTTTTATAACAGTATCAGGTAGTTTTTTACGGAGGTTGTTTAATTGTACACGAATAGTTGCAGGCTCAACATACTCACCCCACACGGCATCTTGGAACATCTCTGTAGAGACTACACTATTTTTGTGTTTTAAAAGAAGTTCAAGCATATCTTTTTCAGTTTTTCGCAAAACAATCTCTTCATCCTGAATCGTCAGTTTTGTTTTTTTCATATCATAATAAATATCACAAGTGATTTTTACTCTTGAGCTATCATCGTCGGAGAAATGCACGAGTGCTTGCTCAATCCTGAGTTCAAGTTCTTCCAAATCAAAAGGTTTACGAATATAATCACAGCACCCATATTCATACCCTTTTTTTAAACAATTCATATCTGTCATAGAGGTTAAAAAGATAGCTGGTTCGTTTTTGTTATCTTTACGAATACGTTCTAAAAGCTCAAAACCATTCAAAGAGGGAACATTTACATCTAACAAAAGTAAATCATAACTTTTATCGTAAATAGCATTGTAAGCATCTAAGCCATCTGTAAAACCATCTACACTATATCCAATATCTTTTAAAAACTCCTCAATGCTTATACGTAAAGAGTACTCATCTTCAAGCAGTAAAATCTTCATCTAATCTCTCCATCTATCTTTTTTACAACATTTTCACCTAACATCATCTGAATAAGTTCATCTTTACTAAAAGCATTCAATTTGTTATAAGATTTTTCTAAAAATCTCTGCTTATCCTCTTTGGATATAACATTCTCTAAATGAATTAATTTTAAAGCTTGATAATCATCATAAATAGTATCTTCATACTTTTTTTGTTTAACAACATCATAAAGAGAACTTCTTGTGACATTAATTAAATAAGAGATATCATCTTCTGGATTTCTAAAATATTCAACATACCTTTGAGGTAAAACAAATACAAACTTTCCAATAGATCTAAGACTACCATCATACATGGTCTCATAAAATATATATTTTCCATCTTTATGTATAACTTGCAATAACTCCAAACTTTTAAAATCGATACTTTTAAGAGTCTGGACATGATTGTAATTATAATCTAAATTTGAGACAACATAATTTTCAATTGTTAAATTATTCCTCATTAGCACAGCACTGTCCGTATATTTTAAATCAAGTAAAACATACAAATCAATACCAATAGAAGCTAAAAATTGTGTAGTTGACTTAAAAAATGAAATTACTTCTACAAAACCTATAAAAACATTATCTTTATAGATGGGAACTGTTGCCTTAATGCCTAATCGCCTTCCAATTTCTAAAGATGTTCTTGCTGTTTTATGTGCTTTAAAATAGTTTAAATCATCTCTATAATCTCCTAAAGGCATACCGGCATAAACATCATCCCAACTTCTAGCAAGGATATTTAAATCTTTAGTAATAATCTGTGCTCTTATTGATAAATTTGTAGATTTTTTTATAGATTTTACAATATGAGATAGAAAGTTATATGCCTTGTCTTCATCCTCATTCTCTAGGGCATCAACTAAACCTGTGTTAGTAGAGAGTAAAAGTGCTATTTTCAAATCATCCATCTCATTTTGCTTCAAATTAGAAGCAAAAGTTAACTTTACCTGATCCATGATATTATCGATTTTTTGCTCTTTTACTTCACCCTGAAAGTAAAATTCAATAACTAAAACAAAAATAGCAATAATAGAAAAAAAGAGAATTAATTTTTTATTCGCATAAACGTAGCTAGAATATTTTTGTTT
>ERZ890953.1421-NODE-1421-length-12049-cov-5.497832_pt1 | contig 12049 bp, 14 predicted proteins | sample MGYA00521264_ERZ890953 | MGnify/ENA primary metagenome ERZ890953 (study PRJEB32303, sample SAMEA104408629) | aquatic metagenome | biome: Brackish water; feature: Chemocline; material: water | place: Baltic Sea | collected 2014-10-26T21:54:00 | depth 200 m ... | reverse complement strand
AGCTCGCGAGTGGGATAGCCCTGAAATAAAAGATGCGATCAGTAAAGCATTTAACATCAGGATTACACCATAAATAAATCAACAATATCAATAGAGCCTGATTCACCGTAAATCCAAAACTCAATCAGGTCAAACACTTTAATCAAGCAGGGAAAGCCTGATAAAGTGGTGTATCGAACTGCTTAAAGAGCAGGATCTACCCGCTCGGTACAGGAGCTGTTCACTCGAAACCAACCGGCAATTGAATATCGATCCCGGTTCGTACGTAGCACTTCATGTGGAAACTCTTCACTCAAAAACAGGACAACTGTACCGAAACCCGGCGTCACCTTGATCTCAGGTTGAGTGGTTAAATCGGTATGGATCAACAGCTCACCCCCATCTTCAGGTTGCCATGATGGATTCAGGTAGACTATCAACGACAACACCCGATTAGCCTCTCCTTTAAAAGCATCTTTATGCTTTTTATAGAAGTTCCCCGGAGCATAATGAGCAAAATGGCTTTCAAATGAAAACAAACCTAAAAACAGACGTCGATTTAAAAAACGTTGCAAAGTGCCTGCCCATTCCAACCAATCCTGTTCCACATCTGTTTCACCCATAATCCAGCAAACTTCATCTGTACGTACAAAACTATTCACAGTGTATTTGTTTTCACGACCAACTCCAGCCGCCTTAAATTGAGTTTCCTCCATATTTTGCACATTTAACAACAGGCTTTCTGCCAGCGCCGGATGCATGGCATTGTGATGAATACTGTATCCTTTTTGCGCAATATTTTGTGCAATCGCTTCAAATAGATCGGTGTATTCACCTTCACCGGAATCAGTAGTTCGTATGCGAGAAATATTCATAAAGGTAATGGCGTTTCAACTGATTCAATATTCTGAGGCTATTTTTGAATAGCCAGTGTAGTAAGCACTAGCTTGCGCCGAATATCAGGCAAAGCAACTTTTATTTTTAAGGCAATATCCTGAAGCTGAATATCAACTGAAAGCTGGAAAATAATATGATCACTGAACAAATAGCTGACCGCATTAAGTTAAAATAATGCAAGGTTTATTCAAACAATTACTGATAGACTTAAACTGGAAATAAAGGAGGCATCAATGAATTCCAACTATAAAATAAATATTATCTTATTACTGGGTACCCTGTGTTTTGCCTGCACCAGTGCTCCGTTGCCAATCGAAAACTCATCACCTTCAGCAGATTCTCAAAAATCAAAAGCTGAGCAGGCACAGAAAGAACTGGCTGCTGAAATATCAAAACAGCAGTGATTTTGTCAACGTGTCAACGCTTCACCATAACTTGCAGCAATGAACAAACTGAAATAATAATTTTGTTTCTGCGCGACTTCAGCTCCACCTTTGTGCCGGGACTTATTTAGCAGTTACTAAAGCTAATACTGCATCTGAAGATTTGCCTGGTCTCTAACTGAGTTAAGTTGTAATTTTAGAGACTCGATTTCACTGTTCAGATATTGTGTTCTAGTCGACTTTCCACTCGATGCTTCAATGTTATTTAGCTGCTTGCTCAGGCTATTGATGGCTTTCACTATTTTTGTTTCATCGATTGCCAGTCCGAGATCGTTTAGCAGCTGACTGGTTGAATTTGGATCTATCAGAGTTTGCAAGTGGCCCATAGTTTTTCCCTGGTTATTTTAGAGCTTTAGTTTGCTTGATAAACCCGTTCAGAAATATCAGTGGTGATAGATTTTTTTGTAAGCTGTTTCCGACAAATCGCTGGATAGAGGGACTGATATTACCCTCGCTATACATCACCAGTTGAATTATCAGCAATCAAACCTGAACTTTATTGCATATCAGACATATTGACAGCCTGCCATTTGGCCCGCCGTAACAACCATTCTTCCTGCTTGATTAATTGCAGTTCAAATTTATAGGTTTTTGCCCGTAAACTGGAAAGGAGACTGGCATCTGAGATCACACTACCTGCCATCGCTACGTGTAATGTAACGCTAGCTTCATTTGCAGAGTGAAGTGTAATATCACGTATTTTAGTAAACAGGTAAATATTTTTATGTCTGAAAAAATAAACACGCAGTAACTTGACCATCTGTATTTTACCCAGTCCTTTTTGATCACTATAGTGCTCATCAATTAACCCGGATAAGTCATTCGCACTCCGGTTCTCCGCAGCATCAACTCCCTTTTCAATATATAGCCTGATTTCATCCTCTGCGGATAATTCACTACCAGTACATCCATACAATAAAAAAATTAAGGGCAACAGGCTGAGCTTAACTATTTTTTTAACCATTATAAAATCTCTGTTTAGTCATCAGTCATTTACCTGAATAGTAGCACCATAAGCCGAATTATTGATTGATCAACTGCAAAATACAGGTTCTTTCAATTTCATTAAATTTTTCATGTTAACTCAAGTCATTATCCTGCTCGACTGGAAATACATTTAGAAAAAATATGTTATAGCGATGCACTTTTTAAGTGAATGACACTTAACCTGTGTCATTCACAACAGTAAATAAGCGGTGATAAGGTGATTTTTAACCTGCCATAACACTACCGAAAAAATAAGTATCATAAAGACGGGTATCTAAATTTGAAACTTAAAAATCTTTATAGCAATAAAAATTATAGTTTCTAAAGGCGGTTAATAATAACAATACAAGCCAGAGGAGAGTCACCATGAGTAATCATAAAATCACGTTCACTTACCTGTCGCAGGAAGATTTACTGAATGCGGGTTGCTTCGACATTCGCATGGCCATGCAGGTGGCGGAAAATACCATGTTAGATTTTGAAAAACAGCGAATTTTATTCCCTGAAAAAGTCGTACAGATTTTCGATCAATCTACGCAAAATCGTATCAACTGCCTTCCGGCTACCTTACTCGATGAAGAAATATGTGGTGTAAAATGGGTATCATGTTTCCCGAAAAACCCGCAATCTCATGAAGTGCAAAATTTGTCTGCAATCTTCGTGCTTTCCGAAATAAAAAAAGGTTTCCCAATTGCAGTCCTTGAGGGCACTCTCGCTTCTAATATGAGGGTAGCAGCTATGGGGGGTATCGCAGCTAAACATTTATCACGCGACGATAGCGAAGTGATCGGTTTTATCGGTTCCGGCGAACAGGCTAAAATGCATTTATTATCCATGAAAGCCGTTAGACCCAGTCTGAAAGAATGTCGGGTCGCCTCCAAAACAGTAGAAGAGGAGCAGCAGTTTATACGGGAACTATCTCCTTTATTTCCTGACATGCAGTTTACTGGTACCGATACTAACGGACGAGCAGCCATGCTGGATGCTGATATCCTGGTGACCGCAACCAGTGCTCAGGCTCCAATACTGAAAGCGGACTGGATGAAACCGGGTGCATTTTACAGTCACATAGGCGGCTGGGAAGATGAGTATGAAGTCGCTCAACAATGCGACAAAATAGTCTGTGACGACTGGGCTACCGTGACCCATCGAACCCAGACATTAAGTCGAATGTATGCTGAAGGCCTGCTTTCAGCGAATGATATCCATGCCGACCTGCATGAACTGGTTTCAGGTCACAAACCCGGTCGTGAATCAGATAATGAACGCATTTACTTCAATGCCGTTGGACTCGCTTACATTGATGTCGCTATTGGTTTATCGATGTTTCAACAAGCAACTGCAAACGGTAATGGCAAGAAACTTGACCTGCAACAATGCATGATCTTTGAGCATGAGGATATTATGCAAAAAGTACGATTATAATGAGTACAAATGTTTAAACGTATCAATCAGCACCCTGAAGATAGCGTCACAATCACCATTAATGGTTTGCCTTATGATGTTCCGGCTGGAGAGACCGTAGCGGCAGCCATATTAGCCAGTAGCAATCTGAAATTTACCCGAACCAGTTTCATCTCAAACTCACCACGAGCACCTTTTTGCCTGATGGGGGTCTGTTATGAATGCCTGATGGTAATTAATGGCCAATCTAATCAGCGCGCCTGCCAGGTACAGGTTGAAGATGGCATGATCGTTGATCGTCAAAAGGGGACGGGGTTATTATCAACATGAAATCCCATTATTCACTGGTTGTTATCGGCGCTGGACCGGCCGGGCTTTCAGCTGCAGTAGTCGCCGCACAGCATGGGCTGGATGTGGTACTACTGGATGATCAGAAAGCTCCTGGTGGCCAGATTTATCGGGCGATGGAATCTATTCCAGCAGAACGTGCTAAGCTTCTCGGGGCTGAATACCTGCGCGGCAGACAACTGGTCTCTGCCCTACGCGAATCAAATGTCGACTATTTTGCGGATTGCCAGGTCTGGTCACTCAATAACAAACTTGAAATAGGTCTGACCCAAAATAATAAAGCTCTCATGTTAACTGCCGATCGCGTACTACTGGCTAACGGCGCTCTCGAACGCCCGGTACCGTTCCCCGGCTGGACCCTGCCCGGCGTAATGAATGCAGGTGCCGCTCAAATATTATTCAAATCACATGGCATTATACCGGAAGACGGCGTGGTACTGGCTGGATCGGGACCTTTGTTACTGTTATTGGCCTGGCAATATCAACATGCGGGGGTCAACATAAAATCTATTCTTGATCTAACTCCAATGCATAATCACCTGCGCGCCTTACCCCATTTACCTCGTGCATTGTTAGCGGGCCACTACCTGAGTAAAGGAATGGCTTATAAGAAAGACCTGAAAATGGCTGGAATCTCCACGCTGCATAATGTCAGTAATTTACAGGCCAATGGAAAAAATTTGCTGGAATCGGTCAGCTTCCAGCACAAAGGTCGTACTGAAACACTTGAAACAGAGCTCCTGTTAATCCATTTCGGGGTAATACCTCACAGCCAGCTATCACAGGCTGCCGGTTGCAACCATCAATGGGATAACAGCCAGCAATGCTGGAAACCGCAAGTAGACAAATGGGGAAACAGTAGCATCGATGGCATTCCGATTGCCGGTGACAGTGCTGGTATCGGCGGTGCGCGCACAGCTGAGCACGCAGGCAGGCTGGCAGCCATACAGGTGTTATTCCAGCTCAATAAAATTTCGCAACTCGAACGTAAAAAACTCGCACACAATGACAGAAAGTGGATGCGCGAAGAGCGCCATATCCGCCCTTTTCTGGAAGCCTTTTTTCATATACCCGGGAAACTACTGAGGGAGCCGGATGATCACACCATCGTATGCCGTTGTGAAGAAGTGACTGCTGGAGACATACGCCAGGCTGTCGCCGATGGTCACCAGGACAGTAACCAGGTTAAATTTCTGACCCGTTGTGGCATGGGTCCGTGCCAGGGTCGGCAATGCGCTGAAGCAGTCTCCCATATCGTTGCAGCAGCAAATAAAGATAATTATCCCCGGGCTATTTATCGGGGGCGTCCACCAGTGACACCACTCACCCTGGGACAACTCGCAACACTCTATCCTGAGGAACAGGAATGAAGACCGATGTGCTAATCATTGGCGGTGGACTAATGGGATTTTCAGTCGCATTGCAACTGGCAATGCGAGGTGTAGCCAGCCTGGTAGTCGATAAAGACAGCGCCGGTCGCCATGCATCCGGGGTGAATGCCGGTGGATTACGTCAACTTAACCGCAATCCTGCTGAAATCCCTATATCCGTGGCGGCCGCCAAAATGTGGCATGACATAAAGTCTCTGGTAAATAGTGATTGCGATGCTCATTTTCCCGGGCAGATAAGGGTGGCTGAAAATGATGCAGACATGCAGACCTTACAAATACGCGCCAAACTGGTACGTGATCTGGGGTTTCAGCACGAGGAAATTATTGGCGCCGAAGAATTGTACAGACTGGCACCTACTCTGGTAGCGCATTGTAAGGGTGCATTAATTTGCCGTAATGACGGTTATGCTCGCCCCTTTCATGCACTGGACGCATTTCGCCGTAAAGCCTGTTCTCTGGGCGTTCAATATTTACCGTATACACGTATTGATGCCATCGAACATGATAAAAAAGGCTGGCGCCTGAGTTTAGCCAAGGGAGAGTTTCGTGCACCTGTTCTGGTGAATTGTGCGGGTGCCTGGGCAGGACGCATCGCTGCAGCACTGGATGAACAGGTACCATTGAAACCGTCTGCCCCGATGTTAATGATTAGCGAGAGATTACCCCGATTTATTGACCCTGTATTCGGTGCTGCCAGCCGCAAGTTATCTTTTAAACAGATGCAAAACGGTACCTTGTTGATCGGCGGCGCACATATGGCTGAACTGGATTTTGAGCAGCAGAAAACCAGTATTAACTGGGCTAAGCTGGCGGTTAGCGCACGAACAGTTCTGGCACTTTTTCCACAACTGGAAAATGTCCGAATTGTACGTAGCTGGGCGGGCATAGAAGCCTTCATGCCGGATAATCTACCCGTCATCAGTCGCAGCAAATATTCAGATGCTTTTCACGCTTTCGGGTTTTCTGCGCATGGCTTTCAGCTATCTCCTGTAGTTGGAAAAATAATCAGTCAGTTAATCCTTGATGACCATACTGAGTTTGATATCAAACCATTTTCTATTGAAAGGTTTTAAACTCACACGGCAAAAGCTTATATACTAGTGTAGTGTCCTGCACTGAACGCACAAATAGACGAAACGAGGCTGGTCAGCTGGTAGGCGCGATTTCGCCACGCTAGTTATTCTACCGTAAGAAGTCGCAACACCGCAGATGGCCTGTCTCGTTTCGCCCTTCGGGAAGCCATTAAATACGCTACTGCAGTGTTGTAGCCCTTGAAAAGGGGATGGCCATTTCCTGCGGACTACGCCTTGCATTAGCGCATTTACTGGCTTTCTATATGTACGAGCAGTACAAGACACTACACTAGCTAACAGCTTTCTACTCATAAAAAAATCTGCACGGTAAACCAACTTCTCCTATCATTGTCCTATGCATATGATCCGCCCCTTAATAATATCTTTTCTGATAATGATTTTATCAGGCTGTGCCAGTATGATTAGCTCTGCCACTCAGAAAATGGCTGACAATTTATCACGCGCCATGCTTAATCAGGATGACCTTGAGATCGTCCGCGCCGGATCTCCTGCCTACCTGATTATGATAGATAGCATGATTGAAGGTGATCCGGACAATGTCTCCATACTACTGTCAGCTGCAAAACTTTATGGCTCATATACTTCGGCATTTGTTGAAGATGAGGAGCGCGCCAGGCGTCTGGCAGAAAAATCTCTTTCATTTGCCCGCAAAGCACTGTGTTTAGATCTCAAAAGCCTGTGTAACAATCTCGATTTAAAACTGGAAAACATTCAACCGCTGCTGAATGAAATTGAAAAAAGTCAGCAACCCTTATTGTATGCTTATGCCAGCGCCTGGGCAGGCTGGATTCAGGTGAATAGCAGTGACTGGAATGCCATTGCGCAAATACCTAAACTCACCGCCATGTTACAGCGATCTGTTGAACTGGATGAAAATTATGACGATGGTGGTGCTTACCTGTATCTGGGAGTTTTAGCGTCACAAATACCGCCTGGCCTGGGCGGTAAACCTGAGCAGGGTCGCGCCTATTTCGAAAAAGTTCTTAGTTTATCAAAAGGCAAAAATCTGATGGTTCATGTATTATTCGCTGAATATTATTGTCGCCTTGTCTTTGATCAGGCATTACACGATAAACTGCTAAAGGAAGTACTGTCATCTAATCCTGTCGAACCAGGACTGACATTGATTAACACACTGGCTCAAAAAAGAGCAACGGTATTGCTCGCAGAATCACCTGAATTTTTTTAATTAAACATGATAAATATGAATAAAGCATTTTACATCCTCGGCCTGGCTATTTTAGTTTTAGTGTATTCCTCAGCAAACTATGCACTCACTTTAAAGATAGCGACCATAGCTCCAGCCGGTACCAACTGGATGAAAGAGATGAAAAAAGGTGCTGAAGATATAAAAATCAAAACCAGTAACCGGGTAAAGATAAAATTCTATCCGGGTGGCGTGATGGGAAATGATCAGAGTGTTCACCGTAAAATTCGTATCAATCAACTGCAGGGTGGCGCTTTTAGCTCAAGCGGTCTGTCAACTATAGACACTAATATCCAGATTCTCAGCATGCCCATGCTGTTCAAATCATTTGAAGAAGTTGATTATGTCAGAAAAGAGATGGACGAACGGATTAAACGGCATGTCGCTAAAAATGGTTTCGTTTTACTTGGCATCAGTGAAGGGGGCTTTGCCAGAATAATGTCCAACAAGATCATCAACAGCATTCAGGATATCAGGGACAGTAAGGTATGGATTCCTGAAGGAGATGATCTGGTTTATGAAACTTTCAAAACCATGGGCATATCCCCTATTCCATTGCCTTTAGCGGACGTATTTACCGGTTTACAAACCGGGTTAATCGAGACTATAGCCAGCACTTCTACCGGTGCTATAGCCTTTCAGTGGCATACCAAGCTGACTAACATGGTTGATATTCCTGTGCTGTATGTGATTGGTACTCTGGCCGTCAGTCAGGAGGCTTTTAACAAGATTAAAGCCGATGACCAGAAAATTGTGATAGAAGAAATGAACAAGGTATTTGCAGTGCTGGATAAGGTAAATCGCCAGGATAATATTAATGCAACTGCTGCACTCAAAACCCAGGGCATAAATGTCATTCAACCGACAGAAAAAGAAGTACAGATATGGCAGGATTTTTCTGATCAATCCATTCAGAATATGATTAAAAATGGCATGATAGATAAACCACTGATGGATGAAATCCAGAAGCTGCTGGTCGAATTTCGCAAATAAACTGTCTTCTTATTAATCGACTATTTTGAAATCTTTAAATCGCTCCATTCACCTGTTAGAAGATAGCCTGCTTATTACGCTGCTGGTCAGCATGATATTGCTTTCAAGTGGCCAGATAATTTTACGCAATTTTTTTGATATAGGCTTTATCTGGATAGACCCGTTATTACGAGTTCTGGTGCTATGGACAGCTTTAATTGGCGCCACAGTAGCCAGTCGGGAAAATAAGCATATTCGTATCGATCTAATTTCACGTCTTTTCTCCAGGCGTATTCACCTGTTCATTCAGATTTTTATCGGCTTATTCACCTCCAGTGTTTGCACAATCATTGCCTGGTACGGAGCACAATGGGTTTTGCAGGACTATCAGCAACAATTAACAGGTTTTTCCGGATTACCCAGCTGGATACTGGAAGTTATTATTCCTCTGGCCTTCGGTTTAATCGCCATACGTTATTTACTGCATAGTCTTTGCTGGCTAGGTATGTTTATTCGCTTCGATGAAGGCAATAACTGCGCGTTATGAGTTTCACAGCTCCCCTGTTACTACTGCTGGCAATTATGCGTACACCGCTTTTTGTAGTGATAGCGGCCAGTGCCATGCTAGGTTTTTATAGCGAAGAAATAGACTTATCGGTTATCTCTATAGAAATTTATCGCCTGGCAGAAATGCCTGTATTACTGGCAATACCTTTATTCACTTTTGCCGGTTATATGCTCGGTGAGGGTCATGCTTCTCAACGCCTGGTCAATCTAACCCATAGTTTGCTGGGCTGGTTACCCGGTGGCCTGGCTATAGTCACTATCATAGCCTGCGCATTATTCACTGCTTTCACCGGTGCTTCGGGGGTGACCATCGTGGCACTAGGTGCCCTTTTGTACCCGGCCCTGAAAGAGGCGGGATATGGCGAAAATTTTAATCTGGGATTGCTTACCAGTTCGGGTAGCCTGGGATTATTATTTGCCCCTGCCTTACCCTTAATCCTGTATGGCGTAGTCGCACAGCAAATGGACCTGGATCAACCGGTGAGTATTGATCAACTGTTCATTGCTGGCGCTTTACCCGGCCTGTTAATGTTATTTATGCTGAGTATATACAGCATGCTGCAACCTAGAACAGAAAATCTGGAGCTGGAAAAAAGACGACCCGATGCGTGGCTGTCTATTAAGCAGGCCAGGTGGGAACTGCCTTTACCCATTCTGGTACTAGGTGGCATATATTCCGGTTATTTTGCTGTTTCTGAAGCAGCCTCGGTGACCGCTTTATACGTTCTGGTCGTTGAAGTTTTATTATTACGGGAAATTAAAATCAGGCAATTACCCGGTATCATTCGAGAATCAATGACATTGGTTGGCGGAATCATGATTATCCTCGGGGTATCACTGGCATCCACCAATTATCTAATTGATACCGAAGTTCCGACTCGTCTTTTTGATTTTATCCGCGAACATATTCAAAGCAAACTGACTTTCCTTATCCTGTTAAATATCTTTTTACTGATACTGGGCATGATGCTGGATATTTTCTCCGCACTGGTTATTATCGTGCCGATAATCCTCCCTATCGCGGTTGGTTATGGCATACACCCTGTACATCTTGGCATTATCTTTCTGGCCAATATGCAACTGGGTTACTTCACCCCCCCCCCGTCGGTATGAACCTGTTTATTGCCAGTTACCGATTTGAAAAGCCCGTCATGACTCTGTACAGGGCGACTATTCCTTTCTTCCTGATCCTGCTGGTCGCAGTATTAATCATCACCTACTGGCCGTGGCTCTCTCTGGCACTTATTGAATGAGCATCGACGTCTGGTTTGCCTGGTGCCTGGCTTGTGTTGTGATATCGATAACACCAGGTGCGGGAGCAATAAACACCATGAGTAATGGCATTCAATATGGAGTAAGGCATAGTTTACCAGCAATCATGGGGCAGCAGCTGGGTCTGGCATGTCAATTTATCATTGTCGGTGTGGGACTGGGGACTCTACTCGCATCATCCAACAGCATCTTTGAATTAATAAAATGGCTGGGAGTGATTTATCTTTTATGGCTGGGCATTCAAAAATGGCGCCAGCCTTTTATTCCGCTTAAAAACAGGACAGTGTGTGATCTGGAAAATAAACGTCGCTTCTGGCAATCAACCCTGGTTAACCTGACCAATCCCAAGGCTACCGTTTTCCTGATCGCTTTATTACCTCAGTTCCTGAATCTTGAAGAAGCCCAGCTAACTCAATTCAGTGTCATGATGTTTACCAGTATCGCCATTGATATTGTTGTCATGCTGGGTTTTGCAACACTGGCCACCAGTTTAGTTTTGTGGATGAGTAATGAAAAATATCAACGTCGGTTGAATCAGGTATTTGGAGGATTATTTATAGTAGCAGCGGGTTTAATGGCCAGTTTTCAACGTAACTAGCCTGGAAGTAAAGTTTAGAGCGATATCTCCAATGCAGAAGTTACTGCTAACTTATTAACTGCTTTAATTTCTAACGGATTATTAGCAAAAAAATAGCCCCGGCAGAATAAACTACCGGAGCAATTTTATGAACTGAACCGCTTAACTAAAAAACCGGCTTATTATTCACATTCTTCGTCAAATACCACTGAATATTCTGATTTACTCAGGCTACCGTTTTTATCAGTGTCCAGTGATTTCATGGCTTTTTTAATGCCACTTGCGGCAAATTCTGTACTATCGACCATACCATCGCCATTAGTATCTGCATCTTTAAACTTTTTGGGTTCGGCTAATGCGGCACCTGAAACAAGAAGAATGGCCATAGCCGCAGGGATAATTTTTAATAATTTCATGGATTTATACCTTTATTTAAATGTGGAATCTGCACTAAATTTAGATCTGTTTAACGGATAGACTCATGCATTAAAGCCGAGACTAAATGACTTGACCAATAAAGTCCAATCATTACAACATTGCTACTTTCCTGGTTAAACCTCAAGGTAGCTTTTCACTGACACATCATCTTCCCATCATAGTTATTTAACATTATCTGCATTTCAAATGATGCGATATCTACTGAGAAATTATCGCTTTACAAGGATTTAAAATCAATTGCTAATCATTCAGTAATTCTTTTTCCAGAGATAAAAACACCTGATACGCATTAACCCGGTTACCAAGTTCAAAAGCCGGTAATTTTTCGAAGGGGCTCCAGTCTATTGACTTATAAAGTTCATCAAAACTCATCATTTCCTCCACCCCTTCGCCAAGATTTAAACGCAGATAAGCCAGGTAGTCTCGTGTTAATTTAATAGCCTGTAGCGGATCGGTAGCCAAAGAACCATGTC
>ERZ890953.1418-NODE-1418-length-12097-cov-5.332835_pt1 | contig 12097 bp, 14 predicted proteins | sample MGYA00521264_ERZ890953 | MGnify/ENA primary metagenome ERZ890953 (study PRJEB32303, sample SAMEA104408629) | aquatic metagenome | biome: Brackish water; feature: Chemocline; material: water | place: Baltic Sea | collected 2014-10-26T21:54:00 | depth 200 m ... | reverse complement strand
CTGTATTCGCGATATGATTTTCAGGAGCAATTTTGTCGAAATCAAGACCATGACGTAAACGCATATAACCAAAGAGTAACGTCCCGACAAACTGCGGAATACGCTTCTCTTCAAATTGTTCTCTCATCACCTTAATTGGGTGCGACATCGCTCCAACTGTCACAACGGCTCGAACGCGCTCATCCTGTCCGGCCGCAGCGATAGATGCCCCGCCGCCAATCGACAAACCAACCAAGCCAATGTTTTGAGAAAAGACTTTTCCACTAGCCGAAATATAATCCAACGCAGCGAGCACGTCTTCTGTAAAAGTGCCCACGGTTGGATGTTTAATAGAAGAACTACTGCCATGATTACGCGCGTCAAAAGCCAGCAAGTTATATCCCAGTGGATGCAATTTACGGATATATACCATCATCCGCTCTATATTGCGGCTCCAGCCATGCACGAGAATTAGCGTTGGCGCATCGGGCAAACTAGGCATCCACCAGCCATAAAGAGAGCCGCCATCCGCAGCGGGAATTTCTACATCTTCAAAGGGGACGCCAAACTTTTCGGGCGTGCGGCGATGAGGGGGAGAATCGTAGGCATAGATATGCTCGATGCCGTAATCGAGGGCAAAAGTAAAAATAACGATAATAATCAAAATCCACAAGAAGGTCATTCTATATTTCCTTAAAAATAGTTTTTTTGCTTAGGCAGACGTGCGTCGCACTAAATCTCTGAGAATCTTCTCTTCGATAGGCAAAGTACTTGTCGATTAGCATCTTTTTATCGAAATTGGTGCGACGCACCCTCTTCTCTAGTTATAAAAACTTACTCTACAATCGCCCCATCCCCACCACGGCGACTATCGCCAACTGCCACCCAATGCCCGTCTTCGAGCGCAACAGCGTGCGTGCCGCCGAAATACATATTCAGATTTTTCCAGCGGTTGACCTGATAGCCCATCTTCTCCAACGCCACCGCCCGCTCTTCGGGGATACCGCCTTCAAGATGCAAAATCCCCGCCCCAAAGTGGATGCGCGGGTTATGCACCGCTTCATCAAGCGGCATCTTGAAATCGATCACATTGCTCACTGCCTGCAAAATTGCCGAACGCAAACGGCTTGAGCCGCCACTCCCCAGCACCATTTGCGGCGCACCATCTTTGAGCAAAATTGTCGGCGACATCATTGTCGTTAAGCGTTCGCCAGGGCGCATTTTATGAAAACCCTGCGGGTGCAAATCGGCTTCGCCGAGCATATTATTCATGCAAATCCCCGTCCCTTCCACCACGTAGCCCGCGCTCTCGCCAGCCGTCGTCGTTACGCCCACAAAATTTCCCGCGGCATCCACAACGCTGATGTGGGTGGTATGGTCGGGGCCTTTAACGAAAAGCGGTTCTTTGGGAGGGTTTGCTCCTAGCAGAATTTCGTTTAATTTCTCTTGATATAAACCCAAATGTTTCTCGTTTAAGAATCTTTCGATACGCTCTTGGCTCGAACTTGATTCTGCATCCCAAACAGGACGGGCGATATTTGTCAGGCGCATCGCCTCTGCCAACACGCGAATATGATCTACGCCGAGATGCGTCATCTCTGCCAAGTTGACAGATTCGAGTAATTTAAGCGTAAAGGCAATCAATCCGCCGCCGGTGGAGGGCATCGCGGGGAAAAGTAGTTCCACATTTCGATAAGAAATGCGTAGCGGCTCAAGATGGCGCACCTGATAATTCGCTAAATCCGATTCGGTGATGAGTCCGCCATGAGATTTTTGGTCGGCGATAATTGCCTGAGCAATGGAACCCTGTTGAAAGGCGAGCGGTCCCTCTTCTGCCAATTGCGCGAGATTCTCTGCCAGCTTGGGAAATGCGTTTTTCTCGCCCGCGAGCCAAGCTGATCCATCCCGTTTTTTATACATGGCATTTATTTCGGGTGTGTCTTCGTAAATGGGGGTCAAAAATTCAAGCACGTATTCCTGCGAGGGGGAAAGCTCCACACCCTCGCGCGCCATGCGGATAGCTGGTTCGAGGAGAGTTTTGAAAGGGAGTGTGCCATGCTCTTTGGCGAGGGCGCAAAGTCCGGCGACGATGCCCGGCACAGCGGTGCTGGCACGCCCAATATAGAGCGAATCTTGAGCGGGACCGTAATCGGAGTGGACTTCGTGAAAATCCATTTTTGGGGAGGGTTTGCCAGAGGGCATATCGACGAAAAAGTCGTAGACTTCGGCTTTGTCTTCTTTGATGTCGCCAACAATGGCGATACCGCCCCCGCCGATACTAGTCATGACCGATTCGGCGACAAAGGAGGCAAAAACAGCCGCGATAGCTGCGTCTACAGCGTTGCCGCCTTTGGCTAAAATCTCTTCTCCGGCTGCGACGGTTTGTGCGTCTCCGCCTGCGATGACACCTTTCATAAAAAACTCTCCTTTTTTTGATTGGGATAGTATACCGCTATGGAAGAGGTCGTATAATAAAGAAATTCCAAAAAGGAGAACTACTATGGTATCTACTCAATGCCCATCTTGTGGCAAAACTGATGACATCATTTCATTAGAAGACGCTATGCTCAAATACCCTCTTTTTCACAAAAAGATAGCTAGGCAGTTATCGTTGAACTCTTTTGGCTTATCTTTATTAGAGTTTCTGATATCTGCAAAGCACCAAGGGATGACGTTTAGCTTTGTTATCGTGCTCTTGCCTTTTGGCTTTTTGATGGCAGTTTATTCTAATGTCTTAGTAGATTTGACTGATAGTCTTCCCTTTCCTGTTTGGGTAGCCCCAGTTTTTTTGATGACTCTCATCATTCTTTTTTCTTTTTATGTTGCGGGAAAAATTAATAGATTTCTAAAACCTAAAGTTATCAAAGTAAAAGTAAATAAAATTTTTGAATTAAAACCAAGGTTGAAATCTGAAGTTTTTGTATGCCAATCAGAAAACCTGATGTTTAATGTAATTACTGAGCAATATAGTAAAGCTATTGATGTCAAGAAGATTCTACGTCGTCCAAGAAAGAAGGGTAATACATGAAATCACTCTGGCTTGAAAATAAAACACTCCTATAAAGAAAACCAGCCCAAACCCTCTCAAGAAAATGAGGCGTTAATTCGCGTGCGTCTGGCGGGGCTTAATGCGCGTTGACAGACAGCGTGCTAAGTGTGTATACTATATGTGTATTAGAAAGGAGTGCGTATTATGCTACAAGAAAATAAACTCAAGAGAATTCAATTCCTGATTTCTGAGAATCAAAAAGAGTTTTTAGATGCCATTGCCCAGAGTGAGGGGGTCAGTTTCTCTGCGCTGGTTAGGGATATTTTCGCGGAGTATCAACGCGAAAAAGAGGAGCAAGAATTAGCTGATGCAGCTCAAGCTCTATACGATGAATATAGTACAAATGAAGAACTGGTTGCTTTTACTGCGATTGATGGGGATGATTTCGCATGAAACGGGGCGAAATATGGCGCATCAATCTTGATCCGACAATTGGCTCAGAGACAAAAAAAAGCCGCCCTTGCGTGATCGTAAGTAGAGATGCAGTAGGCATTTTGCCGCTTAAAATTATTGTTCCACTTACAGGATGGCAAGAAAAATTTGAGCAAGCAAAATGGCTAATCCCCATTGATGCTTCTTCTCATAGTGGCCTACGCAAAAAATCTGCCGCCGATACTTTCCAAGTCCGATCCCTTTCACATACCAGATTTATTGAAAAGATCGGTATTTTGACAGAAAAAGAAATGAACGCCATTGAAATAGGCTTGGTGCTTTCTTTGGATTTGAATAAATAAACTGACAGGAATCTTCTATGGACATTGGAATAACCATAATTATTGCAGTTTTTACGTTCTCATTAGGAATTATCTCGTCCGCATATGGGGCACGCTTAGGACGAGCTATTGATGCTCGCAAAGAAATGCTAGAGGGTATGAGAGATTGGATTGATAAAACTCAAGACTTTGTGAACCTTAAGTATCAGAATATCCGAAGCCCTAATCAACAAATATGGTCTGACAAAGATAAATCAGATCTTGCTCGTTTTAGCATATACAGTACCGCAAGATGGCTTGGTATAAGTAAAACTCTTGGAGGTGATAAGCTAATGCAAGCTGTACAAGAATTTGGTAAAGCGATAGGAAGATATGATGCATTGTTTTACACTGAGTTGGTGAAACTGAATAAAAACGATCCAGCTTTCAATCAGAAATTTGAAGAATTTAGAATGCTAAATGACTTGGCAACTAATCAGGCGGAATATTTACACGGAGTGATAACAGAAGAAATTCTTCGTGGTGTTCCTAAGTGGTTGTTCAGAAAGTAAATGATGGAGCCTCTATGAAATCACTCTACCTTGAAAACAAAACCCTCTCCTATAAAGAAAATCATCCCAAACCTGCCCAAGCGGATGAGGCATTGATCCGCGTGCGGCTGGCGGGGATTTGCGGTACAGATTTAGAAATGATGCGTGGCTACTATCCCTTCACGGGCGTGCCCGGTCACGAATTTGTCGGGGAAGTCGTCAAAGCGGCAGATAAAAAATGGATCGGGCAGCGCGTGGCGGGTGAAATTAATGTCACTTGTGGGGAATGCGAACAATGCAAAAATGGACGCTCGACTCATTGCGAAGACAGGACAACACTCGGCATCCATGATCGGGATGGCGTTTTTGCGGAATACGTCACACTCCCGACCCGAAACTTGCTACCCGTTCCTGATTCTGTTTCTGATGAAAAAGCCGTTTTCACGGAATTGGTCGCCGCTGCGTTGGAAATTACTCAGGAAGTTCACATCCGCCCAACGGATCGAGTGCTCGTGATCGGTGCGGGGAGATTTGGTCAGCTCATCGCGCAGGTTTTGCAACTGACTGGCGCAGATCTGCGCGTTGTGGCGCGGCATCCTATTCAGCAGAAATTATTGACGGAGCGCGGTATCCGTTTGATCGACGAGGCAGATGTCCAGCCTTGGCGCTGGGATGTGGTGGTAGATGTAACGGGTTCGGCATCTGGCTTTTCTTTAGCGAGGCAAGCCATTCGTCCGCGCGGCACGCTGGTGATGAAATCCACGTATAAAGGCGATATGCAAGTCAATTTTTCATCGCTGGTCGTGGATGAGATCAATATCGTCGGCTCGCGCTGTGGTCCCTTTGCGCCCGCGCTGCGCCTGCTCGAAAGCAATTTGGTTAATCCGCTTGGCATGATCGCTGCGGAGTATCCGCTTGAAGATGGATTGGCAGCTTTCGAGAAAGCGGGGGCGCGCGGAGTTTTAAAGGTTTTATTGAGACCCTAAACAAGGAAATAGTATGAGCAAAGTAAATCTTGCCGAAAAATTTTCTCAATTTGATACTTACTGGGATCCCAAAATTGTTGGTGAGTTGAATGGGCAACATGTCAAGCTGGTCAAGTTGAAAGGGGAGTTTCTCTGGCATCATCACGACGATGAAGATGAGATGTTTTTGGTCGTCAAGGGGGCGTTGCTAATCAAGTTTAGGGACAAAGATGTCTTGCTCAACGAAAGCGAGTTTACGATCATCCCAAGAGGCGTGGAGCATATGCCTGTAGCGGAGAAGGAAGTGCATGTGCTTTTATTCGAGCCGAAGGGGACGCTAAATACAGGAAATGAAGAGACAGATAAAACTGTTAGGGAACTTAAGACTATTTAGGAAGTTCTATTTTAAAAATCAATCTCGTGCTGCGCGCAAAGGCAGGTGAACGATAAAAGATGTTCCTTCTCCTGCCTCGCTTTTAACTTCTATAGAACCACGATGTCCCTGCACGATCTGCTTGCTGATCGAAAGTCCCAGCCCCGTCCCCGCAACTTTATCTTCTGTTTCATGAACACGGAAAAACTTTTTGAAAAGATGTTTCATGGCCTCTTCGGGGATACCATAGCCAGTATCTTGCACAACAAGTTGCATTTCATCATCATTGATACTTGCCCGTAAAGTAACACTTCCTTCGGGGCGATTATATTTAATGGCATTGCTGAGCAAGTTCAGGATAACTTGCTTCATTTTATTGGGGTCAGCCTCAAGGTCTGGCAGATCATCAGGAAGATCAAGTTCTACCTTAACCTTCATCTCGTCCGCTTTCGAATGCATGATTTCGCAGCAGTCGCTAAAGAGTTTCTTGATCGAGACTCTTTCATATTTAAAATGAGTACGCCCCGATTCCAACCGAGAAAGATCAAGAAAAGAAGATGCAAGCGCGCTTAAACGTAAAGTTTCAGAGTGAATATTATTGACAATTTGCTCATGTTGCTTGGATGAAATCTCTGGGCGTAAAAGAAGATAAGTCGCTGTGCTGAGGGATGCAAGAGGAGTGCGCAACTCGTGAACAAATTCCGATATAAGGTCAGATTGCTGGAAGAGACGCGTGTTGTCGATCGCGACCGCAGCTTGATAGCCGAGCACAAGCAGTAATTCTTCGTCATCATCTGTGAAATCCCCGCCTTTTTTATTCAACGCTTCCAGCACACCGATCACTCTGTTTTTTGTGATCAGCGGAACCCCCAAAATAGATTGAGTCTCATAACTGGTTGCATTTTCAACACCGTCAAAATAGCGTTTATCGTCTTGCACATCCCCAATACGAACCGGTTTACGATTTGTTACGATCCAGCCTGCAATGCTACCCTCTAACGGAACATCTAACCCTCGCATATTCGGCAATTCCATATTGGTAGCAACTTGAAAGTGGAGTTGTCTCGCTACGTCATCATAAAGCAAAATAGAGGCTTCTGCCGCATTAGTGATCTCAGTAGCGAGGGACACGATCCTGTATAGGAGTGTATCCAGATCTAATGTAGATGCCAGGTCGCGAGAAATTTCAATAAGGCGGCGATAATCTGCCAATTTTTTGGTATTAGTTTCCATGATTTGCTATCTCCTCAGCCAATACTGGGAGCAACTTTGCTGCATCCTGTGTGAAAACGATATCGGCGCGTACATTGAGATAAGTAGGAGTTTGATTAATTATGATCAAATGCCCACCACGATCAAGTGTTTGTATGGGTAAGCCGGCAACCGGCAAAACCTCTAAAGATGAGCCAATCACGATCATTAGATCACAATTGCGAGCCGCTTTTTGTGCAGCCAGCCATGCTTTTTGGGGGAGTTGTTCCCCAAAGAGGATCACATCTGGTTTAAGAATTGCGCCACAATCAGGACAATGGGGAATAACTTTATCTTCAATAAACAATTTCAGAAAATCGGCAGAGTCAAACTGAGAAAAACACTGCGTACAAGAGAGTGTACGCAGTGTGCCGTGCATTTCTATGACGTTTTTTGTCCCCGCCTTTTGATGTAACACATCGATATTTTGAGTGATGACCCTCTCAAGACAACCAAATTTCTCGAGAGAATCCAATGCTATATGAGCAGCATTGGGTTGCGCTTCAACGATCTGCCTAGCAAGGAGGTGAAACCATCTGTAAAATTCTAAGGGGTTATAACGAAAAGTAAGAAGAGAAGCGACTTCCATCGCTTCGTTTTTTGACCATAACCCGCTCCCCTCCGAACGAAAGTCGGGAATTCCCGATGGAGTGGATATTCCGGCTCCAGTGAGTGCAAGAGGGTGCTTCGCTTGCTTAAAAAGTTCTGCAGCGAATTTTACTTTTTTCAAAACATGAGGTTCTAACCCACTCATTCCTCTTTTGCCCTATATTCCAAAATGATCGTTGCCAAATTTGTAAATTGCTGAGTTAGCATACTTTCTGGCTCGTGCAATACAGCAGTTCTGTGTTGACGAACTGCCTGGGTATAAAGCTCTGGAGCAGGCGTAAATGTTACTGCTACAGGATAGTCTATTTTTTCTTTAACCTGTCCCATAGAAAGAAGCATCTCTGATCGTATTCGATTATTGAGCGCAACAAGAACTTTCTCTTTTTCAAAACCTAATTCAAATAAATTCGCCAACAATAATTTTGAATGCTCAATAGAGTTTGAAAAGGCTTCAACGACAACGATAATAAGATCACATTGTGGCAGCAAAGCTTGATTCAAAGAGGATAATCCTGCCCCAAAATCAACAACGAGGAATTCTGACAAAGAGGGCAATACTTTAAAGATAGCCTTTGTCTGCGATAAGGCGGAGCCAAGCTCTGCATCTCTTGGCTCTTCTGAAGCAGGCAATACTTTTAGCCCAGATTCGTGTTCATGCAAAATCTCGGCAACTTCACCTGATGTGACTTCTCCAGATGCACTTCTAAGTAAAGTTGAAAATCCACCGAGATCTGCAAAGCCTAAATCTCGTCCTATCGTACCAAAACCAGAAGGTAATTCTACAACAATGGTTTCCTCTCCTATCCCTGTATTCAAATAACTCCCCAAATTTAGTGAAATGGATGAAACCCCTAAACCACCGCGTGCACTAATAACACCAATCGTGAAGGCCTTTTTCGCTGGGGGCGTATCCTCTTCTACTGCTTTTTCAGGCTTCACAGAGCGAGCAAGGAGGGCTTTTACATGAGCCTGAAGTTCTGTCGGATGCGTTGGTTTAGTTAAATAGTCGTCTGCCCCAGCCTCAAAACCTGTTACTTTATCATCTAACTGAGATTTTGCAGTAAACATAAGAATAGGTATCTTGGCTGTCTCAGGCTCCTTTCGCAAACGGCGAGCAACCTCGTAACCATCCATATCTGGCATCATAACATCCAGCAAAATCAAGTCAGGAACTTCTTCTTCTACTTTAATCAAGCCTTGCTTTCCATTACTTGCTGCTGCTATTTGGTAGCCCTGCTTTTGCAGCATAAGACCAACAAGACGAAGAGTGTCAAGGTCATCATCAATGATTAAAATTTTTTCAGCCATGGGTTTTTCCTTTACGAAATAATCAGAGGTATTAGAAAGATATGCACCTGTAAAAAGTCTAGCATAAAGCTACTATAACAGCAAGAATACATAGCTCCTATAAAGATACTCTAAGAAGATTTATACATAGGGAATTTAGGCGTACCTAACCTTATAAACATACAAATTCAGTGCATGCTTTTTATTGTATGGATGAGCATAATCATGTATTTAAATGCCAGTTAAGTCAATCAATACAGCGAGAGAAACAACCACTGCGACGCACTAAGCGTGTCAAATGCTAATCTATATCGCTTTTGTGCTGCTACCTTTCTTCTTTCTTTAGCTCTGGTGCGTTTGGGAAAAACTCAGGTATAATTTCGGACAAACTTTGTCCATATTTTTACAGGAGATCCTATGCGTGCCTTTTTTGAAATATCAGGGTTGAATATTTACATCCAAATTGTGGTGACGATTATTTCCATTTCCATGCATTTATTTAATACGCGGAGTAAGGATCGCAAAGAATCAGTTGTGGAGGTGGTCACGATATACACCCTTGGACTTTCGGGTTGGTTCGGTATTATGAGCGGATTATTCGGCCATATCATATATGCTGACGAGGTCGCAACAAGCATTGGTTGGCCCCTCAATAGCGGTTTCCAGATGGAGTTGGGATTCGCGTCCATTGGTATTGGGATAATCGGTTTTTTGGGGTTTTGGAGCAAGCCTATTTGGCTGCCGTATATTCTAGCCAAAACAACGTTTATGTGGGGAGCGGCCCTGACCCACATTTTGCATATGATCGAACATAATAATTTTTCCCCGAGCAATACCGGCATTGTCGTCTACTGGGATATTTTGCTACCGATCTTTTTAATCGCGCTTTATTTTCTTTACCAGCGCGAAAGAAAGGGTCTTTCGGTCAGAAGCTAATATGAAAATCATCTATACAGAACTCGCCAATCCAACAGTTGAAATTGCAAGCACTTTTAACAGGTGGACAAATGACCCTGTGCTGATTCCATTTATTCGTCCAAACTTCAGTAAAGAAGCTCTTGAAAAACGAGATATTATTACTGTCACATCTTTGCTTGAACGGCTAAAATATACGCAGATCTATCTCATCCATCTCGATGGGAAGTTAGTTGGGGAGCTAAGTTTTCAAATTGATCCTCAACAACTCTGTCTAAGAATTCCCGGCAGTGCGTGGCTAGGGATCAACATCGGTGATGCCTCTGCACGAGGGAAAGGTATTGGCACGCAGGCAATGCAGTATTTGGAAGATGAGATTAGGGCACAGGGATTAAAACGTATTGAGCTGGGCGTTTTTGAATTTAATCAGAACGCGATCAGTTTATATAAGAAGATGGGGTACCGGGAAATCGCTCGGATTGAGAATTTCACCTATTGGGATGGCAAGATGTGGACTGATATCCGTATGGAGAAAAGGTTGAAATAAAAAACGGGACTTCATTGAGGTCCCGTTTTTATTTTCTAGCTTATCAATCCCCGAAGCAGCGATTCAATCGAATGTTCCCAAACAGCCTGATATTGCGCAGCACTATAAGGCATCCCGACCTTCGTCATGGCTTCTTTTTGTTTCTCCGTCAGATCCATCAGTGGATGAATACCGATTGAGAGCGATAAACTTGCTTGCAGGAATTCGCTGGCTTTCTCTGAGGTAAGCGCGGGGAGAAATGAGACCATCATCGCAATGGCAATATTTAATTCGGCTTGGATGCTTTTCTTAAACTCGATCAGCGCTTCGAGAGAAGCATTCTTCTCCAAGATTGTGTACAGGATCGAAAAAAGCTGCAACATGCGGCGGTGTTTTGATAGAAATGCTACCCATTTCTCAGTAAAATCATGCAGAGAGCTTTCGGAGTTAGGGAGATTTTCCTGAATATCTTCACGCCAGATGGAAATATCTTGAGCTAAGAGTTTTAGAAAAACATCTTCTTTAGTGTTGAAATAACGATAGAGGTTTGAGCGCGTAAAGTTGGACTCCTTTGCGATCATCGCAAAAGTAATCTCTTCAAAGCGATGTGCCTGATAAAGCTTTGCACTCGCATCAAGAATATCGGCGATACGCTGTTCAATCTGTTCGTCGCTGCGTGCTCGTTGCCAAGTCATAGTTGCTCCGATACAAGTTTATGCGCTCAGGAAGGATACCCCTGTCAGTTCTTCTGATACTTGCCAAAGTCTTCGTGCATCTTCTTTATTTTGAGATGCTTCGTTCGACTGAACCACGATCGGGTAACCTTTTTGCTCCTTACGACCATCTGGGCCAAAATACTGCCCACCACTTACCTCAGCATCAACCGCAGCCCGGATACTGGGTAAAGCCCCCATCGCGGCGCTTTGCATCATCCACCCGAATAATGGCATCGCCAGTTTCATAATGAGCGGATGAGCAAGGTGGTTCGCCAGATTTGTTGTTGAGATACCCGGGTGGGCAGCCACGGCAATTGTATTAGCTTTCTTTGCATCTAAAAGCCGCTGCATTTCATAGGTGAATAGCAAATTAGCCAGTTTTGAGTTCCCGTAGGCCAGCATCGGGGTATAGGCTGTGCTATCTTCAAACATTAAATTGTCGAAGTCCAGATTCCCAAAGCGGTGACCACCACTGCTGACATTGACCACGCGGGAATTTGGGGTTTTGAGCAGCAAGTCGATTAACATTCCAGTCAGAGCGAAATGTCCCAGATGGTTGGTGCCGAACTGGCGTTCAAAACCATCTTCAGTCTTGCCATAAGGGACCATCATGATCCCAGCATTATTCAGCAGTACATCTAAACGAGAATGGGCTGTATTGAATTCATCTGCAAAAGCGCGTACCGATTTCAAACTGCTGAGATCCAGCACCATCGACTTCAGTTTTGCATCTGGAATTTCAGCTCGGATGCGCTGCTCGGTATCCGAGCCTTTTTCAACACTACGGCACGCAAGGATAGTCTCTGCACCTTTTCGAGCAAATTCCTTCGCCGCTTCGAACCCGATCCCGCTATTTGCTCCCGTTACAATAGTAATTTTCCCGCTAAGATTCGGAATTTCGTTAACTGTCCACTTTGACATTTTATCTCCTTGAAAGGTAGGTATTTGTTACTGATGGTTGTATTTTACGAGACACTTTGTCTTTTGTAAAGAGACACAGCGTCTTCTAGTAAAGATTTAACAAATACCGAACTACCCTAATAAAAAAGCCCGCTCTCCTAAATGGAGAGCGGGCTTAAGTTTCGATACATCTCAGTTTATCCCGTTTCTTTTACACTGCGGAACATCAAGAGCGTGAAGATCAGGGCTGCGACAGCAATGCCGGGGAAGACGATCACTTCCAT
>ERZ890953.1415-NODE-1415-length-12112-cov-4.792735_pt1 | contig 12112 bp, 10 predicted proteins | sample MGYA00521264_ERZ890953 | MGnify/ENA primary metagenome ERZ890953 (study PRJEB32303, sample SAMEA104408629) | aquatic metagenome | biome: Brackish water; feature: Chemocline; material: water | place: Baltic Sea | collected 2014-10-26T21:54:00 | depth 200 m ... | reverse complement strand
CCCGTGGAAGTTCCGCTTGCTCCCGTTAAATTCGTAAAATCTCGGCTGATGAGCGGACGCGGCAAACTGCGCATGATGCTCGAGCCTTTTCAGCCCCCCAAGCGTGATGGCGCAGACGAATCTTTAGCCGGTTTTGTCACCCGTCGGCTTGGCCGTGAAGCACTTGATAAATTTATCGGCCCCATCTTGGGCGGAATCTACAATACCAACCCCGATACGCAGAGTATTCTTGTATCTTCTCCTATTATGCGCGAGATGGAAGCGGAATATGGTGGATTGGTAAAAGCGGTCATTGGACGGATGTTCTCTGCACGTAAAAATAAATCTGCGGAAGTTGAAAATAAGCCGCGTTTTGGCGCATTTAAAAATGGTTTGCAAGAAATGACCGACGAAATAGCCAAGCAGCTAACCGGCGAGTTGCGCTTGGGTGTAGAAATTACCAAAGTTGAAAAGGATGAGAAAGGCTATCGTGTTGTTCTGTCGAATGGCAATCTTCTTTCTACAAAGACACTTCTTTTTGCTACGCCCGCCAATGTGGCGTCCAAGCTGCTAGAGGGCGTGGCAGGTGAATCTTCTGCGAAATTAAGTGAAATTGGGCATCAGAATATTGGTACGATCACGTTTATATATAAAACTGAAGATGCACACACAGCGGTTCGTATTCATGGGTTGATGATCCCACGCAGAGAGAATCGGTCGATTGATGCGGTTACCTTCACGTCGTTGAAGATGCCCAGTCGCGCACCAAAAGATTACGTCATACTCCGTGTCTTTTTTGGCGGTGGCAAGCCCGATGTCGCGGAGATGTCGGATGCTGATTTGCAGAAAACTGTTCAGGATGAATTGGCAGAGTTAATTGGTATCACAGCAGATCCAGTTCAAATCGTCCCCTTCCGTTGGTTGAAAAGTTTCCCGCAAGCAAATGTGGGTCATCTGGAAAGAGTCGATGAAATTGAAAAGACGCTCCCTGAGGGCATTTATTTGGCGGGGAGTTCCTATCGTGGCATCGGCGTGCCCGATTGCATTCAGCAGGGGCGGCAGGCTGTAAAGGAAGCAATGAAAGTTTTTTAGCCATCGAGTTGTCAAGATTTTAAGTTGGTGTTTTCTTGGCTGCTTTCAAAAAACTTGGCGTTTTCTGCGCCTTGGCGGTTCACAAAAAAAAGAAAAGGAATAAATTATGAAAAAAGTTGTTCGTATTCTCAATAATATTCGTCTTGGATTTTTCCCCATCGCCTACGGGCTGAGCGGCGCGCTGATCGGCGGTACGCTCAACCGTGTGATGATCGCAGAGATGGAAATGCCCGCTTCGCTGGTTGGTCTTTTCTTCGCTGTGCCTTTGCTGGTTTCGCCCGCTCGCGTATGGTTTGGCTATCGCTCCGATGGCTTTATGCTTTTCGGAAAACGCCGTGAGCCCTATATCGTTTTGGGCGCGTTATTGATCGGCTTGGGCATTATCTCTGTCGTTTCTTTGTCCATCAATTTGGCAGGTACGGGGATGCTCGTTGTTGGCGGCTTGGTTGCTTTCTTGCTCTATGGCGTTGGGCGTAACCTTGGGCATAACACCTTTCAGGCTTTGATCGCCGATCGTTTCACGGGCGAATCTGCTCGTGGTCGTGCTGTGACAATGTATGAAGTTGCTACCCTGCTCGGTTTAATCATGGGTGCAGGTGGTTTGGGCGCTGTTTTCGAAGACTACGATCCTGCCCGACTGACACAGGTTGCAATTGGTGTTGCAGTGGTCGTCCTTGTCTTGGCTATCTTTGCGGCAATAGCGCAAGAGCCGCGTGGTGAAGATGTTGATCTGGCTGTTGAAAAAGCCAAGAAAATGCCTTTCCAGCAGGTCTTGCGTGAAGTTGTTTTGCCTGATCGCCAGATCCGCACTTTCTTCATTTTGGTGCTTTTCACTTTCTTGGGCACGCTCGCGCAGGATGTCTTGCTTGAGCCTTATGGCGCGCTTGTTCTGGATATGTCTGTTGGTGATACCACACGATTGACTATGTACTGGGGCATTGGCGTAATGATCGCTATGATCCTTTCGGGACAAGTGCTTATTCCTAAGCTTGGGTATATGAAAGTAATGCGCACGGGGATTATCTCCAGCGCATTGGTCTTTGTAGCCTTGATCGTTCTTGGCTTGGGTGATAGCGCAGGCGCATTCAAAGGGATCGTCTTTGTGATGGGCTTGGGTACCGGCATGGCTGGTGCCGGGATGTTGACAGGCTTGATCTCGTTTACGACCCCTATCCGTGCAGGGATGCTGATGGGTGTTTGGGGTATGGCCAATATGATCGGGCACGCACTCGGCAGCTTGATCGGTGGCTCGATAGTTGATATTGTAATGAAACTTCTAGGTGGCAGCGCTTATGCGGCTTATTCATCCGTCTTCGGGATGGAAGTTCTCATGCTTGCTATAGCCCTCTGGCTTTCCACTCGATTGGACATGTCTTCCTCGAAGGCAAAACTTGAGGCCGAAGAGGTTCTACCCGCTTAGATTTCTCATGTTCGAATATTTCTCTAGAAAAATAAAAAACCCTTGCGAAGCTAAAACTTCGCAAGGGTTTTTCTTTAGGAATAGTTTTTTTTACAGATTTCGCCAATACCATTTTCCAGAAACCAACCCTTGCACATCTTTAGCGAGTTCCCCTGCACTCACATAACGATCTGCCGGGGATTTTGCCATGGCCTTATTGAGAATCTCCTGCCAGGCAGCGGGCAGATCTGGCTGTAAATCTAATATATTGGGAATAGGTTGATTGACATGTTTATCCATCAGATCTTCATTGCTTCTTCCATGGAAAGGTGCTTGCCCTGTCAAAATTTTGAATAAAAGTACGCCCATTGAGTATATATCGGAACGCTTGTCCACTTTTTGAGAGAGACACTGCTCAGGGCTCATATAACTGGGTGTCCCAACGATCCATTCTTCATCTTTACTTGCGTCGCTTTTAATTTTTGCGATCCCGAAATCAGCCAGAAAAGCTTCCTTCTCAATATCAAATAAAATATTTCCGGGCTTAATATCTCTGTGAATGATATTGCGTGCATGAGCCGCATCTAAGGCTTCACATAATCGCTGAATGATTTTTGAGAATTCAGCAAGCTTTAGCCTTTTTGCCTTCATCATATCGGCAAGAGAGCCACCAACCATATAGCGCATCACAATATAGGGTTGCGAGCCTTGCCAGCCAAAGTCGTATACAGGAACGATATAGGGATGCTCCAGTGAAGCAATGATTTTTGCCTCTTGTTGGAAAAACTCCCGATGATATTCTTCCATCGCAAATTGATAAGTTAAGACTTTAATGATTACTGATCGCTGAACAAAGGGATCATGTGCCAGAAAAATAACGCCCATCCCCCCTTGCGCCAACTCCGACAAAATTTGATAACGACCAATATTAGTAAGTGTCATAGAGTAACCTTGTTTTTACTGTAGCAATAAATTCTCACTATTATAGCGTGATTTAAAATTAAGGATCGGTTTTTATCTCATCACTAGCAATAATGATGGGGATATTTGGCGTTTCATCATAGTAGCGCAGGAAGTCATCAATTTGGGGGCTTTCTTCCTGTCCCAAGTTTTGTGCCCATCTATACCCGATGGATTGATAGAGTAGTTCGACTTTTATCGTTAGCGGCGCGGACGCGGCATCCAGCTTGATACCGTAATGGATAATATCTTCGGCCCCTATAAAATCACCGTCTTTTATCGCTTCGCCATAAACAGCTATCTCAGCTGAAGCAGTATCTTTGTCGAAGCCGCTGGGGAGTAAGCGATTGTCTTTTTTGTAAGTTTGTGCCAATAAAAGGGCAGTCGTCACATTGCCTTGGGTATCTTGCATGATATTTTCGTAAATTTGCACTTGTTCAGGTGCAGTAATCTCAGCATAATGTGGCTCATAGAGCGTGTCATCTTCGTCGTTAGCATTGCCTGTAATTTTCCCGTTGCTTTCGTAGCTACCTGATTCAAAGATGATGTTGCCATCTGCATCCAGAACGTTTATGTGTAGCCACGCGCGGCGGGATGGGAATCCGCTTGGGAATTTGTGCCCAGTTAATGACTTGAGTGCGACCCGCACATCCAATTGTGAATCGACTATCTCAGCCGATTCAATGCTCAGGGTTGCAGTTTCTTGTTCAAGCAGATCCTTTGTCCGCTGAATGGCTTCATCAAAATTTTCTGCGTTGCTTTGCACATCAATTTCGCCACTGAATTTTTTCAGAATTTCGAGCATATAGGCATTTCCACCGGTAAAAGTGTGCAGATAAAACGGACTGCGTGGCGGGCTACCCATAATGCTGATAGCAACTTCGCTTTTTGCTTTCGGCATATGACAATCCTGGCAGGATTGTTGCTCGGCATAATCGGAAGCGAGCCATTCCAGATAGGGCGTTTGCTCAGGGAAAGTGCTTTCTGAGAGTTCGCCTTCGGCAGTTAAATAATGGGTATGAAGGGTGTGGCAGGTAGCGCACATTTCGGATTGGGCGAGATGATCGCTCTGCTCGATGATATAGCCCGAGCCGCTTTGCATAACATCAGCATAGGGTTTTTCTGCTGGGTATGGCCCATAGAGGACGCGTTCATTCTTTGCTGTGCTTGTATCGAATATGAGTTCACCGCTAAAACTAGATTCATCACCGAAGTTTTCATCTTTGATCTGGTGACAAACCGTGCACGAGATGGCTTCATTTGCCATTTCGTGGAGCGGGTGTTCGAGATTTTTATAACCATTCTCGCCAAATATCGTGGATGTGCCGCCTGCGGCATGAACGGCAAAATGCGCCATCGGCATGTGGCATGTGGCGCATTTATCTTCGATCGCTGCTTGAAGCTCAGGGTGTCGGGCGATTTCGGCGCTTACTGTGGCGAGGTAATAAGGATCAACAGCTGCGTGCGCCATAATGGATGATGACCAATCGCCGATATTGGCGACATCGTTACCTTCTGCATCGACAAGGCCTTTATGGCAAATTTGACAGTTTTCGACGGAGGCAAAGATATCCTCGTTATAAGCAATATCATCAAGACTTTCAGGGATCACTTCTGTTGGTGCAAGGATATCAGGTGTGGGGGAGAGGATAAAAGGCTCCGCACTTGGTGCAGCTGTAGGTAGACTTTGCGGCACAGATTGTGGCCCGCAGGCGGAAAGAGTGAACAAAATCAGAAATGTCTTGAGAAGAAGAGCTGTTCTTTGCATATTTTTCTCCGAATTTATGTGATTGTCACTTTCAAAGTGACAATCACATCTTTAGATTTATGCCCAGTAAGTCTCAAAATTAATTCCACGCTCGCGAACAGCCTCCATCATTTCTGAAGAGGAAAGAGCCAGCTCCATGCGATGTGCGCCAGCGCCCACTGTTTTCCGCGCCTGAAAAGCCATCATTGCTGCGCAGTGAAAACCAGTTAACCTTTCCATTGCCGTGAAGCCGGTTTCTTCATCGAAGCGATCAACAATATCTACCGTTACTGTTGCTTCTTTACCATCTTTTTTGCCAATCCCTATTGCACGCATGATGCCAATATCTTTTACGTTGTCAGCATTAATATGTGGAGCTAAAAGGGTGTGATACAACTCACGCGGTACTACGTTTTGTCCATTTACATCAATGGCTTCTTCGGAGAAAAGTCCTAAGCGTTTATAGGCTTCGAAGGTGTGCATATGTCCCGGGTAACGTAAAACTCTATTTTCATAGCGTTCCAATTTCCCGAGATGCGTTTCTGGTGTGGTGGACATGCTGCCAGAGATCACAAAGGCTTCCAGTTGACCCAAAGGTTCGAAAACGATTGGTTCTGGTTCTGTAAAAGTTGGCACATAAGTGATTTTTCCATCACGGATGAAGGTCGCATCACCGCTATATTCATTCGTCAACCCGTTGATGTGGTAGGTCATCGCGTAATTCCACGGGGGTGTTGGGTCTTGGGGTAAGCCGGCATCATAAAGATATACTTCGCGCGGTTTATCCAGCAAATCCATCACATAAACGCCCATTGTATTGATCAGCCCAGGCCCCATTCCGCAATCGGGGACAATGCTCACACCTGCGGCTTTCGCGGTATTGCCCAATTCGAGCTGAGACCAAACTACATCGGTATTGCCACCCATATCACAGAGGCTGACGCCTTTTTCTATACAGATTTTTGTGATGTTTAGATTGAAATAGTAGGGAACTGCGCTCAGGGCGACATCAAAACCCTCTATAATGGAAGCAAGTTGGGACACGTCCGATGCGTCCGCCTGTGTGCTTGCTGCCACTTTTCGACCGATTAGCGTATTGATGCGTGATGCCGCATTTTGCGCCGCATCCAGATCATAATCTGCAAAAAGGATGTGTTCGGCATCCCCAAATTTGGCGAGGTCATAAGCGGCTGCGGTTCCTTGTTTTCCCGCTCCGATGATTAGATAACGATAGCTCATGATATTTTCTCCTTAGATAGTAGTAGTGCCAAAAGTGTACAGTAAAAAGGGTGTTTGTAGAATATGATAGTTATCCTTAGTAAAGGTGCAAGGGCTAATGTTTTGTGGTCTGTAAAATAAAAAACAGGTGCGAAGCCGAGGGCAACAACACCTGTTTTTTGAAATTCGTTTTTGGTTGAGATTCTTTTATAGGTAATAGGTCATCCACTGTAAATGAGTGGCTGGGTCAATATACTGGACGCGAACGCCTTCGGGGACGGTGATGCGAATAGGGGCGTAATTTAGAATAGCTTTGACTTGTGTTTTTGCTAACTCATCCGCAACATTTTGTGCATATTCGGCAGGGACTGCGATCATTGCCACTTTGACTTGAGCTTCGTTGATAGTATCGACCATTTTTGCAATATCTTGCACTTCTACATTGCCGATTTTTGCACCGATTTTTTCTGGATCATTATCAAAGGCTAAAGTTACGCGGAAGCCGCGTTCTAAAAAGCCTTGATAACCTGCAAGGCCGTGTCCAATATCACCGGCACCGATAATGGCGACATCCCAAACGCGATCTATTTTCATGATTTCGCGAATTTTTTCGCTCAGAAACTTGATGTTATAGCCGGTGCCTTGCTTGCCAAATTCGCCAAATTGCGAAATGTCTTTGCGGATTTGAGCAGCAGAAATACCGACCCATTCTCCAAGCTCTTTCGACGAGGTCACGATGTCGCCGTTATTTGCCATGCGCTCTAAGGCGCGAAGATAAAGGGGAAGCCTACCAATAATAATATCGGGTATTTTTTTTGTCGTCATGAAAACCTCTGCTTGATAAGAAAATGGAGTTTTACGGTAGATTAAATCTACCATAAAACCAAGTATTTGTACAAGAAATCACTATAAAATTAATATTAAGATTTCTTATAGTCTTCTTTTGGTCATCGTCCCAGTAGTAACGGCGTATTTAATTTCTTTCCCACCGATGCTAACGCTGTGCTGGGTGCTAACAAGATTGTCTTGTGGTTCTTTGCCTCTTTTCTTCGGGGTTGGTTTCGTCGGTTATTTTTGCTCCTGTTTTTATTCTTCTCGTAAAGTATCAAGGCAAGCTACATATTCTTTCTGAGTATTTTTCCCAATGCCAAAGACACAGAATCTTATCTCTTGGGGAAGATTGTCTTCGTAGTCAGAATACAACAGTGATATTGTGTTCCCTGGATGTGTTCCTTTTGTTTCTGTATGAGGTGCAATAGCGATTTGGACATCTCCAAAGTTTGTGGTTGAATTTATCTCGGCCCAGCTTTTGAAACTTTCTCTTGGTGAAAATGTGCGTAAGCCATAAGCACCGTTTGGAAAAATAATATGTTCATCGGTATGATTTAGTATCGCAATATCAACAAACTCTCCGATTTCTGTGTCAGTGGATTTCTTGTTTAGCGATACTAAGTAAAGTGTGACTCCTGAATTTAGCTCACTGTTTCCTAGAATCTTTTGCTTGAACTCATTTTCCATTTCTGCGCTTATTTCATAGCTGGGATAAGATTTTTCTGTTGCTGATGTAAGCCGAAATGCAAAAATCAGCAAAAAGATAAAAAATAGAATAATTGCCAGTCCCCTTTTTATTTTCATTTGTTCTCTTACTTTAGCCATTTTTTGAAAACTTCATTGCGTAATATTGAACAGGTATTGTTCCTGCACAAATAATGCCAGAAACAATGACCTGTTTTGATATTGACGCATTAGCATAAACAATAGGGATGATTGCCAGCAAAAAGAAAAACTGGGCGACTATGGCAAAGCCAAAAGCATAGATGTTTTTACTTATTTTATTGTTTTTAAATCCGAAATAACCTGAGCTTGCTATGGTTATTGCTAAAAAAACAAAAAGATATTGATAAGTTGCCATTAGAAAATCAATCCCACAACTCTTTGCGTATCTCTTCCCGATTCAAAATCGCTTCAAGGACGCTGCCGCCTAGCGCGAGTGCTTTATCAGAGATCATGGTGCAGTAGCGCGGATCGTCGCGCGGGTCGAGGTCGCCGATCTTGAGTCCCTTTTTGACGATCAAGCCCGGGCGGATCAGTCCACGCAGGGAGCCGGTGAAGGGTGCTTTGAGCGGGACACTGTCCACTTCACAGATGATGTCGCCTTTGTCGAAATGGTCGCCGATGTCGCCGTGGGCGATGAGTTTGCCATTGGCGGGGGCGCGTAGAACACGTTCGGCGCGGATTCCGAGGACTTGTTCGGGCAGCCCTGTATCATCCATAGCGGAACCTTGCCAATAGACACGTCCGAGGGTGTGACCGCGATTGCTTTCAATGACGGCGTGGACGTTTTTGGCGGCGGTGAATCCGGGACCGATCCCAATGCTTAATTTAACGGTATCAAGCCCTGTTTCTGGCGGGCGTTTCCGCAGGGTTGCATCCACAAGGACAGATATTGGGAGTTGGGAATCGAGAATGGTCAAATCGGGATCAATTAAAACGGGGATTTCATCCTGCTTAAGAATAGAAAGAATTGTTTCGGGGGTGGCAAGCCGACCTGTTAATCCCTCTATGGTGATCTCTCCATCATAAACGGCTTCGCTAAAGGAGACTTTGCGGCGCACGGAGAGGGGGGCTGAAATTTCAGTGATAAGGACTTTAAGCCCAGCGTTATGTAAACGATAAGCAATGCCGCTGGCGAGGTCACCGCCGCCGCGAATAAGGATGATATTAGACATTATTTTCTTCCTGAAGGAGATGCCCGAAGGCATAAAGGGTGAGATAAACGAAAAGGAAAAAGATGGTAAAAAGGGCAGTAAAACCCATTGCGCTGGGGCTAAGTTTTCTTAATAGTTGCCAGGCATCACGCATAATTTCGATGGGGTTATGCCAAAGATCCCAGCTATTCCAGCGCAGAAAACGCCCCAGATAAACGCCGATGCTGCTCAAAATGGATACGCTGAAAACCAGTACCCAGCCGATAAATTTTCCGAAAGTTTCTTTGACAATTTCCTGCATTAGATAGAGTGAGACGATGCCCAGCAGCAGCCCTGTCCACGAGAACCAGATCAACAAAATGACATCGAACCAGACGGGTGCCTCGCCAAGTCCCTCGCCAAGATGCTGAATATCGGTAATCAAATAGGGCGCGTTGGGGAAGAAAATGAGCCATAATAGAGCAAAAATTGGCACGATCAGATAGAGCAGCGCGCGCCGCCATGAAAGGGCGTAGGCGAGATACGCCAGCACAAAAGGAATCCACGCCAGAAAAAGGTTCCAGATCAGCGAAAGGTAACGCCCGCTGTCGCTATAGGCAACCCGCGCGCCCACGAGCACAACGCAAGTTGCCGATGAAAGCGCGAGAATAATGAAAATGGTCAGTTTGTAGCGGTGACGCAGGATGGTTTGATAGAGTTTTTTTAGCATAGGGGTTGGTGGTGTAGGGGCGCAGCATGCTGCGCCCCTACAGATTGTTTTTTAGAAAATCAAGGATGATGGGATTGACCTCATCGGCATTTTCATAATGGGGGATATGTCCGCTGTTTTCGATGGTGTGGAAACGCACCTGTTTTAGGCTTGCTACCACTATTTCAGCTTGGTCGTAGGGGATAGTTTTATCATCACGCCCCCAAATCAGTAACGTGGGGATATCCAATTCCCCAACACTTTTATAAAGCGTAGATGAATCGCCAAGCGCATCATTCCGCATCGTGGAGAGAATTGCGCGCCCAAAGCCTTGTATTTTGAGTTGGGGTTTATATTGGTTTTGGAAATGAGTGATCAACTCAGGCTCGTAAAAATCTTCCGCAACCCCATCTATGAGCGTTTTCTTGCCGAGAAGTCCCATCAGTAATTCGCCAATGCCGGGAATGAGCAAAGTTTTGTAAGCAAAAGATAGCGGGATGGTTTCGCCGCCAGCAGGAGCAAAGAGAGCCAGTCTTTTGACTCGTTCTGGATGACGTGCGGTAAATGTCGCGGTGATGGGACCGCCCATTGATAGACCAAAAAGATTGATCGGTTCTTTGATGTTTAACGCATCGAGCAAGTCGCGGAGTTGGTTGGCGAAAAGATCGAGATTGTAGACAGTTTTTGGGCGGTCAGAGTAGCCGCGTCCGAAAAGATCATAGCGTAAGACGCGGTAGCCAGCTTCGGTCAACGCGCGAAAGGTCGGTTCCCAGATAAAGTTGGGGACAGAGAATCCATGCACGAGCACGACGGTTTCGGCGTTGCCCCCCCCTTTTAATTCGTAATGCGTATATCCATTAGAGAGCGCAATAAACCCTCCGGCTGAGCTTAGCCGGAGAGTTTCTATCTTTTGAGTTTCGTGAATATAGGGGAAAGGCATGAGGTGAGAAGTGACGAGTGATGCGTGAACTGCTATCAGTATTTCACTTGTCGCGTATCACTCGTCACGTTTTATATTTTCCTTAACCCGCGCAAAACACGTTCTGGGGTGAGGGGGAATTCGTTAAACCAAACGCCAGTTGCGTTATGAACGGCAGCGACGATTGCAGCGGATGTGGGGACTGTCATCATCTCGCCCACGCCGCGTGCGCCCCAAGGTCCGTTCGGGTCGCCGTATTCGACGATGACAGTTTTGAAGTTGGTGGGGATATCCAAAACGGTGGGGATCAGATAAGTGGAAAGTTCTGCGGTCTGGACATAGCCGTCGTTGTGGATGAAATCTTCCATCAGTGTATGTCCGATCATTTGGAGCGTGCCGCCTTCGATCTGCCCCACAACCTGCTGCGGGTTGATCGCTTTACCAAGATCGGATGTGGAGATCATATTATGAATATGGATATGACCGGTTTCTGTATCCACCTCCAAATCCGCGACTTGGGCGCAATGCCCATAAGCGACATTGGGTGTAGATTTCCCTGTTTCAGGATCAAAGGGTGTGGTCTTTGGCGCGAGATATTTATATTCTGCAATGGCAGGACGTTCTTCGTTTTGCCATTTTTCAAGGGCTTGTTCGCCTGCGCCTTTGACCGCGTTCAACGCCATAAAGGTCATGCGAGAGGCAGACGAACTGCCAGAATCGCCGTCGAGATCGCTGTCTTCGCCGATGAATTCAACCAGATCGAAGTCGGCTCCTGTTGCTTCTGCGGCAGCCTGCATGATGACGGTGTGTGTTCCTTGCCCAACATCCGCTGCGCCGTGATGAACAATGACACGCTCAAATTCAGTGTCACCGTGTATCTCAACTTTTGCCCAGGAGTTTTCCTGATAGCCGAAGGAGAAACCTGTGTTTTTGAATCCGCAAGCAAAGCCAATGCCGCGTTTGAGATGCGGCTTGTTCTCGTCAGATTTTGGTGGGTTGGTTAAAATCCAGCCTTTTTCGGTGTTTTCCCAGCCAGCTTCTTCGGCACAGCGTTCGGTCACTTTGTCGATGGTCGCATTGCCTGTCAGGGGAGTTTGCACGGACATCAGCGAACCTTCGTGAAGGATATTTTTCATCCGTAATTCAACGGGGTCCATCTCAAGAGATTCGGCGAGTTTGTTGACCATCATTTCGGCAAGAAACGCGCCTTGTGGTGCGCCAAATCCACGCAATGCGCCGGTGGGGATATTATTGGTGTACGCTGAGCGTGTATCCACTTTGACGTTGGGGATTTCGTAGGGACCAGCGACCATCAAGGTCGCGTTGCCCAAAACTTTATTTGACGTATACATATACGCGCCAGCATCGGAAATTGCATCAATTTCTGCGGCGACGATATTGC
>ERZ890953.1414-NODE-1414-length-12113-cov-6.977608_pt1 | contig 12113 bp, 12 predicted proteins | sample MGYA00521264_ERZ890953 | MGnify/ENA primary metagenome ERZ890953 (study PRJEB32303, sample SAMEA104408629) | aquatic metagenome | biome: Brackish water; feature: Chemocline; material: water | place: Baltic Sea | collected 2014-10-26T21:54:00 | depth 200 m ... | reverse complement strand
CGAGCCCAGCAGCGCAGCCTCCTTCTCGAGCTGCGTTTCCGGGTCGACAACCGCAACATCGGACAGATCTGCGCCAAGTACGACATGTCCAGGCCTGCCTTTCAGCGCCTGCGCCGGGCGCTGGGCCACCAGCCGGCGGGCGAGGAAGAGCTGGTCATCGCGGGGGTCTATGAAGGCGCGCACACGCTCGAGATGTTGATCGGGTACCTCGACTACCGGAACCACGTTGGGTACCGCCAGGCCGAGGCGCGAGCCTTCCTCGACAACCTGGTGCAGATCGGTGTGCTGGTAGAAAAAGCCGACGAGTGGCACTTCGCGCCCGATGCGCCCGCGGACCTGAACCGCTTCGTGTTCACGGCACCGGAAGGCGCAGCACATGAGCCGATCCACTTCGGCAGGCTGCGGCACCCCTCACTGCGCTGAGAGCTGATCCCAATACGCGCCCGGACCACCTTAGGGAGCCGTCGCCCCTGTCGGGCTGGCCACCAGCCGCTCGTGCTCCTCCCCCAGCACGTCCAGCAGCTGCACCAGGCTCAGATCACCCTGGTAGCGGCGCCCGTTGATGTAGAAGGTAGGCGTGGCGGACACACCCACGGCCAAGCCCTCACGCTTGCTGTCCACCAGCGCCTGCCGCGTCGCCGGGTCGGCGAACACACTGTGGTAGGACTCCATGTCGAGACCCAGCTCGATCGCCCACGGCTCGAGCTTGTCCACATCGAGGCTGTCGAAGCGATCGTAGGCCAGGTCGAGGTAGTCCCAGAAGCGCCCCTGGGCCTGGACCGCGAGCAGGGCCAATGCCCCTTCGACAGAGCCGTCATGCCCCTTGATGGGAAACGGCGCGAAGCTGAGCTTCGCCTTGCCCTGCAACGTGCCGGACTCGATCTCCCGCTGGAGCTCGGGGATCAGCACCGAACAGAAGGGACAGGTGATGCAGGCGTAGACCACGACGCTCACGGGGGCCTGCGGGTCGCCGACCGCCGGCCTCCCATCGAGGGTGATGGTGGCCTTGGGCCCGCCGGGTACCATGGAACGAGCGCGCAGGCGTAGGGCCTGGTCGATCTGTTCGTCGCTTTCGCCCGCACCCACGCGACGGCAGATATCGCCAGCCAGGCGCCCTGCCAGCGGACAGGACTGGGCTTGCTCGGCCAGACAGACAGCCACGGTGTCGTCGCAGCAGTCGTAGAGGTACTGGCCTTGCATGATGCCCACGGCTCGTACGAACTCATCCGCATCGAGCTGCTGGCAGCAGCCGACCTCCGAGGGCTCCGCGGCCCAGGCCACGTACCGGGGCGCCAGGAAGAGCACGAACGCGGCGAGCAGGGGGATCAGGTGCCGAAGTCTATGCATCGTTCCTCCGCATGAAGAGACGGTCCAGGCCCAGGGGCCGACGATCGAAGAGCTGGATGTACAGGCCCATCGCGAGCCAGATTCCGTCCCGCACGATGGTGTGCCACGAGATGGGATCGTCGCCCCCTTCGGATGCGAAGCAGCCGCAGCCCATGTCCAGGCCCTGCATCAGTGCCCAGACCAGGGCCGCCATGAACATCACCATCATAGCGTTCACCAGCAGCGCGGCGGCCCGGGTGCGGAAGGCCACCACGAGCATCAGCCCCACGAACAGCTCCAACCAGGGGAGCACCAGGGCCTGCAGGTTGACCAGCTGCAGGGGCAGCAGCTGGTAGGTGGCCACATCCAACGCGAAGCCCGAAGGGTGGAGGATCTTGTCGTGGCAGGCCAGCAGGAAGACCCCGCCCAGGTACAGGCGCAGGGGCAGCCCGATCCAGGCGTGGCCGCGCCACGCGGTGAAGCGGCTCATGGTCGCACCTCGGCGGCAGGCTCGAGCACGGCGCGCACGGCGGACCAGCCTCCCTGGACGAAGAACACGTTGACCATGCCCCGGCCGGCCAGCTCCCTGGCCAGCTCCTGGCCGCTGTCGGGCGCCAAGCCATCGCCGAAGACCACCACCCGCGCCGCGTTGCTGGCCACCAGGTCGGCCAAGGCTTCATCGCTGACAGGATCGAGGAAGTCGAAGGCCAGGTGTCTGGCCCGATCGGTCCGCCACGCCTCGCGCTCGTGGGCGAGCCGGGCGTCCAACACCAGCTCACGAGCACCGCCCCAGCGCACATCGCCGGCTTGGATGGGCTCCACCTCACCGACCGGCTCGGGGCACGGCACCAGGATGCGGTAGGCCTCCTTGGCCACCAGAGGGATGGCGCCATCGCCTCGCAGCGCGTTGAAAGCCAGGGCAGCCACCACCGACAGCAAGACCACGATGGCGGCGTCGCGAAAGGTTCGGCGGTCTAGTCCACACATGAGGACCCCCTCCTGGCAGAGTCTTCCTGTCGCAGCAGATCCTGCACGCGGTCCAGCCCCTGGTCGCCCCCCTCCTGCAGCCCATAGGGCAGCGGAAGCCGCGGCTCGACCAACGTGGCTGCCGCGGGCAGGCCCGGGTTCCAGCCGTGCTGCCAACGCAGCTCGATCAGCACGCGATGGTCGGTGTAGTCGTAGGCGTCCATGCTGCTGGCGCGGGTGGCCAGGTTGTAGGTCAGGCCCACTCGCCAGCCCGCCAGGTCGCGGGTCCAGGGCCCCACTTGCAGCCGCACGGCGAGGTCGTCCCGGCTCTCCACTGTAGGCTCCCACGCGCCGAAGTCGGGCCATCGGTCCAGCATCACTATGCCTCGCAGCTTGATCATGTGCTCGCCGGGAAGAGGCACGCGCAGCCGTAGCAGGCCCGTGAGGCCCCAAGCGTTCCAGCCAGGATGACGGGCCAGGTGGTAGCGCCCGGTGGCCACGCCGGTCAGGTTCCAGCCTCCGGCCAGGGGCAGGACCCAGGCGCCACCGCCGTCGATCTCGGTGCGGGTGCGGCGAAGCTCGCGGTAGACCCGTCGCCCTGTCCCTGCGAACAGCTGCACACCCGGAGTGAGATCGAGCTCGAGATCGCCGCGGTGGGCCTCCATCACGAGGCCGCCCTCCACCGGCTCCATGCCCGCCTCGAGCTCGTCGGGGTCCTGATCGCCCCGTAGCCCCATCAGCTCGGAGGAGTACAGCAGGCGGGCGTGGCGACCATCGGCGGCGCCCAGCTCCAGCCCGCCCCGTCCGCCCGCGCTGAAGTAGCCGTAGCCTTCGGCATCGTCGGTCATGGGGGCGAAGCCCTTGGCTCGCAGCTCGGCGGTGGGACGCAGCCGCGGGCCGCTCCAGGGCTCGTAGCGCAGCACCGCGTCCAGCTCGCCGATGGGGGCCTGGGGCGCTCGACGGCCGTCGCCCAGGGACCCCAGGTCCTGAGGCGCGCTCTCGATCACGTTGTGGGCGTAGCCCCCCGAGAGGTCCACGCGCGCGCTCCAGGGCTCGCCTCGGTCGCCGAGTACCTGCCGGCGCAGATCCGCCAGCAGCGCCAGGTCCTCGGGGTAGAGGCCCTCGGCCCCTCGCAGCTCGGACAGGGTGGCCTCAGCCAGATCCGGCTGCGCCTCGAGCTGCGACAGCGCCGCATCCAGGATGCCGAAGCGGTGTCGATCCTCTGGCAGCCCCGTCGGCGGGGCCGCGTCCAGGGCCTGTCGGGCTTGCGCCAAGGATCCATCCTGCAGCAGCAGCCACACTGCCCAGGCGCGGCTCTGGGCGTCGTTGGACGCGAGCTCGAGCTGCTCCAGCAGCCTCTTCCGGGCCCAGTGCTCGTTCCCGCTCTGGAGGTAGGCCCAGGCCAGCAGCCGCACCAATGCGCCATCCGCCGGCGCGTCGGCGCAGGCGTGCTTGAGCAGCGTGATGGCCTCCCGGGCGCGGTCGGCCCCGACCAGGCACTCGGCCTGTACCTGCAGGCAGGCGTAGTCCCCGGTGCAAGAGGCGGCGCAGAGATCAGGAGAGTCTTCCGCGGCGGTGGCCAGACCTACGGCGAGCAACGCACCCAGGACAAAGCTCATGAACCCGGCTCCCCGTCGGCGCAGCAGCGGAACCCCTTGGCGCTGGGGAAGTTGCCGCTCTCGGCGCCGTCGTAGTCACAGCGGTGCAGGCGCTCGGAGTCGGAGCAGTTGTAGGCCCCGCCCCGGTAGTGGTTGATGCCGTCGTCCGAGAGCACCACCTCCCAGACATTGCCGTTGATGTCGAAGACGCTGAACTCGTTGGTGCAGTCCGGGAAAGAAGCGGTGGGCATGACGTGGAAGCTGGCGTCACACTCCTCGCGGCAGTGGGGGTAGACCGCTTCACCGTCGGGTTCACCGTCGCCGTCGCAGTCGCAGAAGGTGTCGATGCCATTGCAGATGGAGGCGTCGTACTGATCGCCGTAGGCGTAGCCGAGTCCGTCGAGGGTCGAGCAGACGAGCTCCCACTCCTGGGCGGTGCACAGCCGCTTGCCCGCGGCCTCGCAGGCGCTGGCCGCGATCTGTCGGTTCATTCCGCCCTCGGCGTCGCTCGAATACCAGGGGATGACCCCGGGCTGGCTCACCGCTACGGACCCATCCGTCCCCGCGCTCTGCTCGCTAGCGTCCTGTCGGGAGGCCTCCCAGACATCCACGCAGTAGGATCCACAGATGGGGACCATGGCCTCGGGGCAGGTCAGGGGTTCGTCGGAGCAGGCGACCTCACAGACCTTGTTCACGCACTCGAAGGGGAAGCCGCCGCAGTCATCGTCCTGAAGGCACTCGTAGTCCACACAGCTGCCCGTGGCCTCGTCACAGGCTCCTGTGGGGCAGTCGCGGTCTTGGTAGCAGCGCTGCTGGACCAGGCAGCCTACGCCTGCCGGGCCGGGAGCCGCAAGCAGCGCCAAGCACACGAGCAGGCTCGACGGGATCCGAGGCCTGCCGCCTGAGGCCCGAGGGCTTCTTCCGCGCCGTTCTCCAGTTCTCGAGTGTGCCACGGCCACCGCCAACAGGGATATGCTTCAACATCAACATAGTATTTATACGATGTACAGAGCAAGAGCCGTGCCGAGGCGAGCCTGCAGCCCGCAGAAGCGGCGCGCGGAGGCGGACCACCGCCTGGCACGGGCCTTGCTGTTTGTTCATGTCCGGCGATGGGCCTGGAGCTCAGGGAGAGCAGGTGGAGACAACACCAAAGCAGCACCCGCCCACGGCTACACCGCAATGCCTACAGACCGAAGAACAGCGCTGGCTGCATTGGCGACTCAGCTCCGTGTTGAGCGGAGGGGGGCTGCTGGCCATTGGCTGGGCTTGGGGTCAGGTCCAGCCCGACCAGGATCAGATCGCCGGGCTCGCGCAGCTGGTCGCCGTGGCGCTGCTGTCCTGGCATGTGCTGAAGGAGGCAGGCAGAGGTTTCCTCACCAACGATCCCGGCACCTACGGGGAACAGCTCGTGGCGTTGGCCATCATGGCAGCCGTGGTCACCGGCGACCTCACGACGGCGGGGATCGTCCCACTGCTCATGGAGGTCGGCCACATCTTGGAGGAGCGTTCAGTGATCGGGGCACGAGCCGCCGTCGAGGGCCTGCGGAAGCTCCAGGCGCGCACGGCCAATCTCCTGGAAGGCGACGAAGAGAGGCTCGTCGATGTCCAGAACCTGCGCGTGAGCGATCGGATCGTGGTTCGAGCGGGAGAGACCATTCCCGCCGACGCTGTGGTGACCGCAGGGCGCTCGAGCGTAGATCAGTCATCGGTCACCGGAGAGTCGCTACTCCAGGACGTGGGCAAAGGGAGCCCCGTGTTCGCCGGTACGATCAACATCGACGGCCTGCTCTGGCTTCAGGTGCGGGGCGTGGGAGCCCAGACCGCCCTCGGCCGCATCGAGGACTCGCTGTCGAGGGCGGAGTCGTCCAAGGCGCCCATCACACGAACGCTGGAACGCTACGCGGCGATCTACCTGCCCGTGGTCCTGGCCGTCGCTGGCGTGACCCTGTTCATCTCGGGAGACGTCGGCCGCGCCATCGCGGTGCTGGTGGTCGCCTGCCCCTGCGCGCTGATCCTCTCAGGGCCCGCCGCCATGCTGGCAGCCCTGGCGGTGGCCGCCCGCTGGGGCATCCTCATCAAGAACTCGGGCTTCCTGGAGCGGGTCTCGGGTGTAGACACGCTGATCCTGGACAAGACAGGCACCGTGACCCTCGGTGAGCTGTCCGTCGTCGCCCTCCACCCTGCGGCAGAGGTCACCGAAGACGAGCTGCTCAGGGCCGCGGCATGCTGCGGCTACGGCTCCCTGCACCCGGTCTCACGGGCCGTCGTGACTACAGCACGTGCGCGCGAGCTGGCGTTCGCTGCCCCCAGCGAGGCCCACGAGCACGCTGGGGCTGGTCTGGAGGTGCTCTGCGATGGGCACACCCTGGCGCTCGGGCGGGACTCCTGGATGACAGAGCGGGGCCTGCTCGTGCCCACCACCAGGAGCGACACGGGCATCGTCACCTGGGTTGCGAGGGACCAACAGATCCTGGGCTCCATAGAGCTCGCGGACAGCAGCAGGCCCGAAGCACGCGAGGTGCTGGAGTCCCTCCGAGGACAGGGCATCCAGAGGTTCATCCTCGTCACAGGCGATCGAAGCTCCGTCGCCAAGGCGGTGGCCGATGAGCTCGGGCTGGAGGAGTTCGAGGCGGAGGTGCTCCCCGAGCGCAAGGCTGAGCGGGTCCGGCAGGCGCAAGCCCAGGGACACCGCGTGATGATGGTGGGTGACGGGATCAACGATGCGCTGGCTCTCCACTCGGCCGACGTGGGCGTGGCCATCGGCGCCTCCATCAACCAGGTGGCGCTGGGGAGTGCCGACATCGCCCTGATGAGCAGCAGCCTCTCCTCCCTGCCACGGATGATGGAGCTGGCCAGGCGAACCCAGTCCACGGTGAACGTCAATGTCCTGGTTGGGGTGGGCTTTTCCGTCCTGATGCTGGGCCTCGCGGCCGTGGGGATCATCTCACCGATGGCCGGGGCACTGCTGCACAACGGCGGCGCCCTCTTCGTGGTCATCAACAGCGCTCGCTTGCTCTCGCTGGCGGGCCCGACGAAGACAGACCACCCCGAGGCCTGACGATGGCCCCTGGACCGTCCATACACGGTCGTCAATGTGCGACGGTATCGTCAGTAGTGTGTCGTGGATGCGACACCATCCGCGCTGCGCGGCCCGCAGGCCAGCAAAAGGACCGTCCGCAGTGGATGAACGCACCACCGGCATCGCAGCCATGGCTGGCGCGCTTCTTGCTTCTCTGGAGGGCGACCGGGCCTCCGCCCGCGCCCTCTCTCCAGCCTCCCCAGGAGCCTACATGAAAGACATCCGAGTGATCGCCATCGCCAGCCTGGACGACAAGGGCTTGGAAGGAGAGGTCAGCGGACACTTCGGCCGCTGCCCCTTCTACACCCTGGCCCTGACCCGAGAGGGTTTTGCCTCGGACGCCAAGGTGGTGCCAAACCCCCACTACGCGAGCCACGTGCCGGGCCAGATGCCCAAGTTCATCAAGAGTCTCGGAGCGGACGTTATCCTAGCCGGCGGTATGGGGCCGCGGGCCATTCGGATGTTCGAAGACTTCGGTATCGAGGTGGTGACGGGGACCATGGGCACGGTCGGCAAGGTGCTGGACGTCTACTTGGCGGGCAAGCTGACGGGCATCGTTCCATGCCAGCACGATCACGCGGAGAGCTGTGGTGCCCACGGAACGCATCAACACGGGGAGAGCGACCATGCCTGAGCGCATCGCGATCTCGGTGGCCCACATCGCTGGCCTCTCATCCCCAATGGATCCCCGCTTCGGACGAGCCGCGGGTTTCCTGGTGGTCCAGGATGGCGAGGTCCTGATCGAGCTGACCAACAGCGCGGTCAACGCGTCCCACGGCGCCGGCACTGGCGCAGCCTCCCTGATGCACGATCACGGGGTGGGAACAGTGATCTCGGGTGCCTTCGGGCCCAAGGCCCACGCCGCCCTCACCGGATTTGGCATCATCATGCTCGTCGCCCCACCCGGCCTGACCGCCACGGAAGCCCTGGAGAAGGCCCAGCGGGGCGAGCTGAAGGCTCAGCAGATGAGGGTCATCCGTTGATCCTGTCCTTCGCGTCTGGCAAGGGTGGCACGGGCAAGACCTTGCTGGCCACCAACCTGGCCTGGATGTTGTCCAAGCGCGGCCCCGCCACCTACGTGGACGCCGACGTGGAGGAGCCCAACGGGCACCTGTTCCTGAAGCACAAAACTGCACGGCTCGAGCGCGTCGCCGTGGCGCTGCCGAAGCTCCAGGGCTCGTGCACCGGCTGCGGGGTCTGCCAGAAGGTCTGCGCATTCCACGCGATCCTGGCGCTGAAGGACCGCGTGATGGTGTTCCCTGAGCTCTGCCACTCCTGCGGAGCCTGTGTGATCGCCTGCCCCGAGCGAGCGCTGGTGGAGACGCCTCACGAGATCGGCTCCATCTCCCGGGCACACCTGGGAGACCTTCAGCTGCTGTCGGGTCGCTTGGACGTAGGCCAGGCTCGCGCCACGCCGCTGGTGGAAGCGGTGGTCGAGGCGGCCACGCGGGAACACGAAGGGGAGCTGGTCATCGTGGACAGCCCACCGGGCACCTCCTGCTCAGCCATGGCGGCCGTGCGCCGGGCTGACCTTGTGGTCCTGGTCACAGAGCCTACGCCTTTCGGCCTGAACGACCTGAAGCTGGCTGTGGAGATGTGCCGCGCCCTGAAACGAGACGTCGTCGCGGTGGTGAACCGCTCGGACCTGGGAGACCAAGAGGTGGCGCTCTACCTCGAGCGTGAGGGTATCCCAACCCTTGGCCAGCTGCCCTTCCATCGCAGCATCGCCACCGCCTACGCGCAGGGGCAGCTCGCGGTCGGTCGGTCCGCCAAGCTCCGCACTGTCCTGGACGCCATCATCGCCTATTGCGATGACCGGACGTTCGAAGGGAGGACCCCATGAAGACTCTAGCGGTGTTCAGTGGCAAAGGCGGCACGGGCAAGACCACCCTGGTGGCCTGCTTCGCTCACCTGGCGGGCCGTGCCGTGGCTGTGGACTGCGATGTGGATGCCGCCAACCTGGGCTTGCTGCTGCCCGGCGATGACGTCCACCGCGAGCCCTTTCTGGCCGGCCGCAAGGCCACCATCAACTCCACCAGCTGCCGGGCCTGCGGGGCCTGTGCCGAGGCCTGCCGCTTCGACGCCATCGCTTGGACGGGGAAAGACTGGGTGGTGGACCCGATGGCCTGCGAGGGCTGTGGGGTGTGCTCCCTGGTCTGCCCCAAGCCGGCCGTGATCCGCTACCACGACAACCTGGCAGGCCACTGGATGCGCCGTCGATCGGGTTCGGTCTCTCTGGTCCACGCCGCGCTGGGGGTGGCCCAAGACAACTCGGGCAAGCTGGTGGCCAAGGTCCGCCAGGAGGCATCACTGTGGGCGGATCGCGAGGGGATCGACCTGGTCCTGGTGGACGGCCCGCCAGGCATCGGCTGCCCGGTGCACGCCGCCATGGGCCAGCTGGATCGCATCCTCGTGGTGACAGAGCCCACACCCTCGGGACTGCACGATCTCGAGCGGATGCTGCGCCTGGCACAGCACTTCGGGGTGTCCGCCTCGGTGAGCATCAACAAGTGGGATCTAGCGCCGAAGCTCACCAGGATCATCGAAGAGGCGTGTCGAACATGGGGAGTCCCCCTGGCGGGGCGCATCCCCTTCGACCCCCACGTGCCCAGGCTGCTGGCAGCCGGCCGCTTGCCCCTCGAGCCACCGGTGGACCAGGACACGACGGCAGCCATCGAGCAGTGCTGGCAGCGGTTCTCCGAAGGCGACAGCGCGATCCCGAATATGCCCGCCGAGGAACCGTGGACGGAACAGCCACTCTGATTCCGAACCCTGACCACCGGTGTTCAGCCGAGCGTAGTCACGGAATCCAGCGCGTCTGCCAACACCAGGTATGCCAGCAGGGCGCAGTGTTGTTCCAGCTCCGGTAGGCCCCCCAGTTCATCGAGGATGGCCTGCGGCGTGACGCCTCGGGCCTCCATGATGGACATGCCGTCGGCGATACGCGCCGCGGCGCTGCCGCACATGATGCTGGAGCTGCAACCGTCCGTGAGGAAGCCCGCGCGGCCGATCCTGTCTTCCCGCAGAGCGAGCCAGATCTCGATGGTGTCTCCACAGGGCCCAGTGAGCTTGCCCGACACGCTGCCGGCTGGCGAAGGCTTGAAGTTGTGGGGCGTTTGCCAGTGGGTGAGGGCCCGCTCGGTGTAGCGTATTCGCGCCTCGTCCAGCACTTGCTCCTGGAGCTCCTTGGTCCAGGTGGTGAGATCATCCTTGCTCATCGCACGACTCCATTGGGCCGGGCGCGCGGTGGCCGCGAGCCCGGCGGGTGTTCGGTGACGAATATCCCTGGAGAATCAGTTCTTTTTCAGGGGCTCGGTGCCGGCTCCAGCCAAAGCCTCGAGCGCCCGGGCCAGATCTGCCTCGAGGCTCGCGACGCGTTGCTCGAGTGCCGACGGCTGCGCGGCGGGCGATGCGACAACCGGGGGGGCATCGCCCGGACCAGAGCGCCAGCCTCGGCCACGACCACCGCCGCCTCGGCCACGACCACCGCCGCCTCGGCCACGACCCAGGGTCGCCAGTTCGGTGGCATCCACTCCGCCACAGAGTCCCTGCTTTCTGCCAGTCATGGGTCCCTGACCTGCAGGCCCCGTTCGATCGTTTCTTGGCATTTGTTCCTCTCTTTGCTTCGAATGACCGAAGCTTCGCCGGGTGGGCACGACGCCCGACCCATCAGGGTTCGCGGCCCGAAGGGCCGCTGTGGCGTCGGCGTCGACGGCAGCCGCAGCCAGGCATACAGAAAACATCGCTATGCAGCGTGTCCGCCAGGAAGGCTTGCACCACGCGATCGATGTCGCCCGATATGAAGGCCACCACACGGACACCCCGGCCTTCGAGGGACGCGGCCAGCTCCCGAGAGATCGCCCCACAGATCAGCGTGTGCACATTCAGTCGAGTCATGACGGCGACCCGGGAGAACTCCCCATCCTCCAGAAGCTCGAGGTCCTCACTCCAAACGGGACGGTCCTCCCCCAGCTCCAGGATCAGGAGTCGGCGGGATGTGTCGAACAAGGGAGCGATGCGCCCTTTGGAGATGGCGATAGCGAGCTTCATGGTCCTCGGCCTTCCATGGCAGTCCAATGGACTGCATGGTTCGTGCCAACCACTTGGGCCGGCACAGGAGCCCGGCGGCGTGGTCCGTCAGTCCGCTCGAGGCGAGTTCAGGCCCCCTGTGGTGGCGCCGACGATTAAGACCGTCGCAGTTCCGTGCGGCTGGGCGGGCGCAGTGTCTCCCCCCTGCGACGGAACCCGCTATGCCTTGCTGCGACCATCCGTTTCCGGCAACGAGATCCCCAACTCCCTGACCTTGCGGAACAGCGTGCTGCGGTGGATGCCCAGATCTCGGGCGGCGGCGTCGCGGTTGTCACCGTTTCGTGCCAGCGCGTCCAGGATGGCCGCCTCTTCGGTGGCGCGGACCGCCGCCTCGAGCGTGCTGCGTTCGGCCGTGGATCGCAGCCGCACCGCGAGCGCTGGCGGCAGATGATTCGGCTCGATGTGACCCTCGACGCAGAGCACGAAGGCGTGCTCGATGGCGTTCTCCAGCTCCCGCACGTTGCCCGGCCAGTCGTGGGCCATCAGCAGTTCCATCGTGTGGGCCGCCGGTCCGATGACCTCCCTGTCCTGGATGCGGTTGAAGCGTGCGATGAAGAGCTCCACCAACAGGGGAATGTCCTCTTTGCGCAGGCGAAGAGGTGGCAGGTCTACGCGCACCACGTTGATCCGGTAGAACAGATCCTCGCGGAAGCGCGCTTCCTTCACCTCACGAACCAGATCGAGGTTGGTGGCCGCCAGGATGCGCACATCGGAACGCACAGGCTTCGAGCTGCCTAGGGGCTCGTAGGTCTTCTCCTGGAGCACGCGGAGTAGCCGGACCTGCATCGCCGGGGACATGTCTCCGATCTCATCGAGGAACAGCGTGCCCCCGCGGGCCACAGCGAAGCGCCCCGGCCGATCCTTGGTGGCCCCGGTGAAGGCACCCTTGGTGTACCCAAACAGCTCGGACTCCAGCAGGGTCTCGGGAAAAGCGGCGCAGTTCACCGCCACGAAGGGACCGTCGCTCCGTGTGCTGTTGTCGTGGATGGCGCGGGCCAAGAGCTCTTTGCCGGAGCCGGTTTCCCCCTGGATCAGCACGGTGGCCGCGCTCTGGG
>ERZ890953.1412-NODE-1412-length-12115-cov-6.590050_pt1 | contig 12115 bp, 8 predicted proteins | sample MGYA00521264_ERZ890953 | MGnify/ENA primary metagenome ERZ890953 (study PRJEB32303, sample SAMEA104408629) | aquatic metagenome | biome: Brackish water; feature: Chemocline; material: water | place: Baltic Sea | collected 2014-10-26T21:54:00 | depth 200 m ... | reverse complement strand
ATGACCACTCCGTTATGAGCGGAGGGCTCTAACCAACTGAGCTAAAGACCCACTTCTGTTTGTAGGTCGAAATTATACATATCAGTTGCTTAGATGTTGCTTATTTTTTATAAGTTATTGAGTATTTATCATCCAAATTGAAAATATGTTTAAATATCCCCAAAATGAGTATAAAGAAGTCTCTGTAACCCCTTTTTCTTTTAGCTCTTCTATAAGTGGTTTATAGAGTTCTAGCCATGTCTGTCTTGCTTTTGCATCTATTCTAAAGGGAGCATGACGACCTACCATTCTCGGAGCACCTCTGTTTGTTGTAAAATGAGATTGTCCTCCACATATTTGTATAAAAAAATCTGAAGAGTTTATTTTTGCTTGTGCAAAATCTTTTTCATCTTGAGGAAAAATATTAAATATTTCACTTGTTTTTATAGCGTCATAATGTTTTGATATTAACTCTCTAATACCCTCTTCTCCTACTTCTAGTAAAAATTCTGGTATTGGTTTTACAACTGGAGGTCTAACTCCAAACTGCGCATGTGATATTTCTAAATTCAATTCTAATTCTCCTTAATTTAATTTTGGTGGTTTTATTCTATATACAACAGCAAAAAGCAGTGGTACATAGATTAGGTTTAGTACAGTTGCCCATGCAATACCAAAACCTAATGATACTGCCATTGGTTGTAGTATCTTTGCTTGTCCTGAAGCGAAAAAGATGAGTGTTAAAAGACCTAAAACCGTTGTCAATGATGTCAACAAAATAGGTCGAAGTCTTGTTTTTGCATTTTGCATCAACTCTTCTGTATCACTTGATTCTCTGATAAAATTAACCATAATCAAACCATCATTTACAACAACTCCGGCGAGTCCAACTACTCCTATGAGTCCTGGCATGGTAATATTGAGCCCCATAACCCAATGTCCAACATAAACACCCAATAAAACAAGCGGAATAGTACTAATGACTATAAGCGACTGTTTAATAGAATCAAAAAGCCATATAAGAGTAATAAAAATCAAAAAGAGTGCAATTAATGCGGACTGCATCATCTCTTTTTTATTTTTATTGTTCTCTTTTTCTTCACCCTTTATTTCTACATGATATTTTTTATCTTTTAGCTCTTGTAGTACCGGTTCTAAGATTTCAATCACTTCAGAAGAAGTCACTTTTGTTTTATCCAAAGAAGCATAAACACTTCGTATACGCTCTCCATCCTCTTTTTTAAGTGTTACAAAACTCTGTACATATATAAAATCACATACATCTTTTAAAGCCACATACTGTTCTTGTAATGGTACTTTGACTTCTATACTGTTTATAGAGTCTATATCTTTATTTATATAACTTTCAAGTTTTATTCTTACAAGACCACTTGAGTTGAAAAGTTTTCCATACTCTCCCTTTAGATAATATGCCCGAAGTTCACTAGAAATAATCTCTTCATTAAATCCCAACTCTTGACCATATTGGTTTACTCGAAGTTTTAACTCTTTTTCTCCAATATCAGCATCATCAGAAATATTAAAAACACCCTTTATGCTTGCTAACTTCTTCTTAATTTTAGAAAGTCCATCAAGTATATTTTCACCATTTGCTGTACTTAAACTTATCTCCACATCATTCGCTACCACTCCAGCACCTGGAACTTTAGTGACTAGCTCTTCAAAAACAGGTTCACCATGATTATCTTTTAAATTTACTTCATCTTTTAACAGCTCTTCAATATGCTCTGCAATTTCTTTTGCATCTTTTGTTCTGATTTGAACTGATGGATCATACTCTATTGATAAGTGAGGACTAATATATTTATCAAAAAAATTCACAGGAGCTCGTTCATGTAAATCCACAAAAATATGAAAAAGATTATCTCCTAGCTCTGCTCGATTTTTTGCATCCATCTTAAAACCTATAACAGATGTTATTGAAGATACATTCTCTTTATCCACATTTTTAAGTAAAATATTTTCTACATTTGTTACTATTTTTTCTGTATCTTTAAGCTCATTATTAATATTTACTTTACCATAAACATAGATTTGAGTATTGTCAAAATCTGGAAAAAGCTGAAATTTTGACTGTTTTATCATCACATAAGTGAGAGATACAATACTTACAACAATAAGTATCAAAGAGATATGCTTCATTTTAAAAACAAAATGAAGCATTACATTGTAGATGTTATACATTTTATTCCAAAGATTTTTTGTAAAGCTTCCCTCACTTGAAACCTTTAAAAAGTCATGTGCATGTAAGGGCAAAAAATAAAATGCTTCAAAAAGAGAAGAGAGAAGAAGGACAGTTATCATAATAGGAATAATTCTAATAAACATTCCCATATCACCTGTCATCAACAGCATTGGTAAAAAAGCAAAAACAGTTGTAAGTGTGGCAGCTAAAACAGCAGGGAACATCTCAGTAGCACCTACTATAACAGCCTCTCGCCTCTCCATACCATTTTCCAAATGTCTATAAATATTTTCAGCCACAACAATAGCTTCATCAACTAGCATACCAAGGGCAATAAGTGCACCTAAAAGAGAGAGCATATTAAGACTATTTCCAAGTATTTCAGTTGCAATCAAACCAATCATAAAACTGACAGGGATACCAAGTGCTACAACAAATGCGATACCTCTATTTATAAATATAAGCATAGCTAAAAATACAAGCATCAATCCAAATGCAATATTTGAAAACACTACATTCAAACGGTTTTTAATCCACACAGAAGTATCAGTATAGATACTATAACTCAAGTTAGGATGCAATTTTTCTTCTTCTTTGAGGAGTTTTCGTATCTTTTTTACTAAAGCGATGGCATTACCATCCTTGCTTTTTGTAACATTTATAGAGATATTACGTAGCCCGTTATAGTGAGAAAGTTCTGTCTCATCTCCAAGTTTAAACATGACATCTGCAATATCACCTATACGAAGTTGTACAGCTCCTACTTTAATGACCGTATTTTCTACCGAAGACTTACTTTTTTCACCATTATAAGTAGAAATATATAAATGATGTGCTTTTTGTTTTATAGTTCCTACTGGAAATATAGAACTTATATTTCTAATTGCAGAGATAACCAAGCTTGGATTTAATCCATATGCTTTTATTTTTTCATTGTCCAAGGTAATATCTAACTCTTCATCGGCATCACCACGAATTGCAATTTCACTCAAATCTTTAAAACCTGTCAGCTTACTTTTAAGCTCATCTGCTCTTTCTAGCAGTTCACGAGTGCTCACATCTCCTGCTAAAGCAATGAGGACTAAAGGAAAAGTATGTGTTCTTATAACCGCTATTGGCTCATTCATATCAGCAGGTAAATCTTTTTTTACCTTAGCAACAACATCTTTAACATCATTTAAAACATTAGTATTATCAGATCCTGTTTTGATATCAGCGACAATGTTAAAAGAGCCATTTTTAATAGTAGTCTCAATCTCTTCTAACTCATCTATATTTTGTAAGTCATCTTCTATACTTTCTACAACCATTTTATCGAGTACATCAGCTGAAGTTCCTACATAACCACCACTCACAGAAATTTTATCCAAATTCATAGGAGGAAAAATTTCCTTAGGAATGTTAATGTATGCAAAAATAGAAAGCATCAGTATAAACAGAAGTAAAATGTGGTTTAAAAGAGGTTTATTTATTGAAAATTCTATCAATTTTCTGATCATGAGGTTTATCCTAAAAAAGTGTGTCTAAAATTTGGTTTTTAAATTTGATTGATTCAACAGAAGCACTAATAATTTTGTTTTCTTCTTTGAGTGTATCATACTCTACTTTTAGTTTTGAAATCTCTCTACTTTTAAAGTAAATTTGTTGTTGAATATAAATTTTAGGAAAAGCAAACATTCCTACAAAAAGAAGTAGTAAAAGAATATATAAATAGTAAGCAAATCCAAGTTGTTTTTTATCATTTAAGACAACTTCGACTTCATCTAAGAGTTCACTTTTTTCACTCATTACTCACCCATCTGAAAAACACGCATTTTTGCACTTCTACTTCGCACATTCTCTCTAAGCTCATCATCTTTTGCCATCACTGGCTTTTTAGTTAAGACTTTACCCAAAGCATGGTTATTCCCACACATACATCGCATAGCTTCAGCTGGGCATATACATGACTTTGACCATTGAGAAAAAGCTTTTTTTACAATGCGGTCTTCAAGGGAATGAAAAGAGATAATAGCTATTTTTGCATGTGTAAACCTAGCCTCTTGTAAAGCACCGAGAAGTCTTTTTAGCTCACCTAATTCATCGTTTACTTCTATACGAATAGCTTGCATAAGCAGAGTTGCTGGATGTATTTTTTTTCCTCTTGGCATATCATTTTTAAGTCTATCACTTAGCTCTTTTGCAGAACTAAAAGGTCTATGTTTTAGTATCTCAGCAGCAATTTTTTTATAATTTCTCAATTCACCATACTCAAGTAAAATTTTCTCTAACTCTTTTACTGAGTACTCATTCACAACATTGGCAGCACTTAGAGGAGCATCTTTATCCATACGCATATCAAGGGTATCACTCTCATAAGAAAAACCTCTTGTCTTTTGGTCTAACTGCAAAGATGAAACACCAATATCTGCTAATACCCCTTTTATTTGAGAAACATCAACTTCTTGAAGTATATCTTTTATAACTGATGAAAAACGACCTTTTCTGATACTTACTCTAGCACCAAATTTTGCTAATCTCGTTGATGAAAAATCAATAGCTGTTTGGTCTTGGTCAATCGCTATAAGTGTGATATTTGGATTTGCTTCAAGTATTAACGAAGAGTGACCACCGTACCCCATTGTACAATCTATAATAATTCCATCTTCTATATCTTGAAATATTTCTACTACTTCACGATAGAGTACTGGGATATGGGGTATCTCTTGCACGGGCGACCTTTACTTCTATTTTGTAAGAATTATACATGAATTTTGTAAAATTTAATTATTTATGAGGTATCATAAAGAAAAATTTAGGATATTTACTATGTTTCAAAGCTATCAAACAGAAATTATCGCTTTAAGTGCCATAATAGTAGTGGTTTTAATCTACATCATAATCAAGAAAAAACAAAGTACTAAAATCAAAAAAAATCTACATGATAATGAAGAAAAAACACCTGAAGTCATGCAATCTTTAAAAGTATATGATGAGTATGATTTAGATGAAGTACAAGACGAATATGAACCAGAATTTGAAGGAAGTGAAGAGGGGTCATTTGGTGAACCGGAACCAGAAACAGCAGTAAAACCTGAAAAGATAACGCCAGTACAAGAAGAAGTTACACAGACTAAAACAGAAAAAAAGCCTTCTGCTGAGTCAAATTTCACTCCAACAATAAAAAGAGAAGTACCTGTTCATGGTAAAATCACAAAAGAGAACTTTAAAGAGTTTAAAGGTTTAAGGGTTCTTGTTGCTGAGGACAATATAATAAACCAAAAAGTTATTAAAGGCTTACTTAATGGAACAGGCATAGAAATTGTAATAGCAGACGATGGACAAGATGCTCTGGATATTTTAGAAAAAGATAGTAATTTTTTAATTATTTTAATGGATGCTCACATGCCTAGAGTAGATGGATTTGAAGCAACACGAATTATCAAAGCTAATAGAGACTATGACCATATCACAATTATTGCCCTGAGTGGAGACACAGCCTCTGATGACATTAGAAAAATGAAAGAAGCAGGAATGAGTGAACACCTTGAAAAACCACTTCGAATATCTGCACTTTATGATATGTTTTATCTTTATAGTAAAAACCAACCAGCACCATTAAAAAAAGTGAAACAAGAAGAAAAAACTACTCCATTAATAGAACTAAACACTATCAAAGGGCTCAAAGTTTGTGGAGATGATAAAGAATTTTATCTTGAAATACTCAATGAATTTATCGACACTTATGATAATTCAACACAAAATTTAGGTAATTACTTAAAAAGTGAAAAACTTCAAGAAGCTGATAAATTACTTCTTGACATCATTGGTTTGAGTGCAAATATTGGGGCGGAAACTCTACATGATATTTCAAGCCAAATTAAATCTATTCTACATGATAATCCAGAAAAAAGTTATCTTTCCCTTGTTGATGATTATAAAATGCACCTAGATAATTTAATTATTGAAATTAAAAAATATAGGTCATAAGTTATATAGCATTAATTGATTTACTAAAAGTATCAAAACACGACTCCTCTCAAAAAATTATTTCAAGTTAATTTAGGTTTTTTCTTAAGCTATAACATTAGAAATAAATTATATAATAGCTTAATAGCTAATAAGTTTAGGGGTGCATATGTTTGGTGAAAATGATTCTTATTTAGAAATTTCGATTGATACTATTCCGATTAATGTGGCTGTCTACCGCTATGAAGATGGTGATTTTATCTTTGTAGATTTTAATTCTATGGCTGAGAAGACAGATAATGTAAGTAAAGATAAATTGATAGGAAAACACTTAACAGAAGTTTTTCCAAAGGCAAAAGAGTTTGGATTTTTTGATGTATTGCTTCGTGTTTATAAAAATGGAGGAACAGAAGAATTAGACCTTAATTTTTATGAAGATGAGCGTATCAAGGGTTGGCGAAAAAATAGAGTAAGTAAACTTAAAAATGGTAATTTAATAGCATTTTACAATGATTTAACTGTACAAAAAGAGACAGAGCACCAACTGCAATCACTTGGATATATTGTTGATAATAGTAATGTTGAAGTCTATATATTTGACATAAACAGTTTTAATTTTACTTACATAAATAAAGCAGCAGAAAAAAACATAGGTTATACACTACAAGAGATGAAAAGTATGACACCTGTAGATATTAAACCCCAGTACAATATGCAAAGTTTTAAAAAATTGATGAAACATATAATTGACGGCAGTGAAGATTCATTGATGTTTGAGACAGTCCACCAAAGAAAAGACAGTAGTCTATATAATTCTGAGATACGAATTAAAGTTATGTCTGTTGATAATAAAAAGCAGTTTGTAGTTTTTGCCAATGACATATCTAAGAGGAAAAAAGCAGAGTTACAGCTTCAAGAGAGTGAAGAACAATTTAGGGCAATAGCTGAAAATTCATCTATGGGTATTTTTATTTATCAAGACAAAATTGTATATGTAAATCAGGCTTTAGAAGATATAAGTGAATATAGTCAAAAAGAACTTTTTTTAATGGAACCATGGGAAAATGTTCAAGAAGAATATATAGAAAAACTTAAAAATATAAGTAAGAGACGTCTTAAAGGCGAAAATTTTCCACAAGAGTACAATGATATTAAAGTAGTTACTAAATCTGGAAAAAATAAAATTGTAAGAGTTTCAACTCAGACTATTAGATATAAGAGTGAGTATGCTGGATTGGGTACTGTTATGGATATCACAGATATTGTAGAGACCAAACAGCAGCTTAAACTTTTAGGGCAGGCTGTAGAACAGATGGATGAATTGGTACGAATAACAGACAAAGAAGGTGCTATAACATATGTAAATGAAGCTTTAGTGGCACATACTGGCTATATGAGGACAGAGTTAATAGGAGAAAAGATTAATATATTCAAATCTGATAAACATGATGAAAAATTTTACAAAAATCTATGGGATACAATTTCATCTGGAAATACATTTAGGGATGTTTTTATTAATAAAAAAAAAGATAAACAATTGTTTTATGAAGAAGAGACTATAACTCCAATTATGAATGATAATAATGAGATTCAAAATTTTGTTGCAACAAGTCATGATATTACCGAGAGAGTAAAGATGGAAATAGAACTTAACAAATTAGCTACAATAGATAGTTTGACATCAATTTACAACCGGCATAAAATTAGTGAAGAGTTGGATATTGAGATTGCTAGAGCTAATCGATATGAAAATGAATTTTCTATAATCATGTTAGACATAGACCATTTTAAAGATGTAAATGATATATATGGTCATGATATAGGGGATTCTGTTTTAATAGTATTATGTGAAGTTATTTCAAAGCTAATACGTGAAAGTGACCGTTTTGGAAGATGGGGTGGTGAAGAGTTTATAATAATTTCACCCAATATTGATAGCCAAAGTGTCGTACAGTTTGCTCATAAAATAAAAGATGCTATCTCGAGACATATTTTTAAGGATGTAGAACAGATAACAATAAGTGCTGGTGTTACATCTTTTCATAAAGATGATACAAAGGAGAGTATTTTAAAACGAGTAGATAAACTACTCTATAAATCTAAAAATGATGGACGAAATAAAATTAGTTTTGAATAGACTATATTTTACTATTTAGATCCAAAAAGGAAAATAAGCGCCTATTAACACAGATAAAGATATGATTGCAAAAATAAAATAACAAGAAAATATTATGGCATTAATAGACCTACAAAAAGTATCAAAACACTACTCTGCTCAAAAAATTCTGACTGAGGTTGACTTTCATGTCGATGAGGGTGAAAGAATTGTTATTATCGGTAAAAATGGAAGTGGAAAATCCACTCTTATGAAAATAGTAAATGGCACTCTCGATACAGATGGTGGACATAGAGTCATGCAGCGTGATTTAGAAATCAAAATGCTTGACCAATCTCCTCATTTTGAAGAGGGTGCTAGTGTAAGGGAAGCTGTTGAAGCTGGTTTGGATGAGCTTAACAAGGCAAAAGAGAGATACAATAAACTCTCACTTCAACTTGCAGATGATTTTGAGAATAAAAATATTATAGATGAGCATGAAAAACTTTCTCGCTATTTAGACCATCATAATGCATGGAATTTAGACGATAAAATAGAAAGAATTATTCAACATTTTGACTTAAAACAATATGAAGATAAACCCTTAATCTTACTTAGTGGTGGAGAACAACGTCGTGTTGCCCTCGCCTCTTTACTATTACAAAAACCAGATATTTTACTTCTTGATGAACCAACCAATCACCTCGATGTTTATATGGTTGAGTTTTTAGAAGAGTTACTTTTAAAAGAGAAGTTTACACTTGTATTTATCTCACATGATAGATATTTTATAGATAGAATTGCTACTAAAAGTGTTGAAGTTGAAGATTGTGCTATTCGTGAGTACAAAGGCGGTTACAACGATTATTTGGTTCAAAAAGCTGAGTGGTTACGAACACTGCAAAAACAACATGATAATCTTCTAGGAGTACTTAAAAGAGAAAATGAGTGGTTTGCTCGTGGTGTAAGAGCAAGACTCAAACGAAATGAAGGTAGAAAAGAGAGGCTTATGCATCTTCGTGAAGATGCAAAAACAAATCCTGCAAAAATACGAAAAATGTCTGTAGAACTCCAACGTGAAGCCAAACATTTTAACCGTGATAAAAGCATAAACAGACAAAAAATGCTTTTTGAAGTAGAAGATTTATCATTAACACTTGGTCATAAAGAGTTACTTAAAAACTTTACCACTCGTATTTTACAAAAAGATGTTATTGCTATTGTCGGACCTAATGGCAGTGGAAAATCAACACTGCTTAAAGCCCTGCTAGGACGACTTGAACCCACAAGCGGGAAAATTAAAAGAGGTGAATTTACTATAGGTTATTTTGACCAACATCGTGAACTTTTAGATGATTCAAAAAACCTTATTGAGACATTTTGTCCACATGGTGGCGATAGAGTTCAAGTAAGAGGAAGTGATTTACATGTTTATGGCTATCTTAAAAACTTTCTCTTTCCTAGAGAATTTTTAGACAAAAAAATAGGAGTGCTCAGCGGTGGAGAAAAGAACCGTGTAGCTCTTGCCCTACTCTTCACTAAAGATGTAGATATACTAATACTTGATGAGCCTACAAATGATTTAGACATTCCAACTATCAATATTTTAGAAGAACAACTCACTAACTTTGCCGGTGCTGTTATAATTGTAAGTCATGATAGATATTTTGTAGATAAAATCGCCAAAAAACTCTTTATCTTTAAAGCTGACAAGCACATAGAAGAGTCGCATCAACAATATACTGAGTATCTCGAATTAGAACATGAACTTAAAGAACTTAGTGAAATGGAAAATCTTGCCTCTAAAGAGAAACCAAAAGAAGTTATAAAAGAGAAAATTAAAACTATAAAACTCACTTTTAAAGAGAAAATATCTTTAGAAAAGCTTCCATTAGAGATAGAAGAACTTGAAATAATCATGGAAGAAAAAAATCAGTGTTTGACTAATCCAGAATGCTATGAAGCGATTGGTATCTCTGCTTTAGCAAAAGAGTTAGCAAACATAGAAGAACAATATGAGCTAAAAGTAGAAGAACTTCTCAATCTACAAGAAAAAGAAGAACTTATTAATTCTAAAAATTAGATATTGATAAAAGAGATAAGCTATGATATAATAACCTAAAGTTATATCATAGGATTGGAAATGCATACTAAAAATAAACTTTTACTTTATGTACTTATAGGGTTTATGATACCACCAATGGTTTGGATTGGTATTGTATATGGCATAAAAATTTTCAACTTAGATGAAATAATTTCCATTGTTTTTTCAATACAAATGATTGCATATATCATCTTTGTAACCGCAGCTGGTTTATTATTTTTCAATTCAAAGTTAGATTATATTTCTAATGCTCTACATTCTAATAGTTCAACACAAACATCCGATAAAATATTAGCCAATCTGCCAATATTATTTCTATTGATTCAATTACTCTATACATCTTTTGGTCCTTTAGTAGTACTCAGCAGTTTAGATTTCGTTACAACTACACAATTTTGGTTAGCCCAACTTTTCACACTACCACTTGTTCTACTCTTTAGTATTCCTGCATTCATATCCTTTGTGACCACTTTAGAAAAATGGACTAAAAAACTGAAATTATCGAATGATTATCCATTTATCTCATTTAGTAAAAAAATTATTTTTGTAATTTTTAATACTTTGATTGGAAATATTATTCTTATTGTATTATTTAACATAACTATTTCAATAACAATGCCTGAGCTCAGTCTCCACAATTTAATTTATGGAAATATTTTTATTACAACAATCATATTAATGATTTCTGCTGTAAATATTTACCTACTTGTAAAACAAATTAAAAACTCTATTATTACTATTACAAAAAGTGTTTCAACTGATTATAATAACCTGAATAAAGTAATTAGTATTGATTCGAGAGATGAAACTGGTGTCATGGCATGGTCTATCAATATGTTTATTTCAGATTTAAAAACAACTATACATGATACAAAAAAATCATCTACTATAAATAAACATCATTCAATAAGCATGAAAGATATTACATATAAAACTCAAGCTCGAGTGCAAGAAGAGTTTAAATTAGTTAAAGAGACAATCAATCAGGCAACTGATATTCAAAAAATAGTAAAAAAATCTGAAGAAAATTTAATGCATACAAAGGAAAATATGCAAGAAGCTAATGAGGTTCTAAATAATGCTAAACATGATATTTTTAATCTTATTAACAATGTAAATAAAAGTGCAGAACTTGAATATAGTATGAATGAAAAATTAGAGCAGTTAGCAAATCAAACTCAGGAGATACGAGTTGTTTTAGATGTTATTAATGATATTGCAAATCAAACTAATTTGTTAGCTTTAAATGCTGCTATTGAGGCTGCACGTGCTGGAGAGCATGGTCGAGGGTTTGCAGTTGTTGCAGATGAAGTAAGAAAATTAGCAGAAAGAACACAAAAAAGTTTACTCGATATAAATTCTACTATAACTATGATAGTTTCTTCGGTAAATGATGCAAGTGAGCAAATGATAATCAATGCAAAAAATATAAAATCACTTTCAACGATATCTGTAAATGTGGAAGAAAATATAAATGAAACTGTACGAACAATGGAGCAAACGAATATACTAGCACAGGAAAGTGCTGATGGTTCAAAAGAGATAACAAAACACACAAATGATATGCTATTAAAAATAAATAATATAAACGAAATATCTCAAGAAAACGAACAAAGTATAGAAGAATTATCGAGTATTGCAGATGATATTTATAACTCTTCTGAAGAACTACATGATAAGTTAGAGTATTTTAAAACTTCGTAAAATCTAAAAGTTTTACTTTTAGATTTATTTCTGAGCATCTTTTAAAGAATCTGCAATTAAAAATGCAAGTTCTAGAGAT
>ERZ890953.1411-NODE-1411-length-12116-cov-5.299726_pt1 | contig 12116 bp, 12 predicted proteins | sample MGYA00521264_ERZ890953 | MGnify/ENA primary metagenome ERZ890953 (study PRJEB32303, sample SAMEA104408629) | aquatic metagenome | biome: Brackish water; feature: Chemocline; material: water | place: Baltic Sea | collected 2014-10-26T21:54:00 | depth 200 m ... | reverse complement strand
GCTAAAACCCTGTCAAGATGTTTTTCCTATAATTTACGCTGAATAGTTACAAAATTTAAACATAATGACTGAATTAAAACTTTCCGATTCATTTCTGCAGAAACTGAAAATGGATTTAGCCAGAAAATCACCATTCGAGCGCTTTGAACATTTCGTACTGCTGATACTTAATTTGATTCTGGCCATTATCATCATGGTAGCATTAGCTCGACTGATCGAAAATGTCTATCAACTGGTTATTTTACAATATAGTCAGACTGCAGATTTTAAATCCATACAGATTATCTTTGGTATGCTTTTAACGCTACTGATCGCATTCGAATTTAGAAATTCAATTGAAGCGGCCATGAACAGGAAAAGCCTGCTGGTCCAGGTCAAACTGGTCATATTAATCGCCATCATGGCACTGGGCAGAAAGTTCGTGGTGCTGGATTCAGATGAAACCGGGGCCGCTGACATGCTCGCACTGTCAGGTATTACACTCAGCCTGGGCGGTGTTTACTGGCTGATTAGTAACTATAAAAAGCAAACATAATTTCGCAACAGGATTGTTATTTAATAGTCACCAGAAAAGGAGCAAAACCATGCAACGATTTAAAAATATATTGTGTGTAGTTGAACACGCAAAGCTCAATAAAGCAGCAATTGAACGGGCTGTTTCACTGGCTGAAAACAACCAGGCTAATCTAACCGTAGTGAGCGCTGCTCCGCGCATGAATTCAGGCATTAATATGCCCCGAGGAGGCCCCATATCTGCTGAACTACAGTCCACGTTGAATCAAACGTATCATGCAGCTCTAACTACACAGACAAAACCCTACCTTAAGAGGTGTACTTTACAAACCAGGGTCCTGGTTGGCACCGCTTTTCTGGAAATCATCCGCGAGGTATTACACAATAAGCATGACCTGGTCATCAAGGCAGCGGAAGAACACGACTGGTTAGACCGTTTATTCAGTAGTGATGATATGCACCTGTTACGTAAATGCCCCTGCCCGGTCTGGTTAATAAAACCAAAACATCAGGACAGTTACCAGCGCATACTGGCTGCAATTGATGTTGATCATAATTATCCGGAGGATGAACTGGAATCGCGCCTGATATTAAACCGACAGATCATGGAAATGGCAAGTTCAGTAGCGTTAGCAGAAACTGCTGAATTTCATGTGGTTAGTGTGTGGGACTCGTTGGGAGAAAGCATTATGAACACCACCATGACAAGTACCCCGGAAGATGAAATTGAAGGCTATGTCAGGCGCGAACACCGACAGATTCAGGAAAACATGGATTCACTTGTCGAATCAACCATCAACAAACTGGGAAATGAAGCCAGGAAATACATTCAGCCGTTTACCCATCTGATCAAAGGCAATGCACGACAGGAGATTCCCATTTTGGCCAGAAAAATTGATGCCGATCTAGTGGTCATGGGTACGGTCGCCAGAACTGGTATTCCCGGCTTCATTATGGGGAATACCGCAGAAACTATTTTGACCCAGATAGACTGCTCTTTGCTGGCGGTTAAACCGCCCGGCTTTATAACACCCGTGACCTTAGATTCTCCCGAATAAAACTTTCAACCTGAAAAACGTAGTTAAAACATAATCAGTACTGAAAATTATAGGGACAAACTGACGATAATCAGTATAAACAGCATAAAAAATGTGATTGCCACCGTCCAGCCGGGTTCATCCATTATTTTATTCAGCTGGTTTACAGCGCGTTGCCTAGTGACATCAACCAGTTGAAAAGCTGCGACCTGCAGGTACTGCAGGCGGGTTACTAGATAATTTGCTGAAAGCAAGGTCAGAACTTTATTTTCCCGTTGCTGAGCTTGTGTAGTATCTTCTGTCTGACCAGCGGATGAGAAGGGGGCTGAAAGATGTTGCTGATTTTGCCCGATGGTTAGATAAATAATCAAAGCCGTGATACTGAACCCGCCGAGAGACAGACTGATAAAGAAATATGATTTGTAATCAGACCAATCCTGAGTAACTACAAAGCCTGCTCCGATGACCGATAAAAACACTCCGCTGACTAGAAAAATCAGCCACAACGGTATAAGTACTCTCTGTCTGTTCTGCAACAACTTGATCAGCGCATAAATAGCTGTCATTAACCCCCAAAGCATAATCACACTGCCCGGAATAGAAAGGGAATTGTCCCAGTTTGGCAACCACTTTAGCAGTCCAAATAAAGCGGTCATCAGAGGTACCCCAAACAGCAGTATTTTTACTGATAACGGAGTGCCTGTATAAGCCGCTATTATCCAACGATGTGCTGGCCAGATCCCTGCTTTTAAAGCAAACCCTGTTACTGTCATCCACACATAAATTTGGGCATTCTGCGTATCCGAGATAATCCAGCGTAGCACATTGAATCTGGTGATCTCGGTTGCAGAAACAGCCATTATCATGGCTTCAAACAGTGCCAGATCCGCCACCACTAGAAACACCAGATACAGGTTCCAGTACCTCCTGTACTGTTGCTCAATGCTTGAATTCAAAAACCCGTAAAAAGCATAGCCCATCAATGACGCCGCACTGAAAAAACCAATCAGGTCGGTGCTTAAAATAGCGGCTAGTTGACCGCCCATAGCCAGAAAATAAAAGCTTGAATTACTGCTATGAGTAAAGCCCTCTCCATGCGATTTATCGATTAGCGCACTACTCGCCCAGATCATCACGCTGACCAGCAGTATCCAGCGATTATTCCCATTCAATTCGATGCCACTGCCCAACAGTATCCATTCCACGTTGTAGTCAATAACTCCCGGATATAGAGCCAGACATACTGCTGGCAATAAGGCTAGCATGGGCGCATTTTGAATGTATCGGTTAAGCAGCGGAATCGCCAGTAGTAGAGGCCAGATAACCGTCAGTATTAATAAAACCGGAGGCAGGTAAGCGATCATGGGGTGTAGAACTCCCTTACTGATATCAGCTTGGCCCATTCCAGCGGGCTGAAAGGCAGCATTGCCAGTACACCTGCGAGCAGTGCCAGGCTGGCGGTAATCAGCGGTGGTATCAGTAACGCCAGAGAAGTTTCGTGACGACCAAAATCATGTTCATGCGGCCATTTTTCGGGTGGTTTACGGAACCAGGCGGCATGCAGAATGGGCAGAAAGTACGCAGCATTTAACAAACTGCTACCTGCCAGCACCAGTAATACCCATCCCTGATCAACTTCGAGAGCACCTAGACCGATATACCACTTGCTGATAAACCCGGCTACAGGTGGAGCACCTATCATGCCAAACGCACCGATAGTAAATGCTGCCATGGTCCACGGCATTCGCCGACCGACACCATTCATTTCACTGATCTTATGCACTCCCAGGGTTTCTGCCAGGTTGCCGGCACAAAAAAACAGAGTGATTTTCATGACGCCCTGATGCACCAGATGTACCACTCCCCCTATACTGGCAAGTGGCCCCGCGATAGCTACACCGAGGGCTATATAAGATACCTGGCTTATAGTGGAATACGCCAGCCTGCGTTTCAAATCATCCTGAAATAGTGCGCGCAGTGAGCCATAGATAATGGTCGCAGCTGCCAGCCAGGCAAGCGGAGCTGTCACTCCCAGACTCGCGGCAAAATCGATACCGAAAACATCGTAAACTACCCGAATGATGCCGAAAGCACCGGCCTTGACAACCGCTACCGCATGTAGCAAAGCACTCACTGGAGCCGGAGCGACCATTGCTTTGGGTAACCAGCCATTAAAGGGAATTAGTGCTGCCTTAACTCCGAGACCTCCGATTAATAACACAAATATAATAATCAGAGTCGGATGATGCTGTGCGTCCACCTGGCTCAGAAACCCGCGCGGGGTAAACTCCAGCGTACCAACCAGACTGTATAACCATACGGTTCCGAATAGCAGTAAAGCCCCACCCAGAATGGTATAGGTCAGGTAGGATTGCCCGGCCTTTCGAGCTTCCTCGGTACCACGATGTACGATTAAAGGATAGGTAGACAGTGTCAGCAATTCATAAAATAATAAAAAAGTAATCAGGTTGCCAGCCAGCGCCACGCCGACGGTGGCTGTCACGCACAGGCTGAAAAAGCCGAAAAAACGACTGCGGTGAGGTGAATGTTCGAGGTATCCAATCGCATAAACCGTTGTTACCAACCACAGTAACGTCGATAAAGACACAAAGAATAAAGCCAATGGACCTGCCCTGAGCACCAGATCCAGATCAGGCAGCAATGCCAGCCGGGTTTCAAAATGCTGTTCGTGGTAGACACCCCATAACATCCAGCCCACCAGCCCCAGTTTTGCAACGGCTCCAAAAATATTCAGGAAGGTACGTACACGCCACTGTTTTTCAGAAAGGGTAAAAATGACCAGACCCGGCAACAGGGAACTGAGTACAACCAGTAATGGAATCCAGTTATTCCAGATCATGGCATCGACCCTGTCGAATCAAACAGCGCACCTATACCGATCAACTGCATCAGCGGCTGCGCAACAAAACCGGCCATTATGGCCAAAGTTGCCAGCAACAGCGCCATCCATTGCATACGCGCTGGTACACTTACCGCCTGATGCGGCACAGGTGATGGAATAAAAGCATATCCGAGAACCTTAAACACATACGCTGCCGCCAGTATGCCACCAAGCATCATGATACCCGCTATTCCCCAATGTCCCTGAGCCAGGGCTGCCTCCAGTAACAACCATTTCGCGATAAAACCACCGCTGGGCGGCAGCCCCATGATACTGACACCGGCCAGTCCGAAAGCTGCGACTGTGACCGGCAATCGCTGCACGACCCGATCCAGGTTGACAATGCGGTCATGACCGCCAAACAGCATCATATTACCGGCAACCAGAAACATAGCTGCCTTGGCGAGTGCATGCGACAGCATCAGGTAAGCAACGGCATACCACACCCGGTTACCGCCAGTCTGCGCTAGCGGGAAAGCCAGAAACAGATAACCGATCTGCGCCACGGTAGAATAGGCTACCAGCATTTTAAGTCGGATCTGGCGTAATGCCTGGATAGATCCCCACAGTACAGCAGTCGCGCCCAGTATACCAAGCATGTTGGCGACTGTGCTGTCCTGCTGAAAATCAAACAGCCCCAGCCACAGCCGAAGCAAAATATAAAAAGAGGCTTTAACTACCAGCGCCGACAACAGGGCACTGACCGGAGCAGGCGCACTGGCATGCGCCGGAGGTAGCCAGAAATGGAACGGGAACAACGCTGTCTTCAGTGCCAGCCCCGCCGTGATCAAGCCCAAAGCAGCCCAGCTCACAGTCGAATCGTTAACCCGCTCCGACAGTATGGCAATATCTACACTGCCATACTGATGATATAACAAACCTATACCCAGCAAAAATGCCAGCGAACCGAGCAATGTCGATAACAGGTAACGCATCGCTGCGCTGACAGAATCTTTGCTGCCAGTCAGTGACGCCAGCGTGACTGCTGACAGTCCGAGCAACTCGAGCGTGACATACAGATTAAAGACATCCGCCGCCAGAAACAGTGCATTCAATGCTGCCCATAACAATAACCAGGTCGGCCAGAAACGTTGATCATCAGCTGCTTTAAAATACCCGGTTGAATAAATACTCACCGCAACACCCACGATGGCAGAAGTCGCCAGCATCAACAGCGAAAAACCATCAGCATGAAGCTGTATACCCAGAGGTGCCAGCCAGCCCCCGGCCACATGACTATACACACCGGTTTGTGTCAACTGCCAGCCCAGTCCGACTACCGTAAATAGAATCAGCAGAGCAGCCAACAGTCCAATATTTCTGGCCATTCCCGGTAGCAAGAACCCGAGCATGGCAGCTGACAATGGCAACATGATTAATACGACTGCCCAGTCCACCTGTATTAGCTGTGCCCCCATTATGAATCCGCGCTCTGGTCTTCGGGTAGTTGCGCGCCGGGACTCGATCGGCTTAGATTCAACATCAGGGTTAATGCCATTGCAGTAGCGGAAACCGCCACCACAATACCGGTAATCACCATCGCCTGTGGCACTACGTCCACAACCGGTTGAGAGCGTCCACCCAGCGCTACCAGCAGCAGAAACACACCGCTACCCATTACATTCAGTGCCAGTATTTTTTGCAACAGATGGGGCTGGACGACCAAAGCCAGTAAACCGAGTGTAAATAGACCGACCCCGATCAGCGCGTAAAAAAATAACATACTCATTGGTGTGATTGATCCTGTTGAACCGCTTCAGTCTGCGAGCCAACAAATAGTGCCAGTAGGGTGGTGCCGATAGAAACTGTAGCCAGCGTTTCCAGCAGCAGGATATAGTTTGCAGCATTAGCTACCGGGTATTTGAGCAGCTGGCCTTCGTTAATGAGTGTCAACGTAGCTAAAGCGATAAAAGCAGCAGGGCCTGCAACCAGCATCAGGCGTATCAACCATGATTTTTTCAGATTAAACAGAGGTCTACCGGATAGCACCAGCAGCACTCCGGCAGCACCCAGTATGGAACCAGCCTGAAAAGCACCACCGGGCGCATGTGCACCGACCCATAACAGATAGGCTGATACCAGAATCAGTACCGGTGACAACAGCTGGATCAACACATTCAGTACCGGGCTGGTATGCACCTCGCCAGCGTCAGACATTCCGGCCATGCTCCACACCGATTGTATGGACAGCAACAGTACTGCCATTTCCAGTAGCGTGTCATAACCGCGAAAATTCAGTAGTACTGCCGTTACCGGGTGAGTCACACCACTGCTATCGAGCTGACTCATCACTGCATCCGATAAACCAGGACTGTGTGAAGGTAACGACAGTACCGCATAAGCCAGCCCTCCCGTAAGCAGAACAGTGAACAGTAATGCAATCCAGAAATTTATCACATGCAACCTGGGACGAGGTAGCAGCGGCTGACCCGATTTTAATGAGTTATCCAGGGTACGTAATTTAGCAAAAGCTGACATTAACAGTGCTCCTGTCAAACCGGCACCAATGGTGGCTTCAGCCAGCGCAACATCAGGCGCTTCCAGGCGCACCCAGGCTATGGCCATCAATAAACCGAAGGTAATGAATAACACGATAGACTTGAACAGGTCAGCACAAAATAGCATCCGCCAGGCCAGTCCGAACAGGCTGAATCCTAGCATCAGGTCGAAAGCAGATTGCCACAGTCCTACCGCTTCCAAAAGGCAACTCCACGCGCTAAAGCGCCATTTGCAATCAGATAGGACACGCCCGCCCCGGCCAGTAATACCAGCAGCCAGATTAAAATCAGCTTGCCGGCAGCTGCCCAGCTTTGCGCCTGAATAGCCAGTCCGGTCACGATCAGTCCCAGGCCGACATTATCGGCTTTGGTCAATGCATGCAGTCGGGTGTAAACATCGGGAAAGCGTAACAGTCCGATAGTTCCGGCCAGAAAGAAAAAGGCACCGCCCAGTAACAGTATAATTGTCAATATATCAGCCAGCATCATCAGGTTCCTGTGGCCAGTTACGACGCACGAAGGCAATGGCGGTAATGGCTGCCAGCAACGCAAACACCAGCGCCACATCACGCAAAGCCATGAGTGATTCAATTTGTGCCAGCAACAGCAGTATAGCGACCGCAGTAGTTCCAAATAGCTGGGATGCCAGCATACGATCGGCAGCAGCAGGCCCTTTCAATATGCGCCACATTCCGGCCAGTAGATTAAGCAGTAAAAAAAGTGCTAGAATTATATACAGGTTTTGCATAGTCCTTTTAAACCGCTGAAAGGGGTTGCTGCGGGATGCAGAAAATAGTCGATATTTTTTGTTCCAGAATGCCAAGTTCAGCCAGAAAATTGCTGTGGCTATCCAGGATGTGTATGCTCAGTGTATCCCTGTGCATCGCTACACAAAGACTACCGGGTATCAGGCTAATCATGTAGATAAATACCACCCGTGCAAATTCATTCGGCAGAGTTACCGGGTATTCCACCAGATCCGGGGTTAACGGCAGTGCCGGATGCATTGCCCGAGTTGCGACACCGAAACCACCTACCAGTGATTGCCAGACAAAGAATGGAATGAAGCGCAGCAGTGCTATCCAGTTAACAGACTGTACAGGTTGCAGCCGCATGCTTACCCCTGAAGCGATTAATACAGCTGGAAGTCCAATCCACCAGGAGCTACTGTCACCTACGCTCAACACCCACCATAAAACCGACAGCATAATCAGCCGTGTCAATAGACTCGACCAGCTGTTTATCAATTTAAGCCTGTTCATTGTTAGCCATAAAGGTTCTTAACAGCCATTTTTCAATTTCAACCAGAAAGATCACTGATGAGGCGACAATAACAATTCTCAGCCAGGCTTCGGCACTGATGGCAGTGGTGGCGAACATCATCTGCATAGGCCCAAGATAGGTAAACGCAAGCTGGAATACCAGCAGCAGACCGATCGCATAAAGTACATAACGGTTTCCGGTTAAGCCCTCAATCGTTAACGAAGGCTGTAGCAGGTAACGTGAGCTGAACAGGTAGAAAATCTCGAACATTACCAGTGTATTGACCGCTACGGTACGCGCCAGTTCGATGGATGCGCCGCCGGTTCTTTCCCACAGGAACAGTCCGAATGTACCAGAAACGATAACCAATGATACAAAGATTATGCGCCAGATCAGAAAGCCGGAAAGTATCGGTAATTTGGGATCACGTGGCGGGCGTTTCATGATATTTTTTTCCGCCGGTTCGAAGGCCAGCGTTAGCGCCAGTGTGACAGCGGTAATCATGTTGACCCACAGAATTTGCGCTGCTGTGATCGGTAACATCTTGCCCATCATGATCGCGGCAATAATAGTAAAGGCTTCACCGCCGTTAGTGGGTAAAACAAACAGGATGGATTTTTTCAGATTGTCGTAAACGGTTCTACCTTCCACCACGGCACGTGAAATTGAGGCAAAATTATCATCGGTAAGCACCATTTCGGCGGCTTCCTTGGCTACTTCGGTACCGTTCAAACCCATCGCCACACCGACATCAGCACGTTTCAGCGCGGGCGCATCATTCACCCCGTCACCCGTCATCGAGACCACTTCGCCGTTGGCCTGCAGTGCAGTCACCAGTTTCAGTTTCTGTTCGGGCGATACACGCGCGAAAATATCGCAGTGTTGTACTGCTTCACACAGCTGTTCATTGGTATAGGTTTCAAGCTCGGTACCAGTGAGTACTGTCACCCCGTCCCCTATACCCATTTGCAAGCCGATAGCTCTGGCTGTAATAGCATGATCACCGGTAATCATCTTGACGCGGATCCCTGCCTGCTGACAAATTTTCACAGCGGCGGTTGCTTCCTTGCGCGGCGGGTCGATTAGCCCGACTATGCCGAGCAGGGTAAGATTATTGTCGACATCATCAAAATTAAGATCCTGCTGCCCTGCTGCAGAGGGTTTGCTGGCAATCGCCAGTAGCCGCTGTCCGCGTTCGGCCATACGATTCATGAGATCTTCCCAGTACTGTCGGTCAACAACCTGATTTTCTCCACTGGTTCGCTGTTGCTGGCACATATCGAGAATGCGTTCAGGTGCACCCTTCAGAAAAATAGAACCATTACCAGTATGGTCATGATGCAAGGTCGCCATGAATCGGTGCTCGGATTCAAAAGGTATTTCATCTATACGACGATACTGGGTCAGTTCAAAACCGTGATCAAGGCCGGCTTTGAGCGCCAGCGTCACCAGCGCGCCTTCGGTGGGATCTCCCTGCAGTTGCCATTGCTGATTGACTTGTTTCAGGCTGGCTTCATTGCACAGTAATCCAGCACGAACCAGTTCTTCCAGTAGCGGCATCTGCCTAATACTGATCTCATTATCATCCATAATAAAATCTCCATGCGGGTCATAACCGACTCCGCTGACTTCGATCATCCCCTGTGTCGTTGCCAGACTGGTCACGGTCATTTCGTTTCGTGTCAGGGTCCCAGTTTTATCGGAACAGATGGTGGTGACTGAACCCAGTGTCTCTACTGCAGGCAAACGACGGATGATGGCATGATTGTTAGCCATGCGTTGTACCCCGATAGCCAGCGTGATGGTCATGATAGCTGGCAGGCCTTCAGGGATGCCGGCAACTGCCAGCCCGACTGCTGCCAGAAACATGTCATCGGCACTATAACCGCCGAACAGAACTCCATAAGCAAATGTAGCGACCGCAATAAATCCGATGGCGATGGTCAGCCATTTGGCAAACTCTGCCATTTGCCGTAGCAACGGTGTAGTCAATACCTGTACATGACTTAACAGGCTGCTAATACGACCAATCTCAGTATCTGCACCAGTGGATATAACTACTCCCAGACCCTGGCCATAAGTTACCAGCGTTCCGGAATACGCGATACAACGCCTGTCACCGATTGAGGCTTTCTCAGCCACCTCAGCGATACCTTTTTCAGCGGGTACCGATTCACCGGTCAGCATGGCTTCTTCAATTCTGAGTTCTCGAATTTTGAATAGACGCAGATCAGCCGGTACTTTATCGCCAGACTGTAATGACACGATGTCACCTGGCACCAGTTGTTCCGCAGGAAGGTTGATCATACGACCATCGCGTTTCACCAATGCCTGTTGAGAAAGCATGTTGCGGATAGCATACAGAGCTTTTTCGGCTTTACCTTCCTGGATAAAACCGATAATTGCATTTATCAAAACTACGCCGAATATTACGCTACTGTCAACGTAATGGCCCAATATAGCTGTCACAACGCCGGATGCCATTAGTACATAAATCAGTACATTATGGAATTGTGCCAAAAAACGCGCCAGCGATCCCTTGCCTTTAACCGGTTTCAGCCGGTTAAGCCCATATTTATGCAGGCGAGTGTTAACCTGATCTTCCGACAAACCTTCACGGCTGGATTCCAGCTGTTGAAAAACCGTATCGACTTTACGGGTATGCCAGGATGGTAATGATTCTTGGTCGTTGGTACTCATTGTATTAATAAACCTGAAACTGGATTTTTGAATCTAAATATAGCTTGCACCTAACCTTCAAGTTTATACTGGATATATGGCAAATATGAAAGGCTTATTGTTAGTATCAAACCCCGCACCGCAACGCAATGAATGACTGCTTACATGCCTAACCTGCCATTCTTGCTGATTAGACGGTACAACTAGATGTAGCACTTTCTGTTAATTTTCCAATCGACCGTTTTCGCCACTTATGCGGAGTATTGTATTATGCTGAACTGGGTATAGCTTTGGAGTGACAGTTCACATTTTCAAAGGGTTTTAATCCGCTTTGATAAAAAGTACTGGACATAATACATGTTCTCATTTGAATTATTGTTTCTAGTTAATGGAGCTTACTAATTCATACAAAATCATCTTTTTCGTTGATATTAGAGCGATTTGACTATAAAGGCACAGTCAATTGAGTAACTTCAGGAATCAGGTGTCCAGTTTTTGCGCTATAAAATACCGGTTGAATCGGTAGGGTTTATGGAAAGCTTTAATTATTATGCCAGGTTAAAAAGTGAGTATTTTCTGTCTGACATGCCTATCTGGCGGAGCCAATTCGCGCCCACTAGCTCAAACTCAGCATAAGTGGCGATATGCAAAGCTTTGCATATCGCCACAGATCTACCGCTCGGCAGGCGCTTGCCACGAACGACTATATTGGGTCGACTCAGTAATTTGGCCGAATTTGACGAAGGTCAGCTTTAATATGGTGTGTCGAATTTTCTCATACGTTTCGACAAGTTTGCCTGATCGTATATTGAGTCAATTCATGAGGTGCAAATATTTAAATTCTTCATTATATTTTTTTTTGTAATCCTGTAGATTCTCATCCAGCATTGCATTGTAGTTAGAGATAAAAAAAGTCCTGGCTTTATCCAGCTCATTTTCATAATCATTGAGCGTTTCGGCATGATTAGAGACAACATAAGCATTAAAACGCGATGCAGCATGTAATAGAGCCATACTGATATTTTCTATGTTGCTCTGTTTGGCCAGCTCATTGGCCTTATCGATAAAAATATCAATCATTTCACGATATTCAGCATCCAGCTCTTCATCTGTCATTAAATTTTCTGGCATTATGAAATACTCTCATCCAGTTGTTGCGCTATTACTTCAGTCAATCCGACAATCGGTATGTCCATTTCATTTTCTTCAAGCCCTTCTTCCATG
>ERZ890953.1410-NODE-1410-length-12117-cov-4.802603_pt1 | contig 12117 bp, 8 predicted proteins | sample MGYA00521264_ERZ890953 | MGnify/ENA primary metagenome ERZ890953 (study PRJEB32303, sample SAMEA104408629) | aquatic metagenome | biome: Brackish water; feature: Chemocline; material: water | place: Baltic Sea | collected 2014-10-26T21:54:00 | depth 200 m ... | reverse complement strand
TAGTGATTATTCACCACGATCTAATTTTCTGTTTTTGAATGACTGGTTTTTTGACAGAGTGTGTGAAAACTATTTTAGCTAAAAGTATTGTGGAAAATACTGTCTAAATTTCACTAATTACCAGTTATAAAGTGGTTAATAGAGTCTAAATTAAGTGTCTATATATTCCTAAAGTGGCAGTTCATTTTAGTTTTTTATAGATTTTCGAGTTTTCACACAGCCTCTTGACATAGCTGACTAATGTAATTGTCGGATCTGATCAAACTCATATATTGATTATGTCAGATCATGTATTAGCTACTACAGATTAATAAACTTCTACATCCCTGCAATGCGTTTTAACAGAAACCGCCACTACTCACAAAGTAGTGGCGGTTTTTTTATTTTGCTGCCTGATAATACGGCATCATTTTAGGAATCATCTTCTTTAACGCACTTTCCCTGTTTTCTGGTGAAGGATGTGTACTCATAAATTCAAAGCCTGATCCCCCACCAATTTTTGACATTTTCTGCCACAAAGTAACTGCAGCATTGGGGTTGTAGCCAGCTTTTGCGGCAAGTTCGATGCCAATTTTATCAGCTTCTGATTCAGAAGTTCTGCTGTTAGGTAATGTAATTGCGACCTGGGCTGCTGAGGTAGCTAAAGAGGTCGTGCCTGTCGAATCACCAATAGTAGATTTATACAGGTTTACTGCCAGGTCACTGGCCATCGCCACCGACATACGTTCTGCAGTGTGGTTTGCTAAAGCATGAGATATTTCATGTCCCATTACCTGGGCTATTTCATCATCTGTAGCACTTAATTGATTAATTAGACCGGTGTAGATAGCCATTTTACCGCCAGCCATGCACCAGGCATTAACAGTCTTGGGATCATCTATTATTTTTATGCTCCATTCCCAGCTTTTTGTTTCCGGACGCATAATTTTAGCCTGTGTAATAAGTTTTGAAGTTATGCGATTGACGCGATTTACCATGTCCGGTTCACTATCCAGTTGTCCCTTCAGTTTAAAAGGTTCAAGTGTATTGATATAAGCCTGTTTTGAGGACTCAATTGCATCACTTTCGGATACAAACATAACCTGTTTACGTCCGGCAATGTTGGTTGCGCATGCCGAAAGCAGGGTGAAGATAATAAAGGTAAGTAAAAGTTTGATAGGGTGAGGCATAATTTTGATTAAACTATTTTAAATAAGAACAGCTGATAAGATAACAGACAACCGGTTTAAATTTAAACTCAAATTCACTAATTAGTTAATATGTTGGAAAAATAAATCTAGTACATGGCATTTAATTTACATAACGCGCAAAAAATCTGGAAGACAGTTAGCAAGGTGCCCGCGGGTAAAGTTAGTAGCTATGGTTTTGTTGCAGATCTGGCCGGTTTGCCTGGGCGTGCTCGACTGGTTGGAGCAGTGTTGCAATATGCCCCGCAAGAAATGTCTGTACCCTGGTTTCGAATTTTGAAAAGTAACGGGCAACTGGCGTTTCAGGCAGGTTCTAAAAAGGCTGAATTACAGACAGGTTTGTTGCAGGAAGAGGGGGTAGTGGTGATGAGTAACCGGGTAAAGATGAAGCAGTTCGGATGGACCCCGGGCTTAGGTGAATTAATGGAGCTTGAGTATTAAAATGCCAGGGCGAGCTTTTCCCGCCCTGCAGTAAAATATTAAAGTGTTAGTGTTAACATCCGCCTGACTTCAATCATTACGATAACTACCCAGTAATAATTCGGCTAAATCAGAATTCCTGATATCCTTTTCGAGGTCTATTATCCAGTTTTTATTGATGACTCTTCAGTGCTATTTTAAATAATATAGTAAGAGCTTAGCAGGTTATTTTTGTGGGCTGTTAATTATAGATCCTGTAACCAGTTACCCATTCGTTCAGCTGCAGAAAAAAGTCGACAAAGTTCATCTGTTTCTGTATTCAGAGTCGTATCAGGATTGCTTAAAACCTGTTGCAGGAGTTTACTTCCATCAAAATCAACAAAGGCCAGTCTCATTATTAATCCTTGCTGTAAGCCGAAGTCTTTTCCTGGTAATCCAGCTACACCGGTGTTTTCCAGTAATTTTTGACTGAGCTCTAAATCATTATTAATACCTTTCGACATAAGTTTTTGCCTGTACGAAGAAAAATCAGCCAGGTTATAGAATGCACCTTCCGGTTCAACGACAGCTATCTGCTGCTGGTTTAAAAGTCTGCTGAAATTGCTACCAATAGACTGCATAATTTTTCTACAGGCAATAATATAATTTTGCATTTCCGGTGATTCTTCAAAGGCACATATAGATGCCATTTGTATGGGAGCACTCACCGAAGTAAAAGTTTCACTGGCTAATACAACCATTAAATCTAAAACTTGCTTTAATCGTTCTGGGAAACTAAAAAAACCAAGGCGCCATCCTCCTGCTCCGGCCCATTTGCTGATGCCATTACTAATTATTGTACCTTGCGGATAATATCGGGCTATAGATTGATGTAGTCCCTGGTAATGTAGCTCACTGTAAATTTCATCTGACAATACAATTAGCTTATATTTCGCTGCTATCTCAGCCAGGGCTTTAAGTTCGTTTTCGGCAAAACAGGTTCCGCTTGGATTATTAGGACTATTCAAAATGAGTAACTGTTGTTCAGTGGAATTTGACTGGCAATGTTTTTCAAGAGTCTGAGCGGTTAACTTCCATCCATCTTTGGCTGAACAGGGTAGCCAGTGTACTTTTTTGCCTAATAGTCTTGCCTGCGGTTCGTAGGATACCCAACTTGGTGCTGGTAAAATCAGGTCGCAGTTTAATACCATCTGCAATCCAAATAATAATTCCTTACTACCAGGTCCAATGATGATGTTTTCAGCTGTACGGTTGAGTAATTCTGTTCGATTGATAAATGAAGCAATAGCTTCACGTAAAGGTAAAAAACCTTGAACGGCCATGTAATCTTTTGCGGATGCGTTAGTTTTCAGGTTTTGGGTCATTATGTCGGGAACAGGGAAGGGAGATTGCCCCAGGCCCAGGCGAATTATGTCCTTTCCTTCAAGCTGTAATTGTTTACTTTTTTCATTTATGGCCAGGGTAGCGGATTTTGGCACATTTTGAAGAGCAGCTGACAAGGGTAAAGGCAGGTCACTGGAAACGGCGATTTTCATGAAAAGTTTCTCTGTTTGAATTCTGGTTTAAGTATAAAAATAGTTATTAAATTTGGTTGTCTATCGCCATTAATCAATAATTTTTTGTGGAGATAAAATATTAAATCATTATAAGGATAAACCTGTGGTTACTGAGTCTTACAGGGAGATGAACAAATAGCATTACTTAATATCACATAGAGTGAAGTTTCGGAGGCAGTATCTATAAAAAATATAAATGAATGTTTTGAATATTACCAGTAGTCTTAGTGCAAAAAAAAGGCCGCATATTTGCGGCCTTAAATGTGAATAATAAATTACCTTAATTTATTTAATAAATAGCATTTCACGATACTTGGGAAGTGGCCATAATTCATCAGCTACTTCACCTTCAAGAAGATCAGCGTGAATACGTACTTCATTCATCAGGCTGAGGATTTCGGTTGCAAAATATTTCATGTGCTCTTCAGTCGAAGCAAAATCTTCTTTCTTCAAAGCAGCGTTTAGTTTAGTTACAGCAGTCATCATCGCATTTGTCTCGGTGGCAACAGTTTTTGCAACAGAACTATCCAGCTCTATATCCATACTGGCCATGCTGGCATTAGCATCAGCGAGACCTGTCATATAATGCGAAGCAGCTGGATATATTAATGTTTTAGCCATTTCGACCATCAGCTTGGCTTCAACCTGAATAGACAAAATATATTGCTCTGAATAAACTTCGTAACGACTCTCCAGTTCAACTGGAGATAGTACACCAGTAGTTTCAAACAGTTTTTTGACTGAGTCTCCGAGCAGTGCAGGTAAAGCGTCAGCTGTGGTTGGAATGTTTTTCAAACCACGTTCTGTAACAGCCTTGATATGCCATTCTGAAGAATATCCATCTCCACCGAATACAGCGTTGCCATGTTCTTTCATTAATGTTTGTAGAACTGAAATGACAGCTGCGGCCTTTTCTTTTCCTGATGAAAGTTCAGCTTGCAGTTTTTCGGCAATCCACTCCAGAGAGTCTGCGAGTATAGTATTCATGGCAACTAATGGGCCAGATACTGATTGCGCTGAACCAACCGCACGGAATTCGAAACGGTTTCCGGTAAATGCAAACGGAGACGTACGGTTACGATCACCGGGATCACGCTCGAAATCAAGAATTTGAGAAAGCCCAAGTTTTGTTAAGCCACCGGCAGCAGAAGCAGTCAGTTTACCTTCCTGAATGTCGGCATAAACTTTTTCTAACTGGTCACCAAGATAAACAGATAAAATAGCTGGAGGTGCTTCATTGGCACCTAAACGATGATCATTACCTGCAGTTGCAACTACAGCTCGCAGTAAAGGACCGTGAATATGAACACCACGAATCACTGCACCACAGAATAGCAGGAAGTTCAGATTATCGTGCGGAGTGCTTCCAGGGTCTAGTAAATTGCCCTGAGTTGAGTTACCGACTGACCAGTTTACATGTTTACCTGAACCATTGATGCCGGCAAATGGTTTTTCATGTAATAAACAGATGAAACCGTGTTTTTTTGCAGCTTTCTTTAACTGGGTCATTAACAGTTGCTGGTGATCGGATGCAATATTGGCTGATTCAAAATAAGGAGCAATTTCAAATTGTCCAGGAGCTACTTCGTTATGGTGGGTTTTAGCGGGTATACCTAATTTGTAGAGTTTATCTTCAAAATCCTGCATGAAAACCTGTACACGCTCTGGAATAGCACCGAAGTAATGATCATCAAATTCCTGGCCTTTGGCTGATGGAGCACCAAATAGAGTTCGACCCGTCAATAATAAGTCAGGACGACTGTTGGCAAAATTCGCATCAACCAGAAAATATTCCTGCTCAGCACCACAACTGGAATTAAGAGGGGCGATATCTGTTTCGCCCATCAACTTAAGTACTTTCTGAGCCGCTTTATTCATGGCCTTATTGGAACGCAATAAAGGAATCTTTTTATCCAGAGATTCGCCAGTCCACGACATGAAAACACTTGGAATAGTCAGTGTAGCGCCATTGGGAGTTTCCATGATGTAAGCAGGACTGGTTGGATCCCATGCTGTGTAACCACGAGCAGCGTTGGTCATACGAATGCTGCCATTAGGGAAAGATGACCCATCAGGCTCACCCTTGATTAACAGACTGCCACTGAATTCGGTAATTGCATTGCCGGATGAATCAGTAACAATAAAACCGTCGTGTTTTTCTGCTGTCACATTGGTTAAAGGGTAAAATATATGTGAGAAAAACTTGGCGCCTTTAGATATGGCCCATTCTTTCATTGCTGCGGCAACAACATCTGCAGTTGCTATATCCAGTGGTTCGCCTGTTTCAATGGTATTCTTAACCGCTTTATATGCCTTTTTAGAAAGTGCCCATTCCATTCTTTTCAGGTTAAATACATCGGATGCCCAGATATCCCCGAGATATTCGGTTTTAGTGACGTTTACAGGCTCACGGTTGGTTATTTGATGAACTGCTTCTGCGCGGCTTTGGTTTCCACTCATTTGGTTTTCCTCGGTTAATAGTTACTAAATCTATATTGATACGGTTTGAAAAATTTAATAAGCAATAAAAGTGCCATGTTCTCTAAATGGCGCTAAGTGCGTATTTCAGCCCATTTTGGAGATGGGATTAAATCCGCATACTAACATTTTACTATTAAATACATAATTACTCTCAACTGGCGCACTTAAATAGTGCGAAATGCACCTGAATGATGCAGAGGATTGTTGAAATAATAAGCCCGGGAATTCCTTGATAATTTATAAGCCTGTCAGGCTAAACTTGGGATATTAGTCGCATTCAGGATAAATACTCAATGTCAGCAATAGAGTTTCAGAAGGTTTTAGAAATAGAGCAAATACAAATAGTAAGAGATTTGGCTATCGAAATCTGGCATGAACATTTTACGTCAATTATTGGTTTGGCCCAGGTTGAATATATGCTGGATAAATTTCAATCTAAAGTTGCGATCATTCAACAAATAGAAAGTGGTTTCTATTATTATTTAATCTCGGAGCAAAACGAAAATTTAGGTTATTTAGCCATTAAGTTTATTCCTGGAAAATTATTTTTAAGTAAGCTTTATGTGAAATCATCGTTTCGTGGAAAAGGTTATGGAAAGCTGGCGATACAGTTTTTAATCCAGCTGGCTCGTCCTGGTGGTCTACAGGTAATCACTTTAAGCGTAAATAAAGATAATTTTAAGGCCTTAAAAGCCTATCAAAAAATGGGTTTTGAAATTATTAATGCAAAAATAGAAGATATTGGTGGAGGTTTTGTGATGGATGATTATGAGATGGAAATACGACTTTCGACAACCAATAGCACTATATAAGTGCAATTATAATATTTTAGTGCATGCTGACCATGATTATCTAAAAACACCAATATCTGTTAGATTGCGCACTTTTCAAAATCTCATCTGGATTCATATAATCCGAGAAAACTGCAAAGGTATCTGTGTATGGATTTATCTAAATCAATTGGTTTAATGTCTGACAATAGCAGGGAAAAAGCTAATGAAAAAAGGAAACGTTTACAACTGTATATTAATCTGAAGCTACATTCTTCCGGTTTACCGGCCTGTGAATCACTGGACTGTGATAATGAATTTTTCTCTGTTGCTGATGACCTGCTAACAAGCTATCGTGAAAAAACAAGATTATTATCGCGCTATCTTTGTCCTGTTGATCAGCGAATTCAGGACTTTCTGGATGATTATTTACAGGATAGTGGCTGTATTAAATTACCGGTATTGCCATCCAATACCTTAATTCTGGATCGTCATGGCGTTGCACGTGAGTTATCTTTACCTATAGGTGAAGATTATTTCGAATCAGAATTTGTAAAGAGTCACCGGGTCAGTCAAGGTGTGTTACACAATACTTCGCGAGACCGTCGTACTACAGCAGGATCTTTTCATATCGCCGAAGGCGGTTTACCGATTCCTGGCGATAAAAAAGCGGTGCCAAAAATTGCCTATGCAAACCTGTTAAACGAAGCCTTAAACCCACCTGAAGATTTATTAACGATACCATTTACTTCTGCACAACAGGTTCAAGCTCGTAGTTTTGTGTCTATACTATTACGGCCCATCGTTTGTCCCGAAATTCCCTCCGTCGATGCAACGAAAACAGAAGCACAGAAAACCATGGAGATCCGTTTTTTTGCACCCGGCACATTAACCAGCAATCTGGATTTTGTGGAGAGTATTTTTGGTAATGCTGGTAACCCGAGTCTGGCGGGAAATGATGCGGGTCTGGATATTCAGCACTGGACCGGACATACCGGCTGCGTCATTCTGGCTCCACATCTGGTTACAATGAAGAAAAAAAATCTGGGTCTGCCGAATATCAAGGATGCGACTAAGCGTCAGATAAAAGATGGTATGTGCTGGGAGCAGGAAGATGAATTATACAATGCTGGCCAGCCTTTTAAAATAACAGCAAGAGATAAGAAAGGCGTTATCGTTACTATACTGGCTGATAATTATTTTGGTTATTGTAAAAAAGAAGTTAAAACCCAGATCAGTTACGCAGCGAATCTTTTTGGTATGGCCGAGGAAGAGCATTCCGGTGGTGCACTGGCTTTTCCAAGACATAATCATGGCGAAGAATTCGGCCGTGATACACGCACCAAAAATACCGACTATAAATTTTCTGAAGTGCTGCAAAAATATGGCGATATGATGGAGTTGCAGGATGAAGGCTATGCCATCGATAAGAAATTCCCGCAAATTTACTATGTGCCAGAAAACCTGCAAATGGATCTGAATGAGCAAACAGTCAGCTGGACTCAGGCAGATAGAACCACCACGATAAAATTAAAACCGGGGATAATATATGTACACCCCAGTGGATACAAAATAGCGATGGAAAAACACCCGAAAGCGCCTTCCTGGAGAATCGTGGGTACCGATGCCGAAGGCACATTCTGTCACAAACCCTGTACGGTATCAGGGGGTGGAAAATCAGAAATTTCTAAAGCTATTGATGATGCAGTCATTTATGGCCCGTTATTTGTGAATGATCTGTGCAAGTCACTGGAACAGGTCGAAGCCATATTCAATCATGATTATACCAACCGTTATAAGAGTGAGTTTGAACCGGATTACACCGATAACCCTCCGCGATCACCACTTAGTATGAGAAGAAGTCTGGGCTCCATGATTAAAATGCTCACACCCTCCGAAGAAAAGTTTATTCCTGAATACAATGAATGGGTTGAGAGTATACCGGGGCCTATTAAGGCGCTGGCGTTTATGATTAAACGCTTCTACCGCGCAGAATGGGGTAATGACTGGAAAAAATATTTTACCGTCGACATGGTCGATGGCGTACAGGGACATGAATTAAAGCTTTTCGACAGAAACCTGGTGATGTCTTATCTTCGTGTGGGGTTTGATGATGCCGGTGCCTGGCGCATCTATAAAATGCGACAGGATTATGTGGTCGCAGAAAAAGTGCAGATGGAAGACGATATCAGTGCATCCGTGGTGGTCCCGGCCAACAGACTGGTTAACATGCCGGAAAATAACAGGCATACCAATGTCAAGCTGGTAAAGAACTGTGAGTATCGGCTTTTTCAACGGCCTGATGACGCCGTTATCAAAGGTTTTGATAAACAGACTGAACTGGAAATGTCGCAGCCGGATAATTTTCTGGCCAACTATCAACCGCTGACCCCGCAACAGTTACAGGAAATCACGGAAGATCAGGTGGAGTTTGACTTATACACCCAACCAATGCGTGAGTTATTACTGGATAGTCTGCAGCAGGGTAAAAAAGCCGTATCGTCTGCGCATCCACTGATGGTGAATGGAGAGCCCAGTAAGAATCCACGCTATTTACAGTTGCGCTCTGATCTGGCAAACCCTGTTAAATTATATCTGGCTGAAACCAGCGCCCGGTTACACCGCCGTGCCGGGCTGGATGATCCTATCTGTTTTCCGGTTGATGCAGTGTTAACTGGGCGTCGAAATAATCCGCCTGATGCCGCTGCGGGTATCCGTTCGCTGGCCGTTTACAACCCGATTCATTATCAGGAGCTACCGGAATTGTTTATGGATTTTATCTGTAGTCTAACCGGGAAATCACCTTCCACAACGGGTGCCGGATCTGAAGGCGCTTTAACCAAGGGTCCATTTAACGCTTTGTTGCCAACCGCCGATTTAAATAATGCACTGGTTTCCTATATTTTGACCGATTATTCAGGTTTTAGCAGTGCTGCTGGTTATGTTGGCCCACACACCAAAGTTAACCACGATATCAGCTTGATAGTTCCTGAGATATGGGCACAGTTAAAACCGGAAAAGAGACGACCGAAGTATCTGATAGAGAAAGGTCAGTTAGAAAAGCTGGAAGATTTTGAACACAATGGTCAGTTGGTGTTGGCAAGTCGCCTGGGCTATCGCATAACCAGCCTTTTTGTGCATGGTTTCTTTGGGAAAATGTTTGATAATCCATCCGCCGTGTTTGATGAAAAAATTCTCTGTCCTGAAACACAGAACATGGATGATTTTGTCGATGGCATTAACAATATAGTTGAGGCACAACAGAAAGTTGCCTGTACCTATCTGGATGATGGTTCTATAAATCAGGCCTGTCCACCGCTGAAAGCTTTAATTACAATCATGGCAAAAGGAGAATATGAAGGTAAAGATGTTCATCACCCTGAAATCCGCGCCATGTTCTCACGTGAGTCAATGCTGGAGTCGGACTGGTACAGGAAACGTCTCGAAGTAAAGCAGCAACGAGATATTGCACTGTGGCAACGTCATACTGATTACCTGACTGATTTTCTTGAACGTAAAAGCCATGCTGACGAAGCAGTGCGTCTGAAAATATCTGAGCAGTTAATAATAGCTAATCAAAAATTGCATCAGGTATCACAGGCTAGCTACCTGGATGAACTAACTGGCACATTGGGTGCTGATCCGATGCAATAATATTTTTGAGAACTCTATCAGTGAAAAAATTACTACGAAGTCTGTTTTCACCGGTTCTGAATATTTTTGAGTCGGCTTCAGATGCTTTTGTATATAAACCATCGCATCGGATAATCCTGGTGGTTATGGGTGTTCTTTTTTGTGGCCTGGCATCGCTGGTATTGTGGTTTGCTCAGGGCCAGGATCCGGCTTATTTATTGCCGGTTATAATATTTGGTGGAACAGGCCTGGTGAGCCTGGTGATAGGGTTGCTCGGTACTGATCAGGCAGTGGCGAAAATTTGGGGTTCCCGCTAAATTAAGTACCGCCTGATCAAATTATATCCATGGTGTTTGAAAGAAAATTACTTTAAAGGTTTCCCGTATCTTGTGTTATCTGTAGAATTTGCGCTTTATAATTTCAGTAGAGCATTAGCAGAATGGGTCGAGCCTATCAAAATCGCAAGGAATCCATGGCAAAAACATCTGATGCCAAGGCCAAAGTTTATAGTAAATACGGGCGGGAAATTTATGTCTGTGCGAAGGCCGGTGGTTTTGATCCCGATGGTAACCTGACTCTACGGGGACTGATAGATAAAGCAAAAAAAGACCAGGTACCTTCGCATGTTATAGAAAAAGCGATCAATAAAGCGCAAGGTGGCGGAGGAGAAGACTTCTCTCTGGCGCGCTATGAAGGATTTGGCCCGGGTGGGTGTATGGTCATCATCGAATGCCTGACCGATAACCCCAATCGTACATTCGGCGATGTGCGTCAGTGTTTTACCAAAACTAAAAGCAAAATAGGTACACAGGGAACAGTCAGTCACATGTTTGATCACCTGAGCATTCTGGTGTTTAACGGAGATGATGAAGAGGCTGCACTGGATGCCTTAATGGAGGCTGATGTAGATGTCACTGATATAGAAAATGAAGATGGAAAAATATCTGTTTTTGCAGCTGACAGTGATTATGCCAAAGCAAAAGAGGCTTTAATTCACGCTTTTGATGGAATTGAATTTGAGGTCGATGAAATCCAGTTTTTGCCGAAAGGGTCGACCCCGCTTACCAATGACGACGACATTGAGATGTTTAACAGGTTTTTAGATATGTTGAATGACCTTGATGATGTGCAAAATGTTTACCATGATGCGGAGTATTAGGTATTTGTTGATTCCTTAACTATTTCTTAATTGTGTCAGCGTATTCTGAAAATTTTTCTATACTCTAATCTATAACTGGATATTGGAAACATTTTGGATGTATAAATTCTTATCGAAGTCGAAAATTCTTGTCATCGACGACTTTGCTGGTTTCAGGCAAACACTCAAAACAATGTTGCACCGACTTGGTGCGCAACACATTGATCAATGCAGTAATGGTAATGAAGCCATAAAACGCTGTACTGAAGAAGATTATAATATTATTTTCTGTGACTATAACCTGGGAAACGGGCAGGACGGTCAACAAATTCTGGAAGAATTACATCAACGTGAGTTGATGAAAAAAGGTACTCTGTTTCTGATGGTAACCGCTGAAACGACTACCGCTCAGGTGATGGGGGCAATAGAATATAGACCAGATGCCTATTTGACCAAACCATTTACCAACGATCAATTAGGACAAAGATTAAAGCGACTGATCATCAAAAATGCTGCTCTGAATAAAATATACACGGCGGTTAATGCAGGTCAAACCGGTTTAGCTATTAACCTTTGTGATGAAGTTATTATTGAAATCCCCAAGCTTAAATATTCCTGTTTACGGATCAAATCAGAACTATTAGAGCAGCAACAACAATTTGAGCAGGAGATGGATTTATTTAAGGAGGTGGTTGAGGAACAACCTGTGTTATGGGCCATGCTTGGCATAGGTCGGCTAACCTTTATCAAAGGTGATGTGGCCGAAGCTCTGCAGCATTTTCAAATAATGCGTGAAACATTTCCCAGACAGGTCAGTGTGCTGGACTGGATTGCCAAATGCCAGAGTGAATTAGGTGAGGCAGAAAATGCAGAGGAAACACTTAAGGAAGCAATCAGTATTTCTCCTAAGTCAGTATCCAGACAGGCAAACC
>ERZ890953.1407-NODE-1407-length-12154-cov-7.386561_pt1 | contig 12154 bp, 13 predicted proteins | sample MGYA00521264_ERZ890953 | MGnify/ENA primary metagenome ERZ890953 (study PRJEB32303, sample SAMEA104408629) | aquatic metagenome | biome: Brackish water; feature: Chemocline; material: water | place: Baltic Sea | collected 2014-10-26T21:54:00 | depth 200 m ... | reverse complement strand
TTACAGCAGCAGATGCTGTTAGCACAGCAGCAGATGCAGTGTCAACAGCAGCAGACCTGGTAGCATTCCTAGCAAGCCCAGCATTCACGGGAACCCCAACAGCCCCTACTGCTGCAACCACAACAGACACAACCCAGATTGCAACCACGGCTTTTGTACAGCAAGAGCTTGCGGCGAATGCAGGTGTGGTGGTGCAGGTAGTTTCTGCTACACCTGTGACCAGCGTACTCACAACCACGCTGCTAGTACCTCTCGATGACACTATCCCACAGATAGGAGAGATGCTAGAGGTAATCACTGCTACTATCACCCCAACCAGTGCGACTAATAAGATACTGGTGATGTGTGGGGGTGAGATGAGTAGCAACACGGCTAATTTCAACGCGGTTATTGGGGTGTTTAAAGATGGTGCCAGTGATGCTATAGCAACAGGTGTTGCATTTAAACCTAACGCGGGTGCGAGAGTTCAACACAGCTTGAATCATGTTTTTGTTGCGGGAGGGACATCCCCCATAACAATTTCGGTCAGAGCTGCATGCGCCATAGGTACAACCACTATAAACGGTGATACGGGGGCTAGGAAATTCGGTGGTTCGCTCGCTTGGAATCTAGTATTAATGGAGGTTGCAGTATGAAGTTAGAGCAAGCAGCTACGCTCTTGGTGACTAATGGCTAACGACATTACCAAGCGCATCAGCCAAGCAGCAGAGGCAGACCTACTGACCTTCATTAAGTTGATTGCTCCGCAGCGTGTTCTTGGTGATATCCATGAAGAGGTTATCCGTTGGTGGGGGAGAGATGACGCAAAGAACCATCAGCTTGCTCTACTCCCACGGGGACACCAGAAGTCCGCACTGATTGCTTACAGGGTTGCTTGGTGGATAACAAAGAATCCTGCAGTGACTATCCTGTACATCAGCTCTACCAGTAACCTAGCTGAGAAGCAGTTGAAGACTATCAAAGATATACTGGACAGTCGCATCTACCAGAAGTACTGGCCACTTATGATTGGTACTGATGAAGGTAAGAGGGAGAAGTGGACTAACCGAGAGATCTCTGTTGATCATCCAATCAGAAAGTATGAGGGTATACGTGACCCCACGGTATACACAGCAGGACTAACAACAAACATTGTTGGTATGCATTCTGACATCACAGTAATGGATGACGTAGTAACACCAGAGAATGCTTACACCAATGAGGGTAGAAGTAAGGTACATCAGCAATACTCTCTCCTAGCCTCTATCTCTAACCCTAACGGTAGGGAGTGGGTGGTAGGTACTAGGTATCATCCAAAGGATCTGTATGATGCCTTACAGACGATGCAGGAGGACATATACGATGACTCCAGTGAACTACAAGGAACTTCCCTTGTCTATGAGACATTGGAACGTAAAGTAGAAGATCGAGGGGATGGGACAGGTGAGTTCCTATGGCCCAGACAGAGACGGGCTGATGGCAAGTGGTTTGGATTTGACTCTAAGATACTTGCAACCAAGAGAGCGCAGTACATAGATAAGACCCAGTACCGTGCTCAGTACTATAACGATCCGAACGACCCAACCCAGAACTTCATAGAGCCAAGCAACTTCCAGTACTTTGACAGGGGAATGCTTAAGCAGGAAGAAGGGTACTGGTTCTACAAAGACCGGAGACTTAATGTATTCGCTAGTATTGACTTTGCCTTCTCACTTGGAAAACGTGCTGACTATACCTGTATCTGTGTTGTTGGTCTTGACTGTGATAATAACGTCTACATACTTGAGATAGATAGATTCCGTACTGATAAGATCAGTGAGTACTTCCAGCACATCCTGTCTACCCATAAGAAGTGGGAGTACAAGAAGATCAGGGCTGAGGTTACTGCTGGACAAGCAATGATTGTATCTGAGCTGAAGAAGTCTTACATAGCTGAGTACGGTCTTTCCCTTGCAGTGGAAGAGTACAGACCTTCTCGATATGAAGGGAGCAAAGAAGAACGAATAAGAGCAACCCTCCAACCAAAGTATGAGGCACAGAAGATGTGGCACTACAAGGGGGGTAACATACAGATTCTTGAAGAGGAATTAGTTCTGAACAATCCACCACATGATGACGTTAAAGATGCCCTGACCAGTGTTCTGGGTATGGCTGTTGCCCCATCCAGAAATGCTTACCGTAAGGGTGGTAGCTCTAGGGAAGGAAAGATTGTTTATAACACACGCTTTGGCGGGGTTTCTCAATGAGCGGAAAGACACTAGACCTAGACAACATTATTACCCGTAGTAACCTAGCGGTAGAGATTGCTAACAAGTATGATTCCTGGCAGACCATGAGACAGCCTTGGCTTGATGATAAGCGTGAGGCCCGTAACTATATCTTTGCTACGGATACTACGCAGACCACAAACAATAAACTTCCTTGGAAGAATAAGACTACTATCCCTAAGCTTACCCAGATCAGGGATAACCTACACGCCAACTACATGAGTGCATTGTTCCCTAACGATGACTGGTTGAGGTGGGAAGCCTATTCTTCTGAAGACTCTTACAAAGAGAAGAAGGATACAATCCAAGCCTACATGGAGAACAAGCTTCGTGAAGGTGGATTCGTATCCACAGTATCCGAGCTAATGTATGACTACATCGACTGGGGTATGCCCATTGCTGATGTTGAGTATGTTGATGAGCGAAAGATAGATCCGATGACTGGGGAAGAGGTCAGTGGATTTGTAGGGCCAAGGGCTGTTAGGGTTAGCCCAATTGACATAGTGTTTGATCCTACCGCTGCTAGATGGAAGGACGCACCTAAGATTACTCGTTATGTTAAGACCCTTGGGGAGCTGAAGCTTGAGCTGACGGATCATCCTGAGCTGCAGTATAACCTTGAAGTATTGGCACAGGTGGACGTAAACCGTAAGACTATCCTGCAGTCAGTATCCTCAGAACAGATTAATAAGATTGAAGGGTTTCAAGTAGATGGGTTCGGTAACCTATTTGAATACTTTGGTTCTCACTATGTTGAGCTGCTGGAGTTTGAAGGAACCCTCTATGACAACATGACAGGTGAACTACTGATCGACCATATCATTACTGTGGTTGACCGCTCACTGGTCATACGTAAGATCCCTAATCCTAGTTGGCGCATAGGCAGTGGCAAGGTGTCATGTGCTTGGCGTAAGCGACCGGATAACCTATATCCAATGGGAGCTCTGGACAATCTTGTTGGTATGCAATACCGGCTAGATCACTTAGAGAACCTAAAGGCTGACTCATTCGATCTGACAGTTCACCCTCCTCTGAAGATCAAGGGGAATGTGGAAGAGTTCATCTGGGCGCCCGGAGAAGAAATCTATCTCGGTGATGATGGAGACGTAGCATTGATGCAGATAGGTGCACATGCTCTAACCGCAAACAACGAGATAGCCTACCTACAAGCAACAATGGAAGAGATGGCTGGTGCTCCTAGACAGAGCCTTGGTATCAGAACCCCGGGTGAGAAGACTGCCTTTGAAGTACAGACACTGGAGAATAACGCAGGACGAATCTTCCAAGAGAAGATTTCTGTGTTTGAGCGTGACGTACTTGAGCCGCTTCTCAACAACATGCTTGAGATAGCTCGTCGAAGACTTGACGGTGCTGACATAGTTCGCATAAGCGACGATGACCTAGCATTCGACAAGTTCATTACTATCACTAAGGATGACATCACTGGGAAGGGTAAGCTACGTCCTATGGGTGCTAAACACTTTAGTGCAAGAGCGCAGCTAATGCAGAACATGAGTGGAGTATTCAACACGCCAATAGGCCAGATGATTTCCCCACACATAAGCTCTGTTGCTATGGCTCATCTTGTCGAGGATATGTTTGGGTTGAAGAGACACCACCTCGTGCAGACAAACATCGCCGTCATTGAGCAAGGTGATACCCAACGGCTTGCACAGCAAGTACAAGAAGACGTAACAGTTGAGGGCGATACTCCATTAGAGCAGGAGGAACCTGAATGAACAGCAAGCTATTGAGACATTTAGGATCACCTGAAGAACGTCAGAAGTTCTCTGAGAGGCTTAAGCACAACAGCGACATGCTTGAAGTGTTTGTGTCTCTGATCCAAGAAGAGAGAGAAAAGAGTTACAAGCGGCAGCATGATAACACTTGGTACGAAAACTCCGGCAACTGGCCTTACATGCAGGCTGATGCTATAGGGGAACAAAGAGCGTTTGACACTGTCATAGGACTATTAACCGTATCATAATAAGGTAACAACAGATATGTCTGACCAAGGCAATAGTATTTTTAACAATGGCGCAGTTCAAGCAGACAAGCAACCAACCGCGCCACAACAAGTAGTACCTGAGTATCTGTCTAATCTGGTGGGTGAGGGAAAGAAGTACGGTAGCTTAGAGGCTGCTTATAAATCTATCCCTAACGCACAGGATCATATAGCCAGACTGGAACAGGAGAACGCAGACCTGCGTAGCCAGACCCAGCAAGCTCAGGATCTACAAGAAGTGATCGAGAGAAATCTTGGTCAGCACGAACAGCAATACTCAGCACAACAGGAGCAACCCTCCTATGACCCTGACAACATTGCTGCTTTGATTGACGACCGTATGAACGCTAGGTCAGCGCAGGAGAAGGCGAAAGCAAACATCCTTTCCGCTGATCAAGCCATGAGAAGTAAGTTTGGTGACCAAGCCCATAAGCAGCTTCTAGCTAAAGCTGCTGAGTTAGGGGTTGGTGTAGATTTCTTGCAGCAGACCGCACAGCAATCCCCCAAAGCCTTCTTGCAGTTATTTGGACTGTCCGACAAGACTCAGCCAGTGACACCTATGTCTGTTCAATCTTCTGTCAACACTGAGGCTATGGGTAATTACAATAGACCAGTGCAGCCGGGAACGAGAGCGTACTACGATAACCTTCGCAGAACTAATCGATCCCAGTATTATAATCCAAAAGTCCAAGCTCAGATGAGTATGGACATGGTTAAACCAGAATTTAATAACTAACTGAGGTAGTACAGTATGGCAATTACAACATCAAATGCTAATGCGCTTATTCGCGCTGAAGTATGGAGTCAGCAGTTAAAGGACATCCTGCAAGAAGAATTGTTTGCTCAGCAATGGGTAGACTGGATGTCAGATTTCCCTGACGGAAGTTCCTTCACTATTCCTTCTGTAGGGCAAGCCTCTACACAAGACGTAGTAGAGAACGAAGACATCAAGTATGAAGCATTAGATACTGGTGAATTCAACTTCACTATCAATGAGTATATCGGTTCTGCTCATTACATTACCCGTAAGGCTTTGCAGGATTCTTGGTATGCACAGCAAGTGCTGGCAAGCTTCATTCCTAAAGAACGTCGTGCGATCATGGAACATGTTGAGAGTAAGATCCTTAACCTGCACCTGAACCAAACTGTTGGCAATGCTAACATCATCAATGGTGCTGATCATCGCTTCATCGGTACTGGCACTTCTGAGACTATTGCAGTGGCTGACATTGCTAAAGCTAAGTTTGCTTTGAAGAAAGCCAACGTACCTATGACCAACCTGATTGGTATCGTAGGCCCAGCAACTGCTTACTCATTAGACACCTTAGCCAACATCGTTAACGTATCCAACAACCCTAACTGGGAAGGTATCATTAACACTGGTCTAGCAACTGGCATGCGCTTCGTGAAGAGCATCTACGGATTTGATATCTATGAGTCCAACATGATCTCTACTGGTAATGCCGAGACGATCTCTCTGACCACGACCACTGCTGAAGCCAACATGTTCTTCTCTGCAGACGCAAGTGTTCTTCCATTCAAGGGTGCTTGGAGACAGATGCCTCAAGTGGATTATGAGTTCAACAAAGACAAGCAACGTGAAGAGTATGTCACGACTGCACGTTATGATGTTGCTCTGTATCGTCCTGAGAACCTTGTAACCATTCTTTGCGATGACGATCAAGTCTAAAGGAGACTAATATTATGGCAACATTCTTCACAAATCCCGATGGCTTAACCCAACGGTACGGTCAGTTAACTACTTCTGATGCCCCAGTAGTACGCTCTTCTGAGTACAATATTGGTGGTACTGTAGTAGTTGACTTCGACTTTAATCACTTATTAAATGCCTCTGGTGTGCTGGCATTCTGGACGGAAGATGCCGGTGGCGGTTCCACCGTAGACAGTCCTTCTAGCCTGAACGCTGCTATCCCTAGCGGTGCTTGGATCAAGTCAGCAACACTGTTTGTTAAGACAGCGTTTGTTGGTGCTACTGGTACACTGACTATCGGCTTGTATGATAAAGCTGGTACTGCCATTGATGCTGATGGTATTGACGCAGCTATTGCTGTTACTGCTATTGATGCGGTCGGTGACGTAGTCCTGTGTAATGGGGCTCTGGTTGGTGGTTTAGTCACTGGCGTATCTTCATTAACTACTGACTCTGGTATGTACATTGGTGCTCTCAGTGCCACTGCAAACTTCACTGCAGGTGCTGCTCGGTTGGTTGTAGAATATATCCACGCTCCACGTTAAGTAGAAGTACCACAGGGCTACTATTCAGTAGTCCTCTCTAGTAGGAGGTGATCCTATCTCGTCCGGGGGTAACGTAATACCCCCACCTAACATAGTTATAAGAGGATCCACACTTGACCATAGAGCATAAGAACATTGTAGATCCTGAACAGCATGAGCCTAAAGGGGCTGCTACTGCGAGTAGTGGTCAGCTAATTATTTCTGATGGTGCTGGTGGTACTTCATGGCAGCATGGCGCATCTAATACACATGGTGAGATTGCGATACTTGCTAAGACAGAGACGTTCACACCCACAGGAACAAACATCACTGATACTGCAAACTATACTAAAGTAACTGCAGCTTCACTATGGTCTGAGGTAGTTACTTCTGGTATGACATTCGACGCTGATGAATTAGTGTTACTAACAGCAGGAACTTACTTCGTAGACTTCTGGATTAATTTTAGTACTGCTGCTGCTGCAGGTACATTGTATGGATTCAAGTATGTATTGGATGATACCTCATTCAGTACCAGAACACTGAGAGCAAGTAAGAACTCTGGAGGTACTGACGATATTACTATATCAGCAGCAGGTATAATCAGTGGTGTTACTGCAGGGCAGATCTTGAGTATATACGGAGCTTCATCTGCTACTACTAATGTCTCTATACAGAATGCAGGGATGTCTGTATTCTTAATCAAGGAGAGTTAATTATGCCAAAGATGACTATCCTATCCCTTACTCAATCTATCCTAAACGATCTGGACGGAGACGAGGTAAACTCAGTGGACGATACAGTAGAGTCGGCACAGATAGCCTCTATACTTCGTGACACATACTTTGAGTGTATCAACTACAGACTATGGCCGGAGACTACTAAGGTTATAGACCTTGAAGCTCTTGGTGATACTACCAGACCTACCCATGTAAAGTTGGATGACAATGTAATCAGGATAGACTGGATCAAGTATGATACCCGTACAGCAGTTGCTGACAGGCTGCAGTACAGTGACATCATCTATATGTACCCTAAAGAATTCCTTGAGATGGTACTAAACAGAGACTCACTGGACGCTACAGTAGAGACTGTAGAGGGATTTGATGACTCGGTACTTCTTATATATAATGACAGACAACCCACTTATTGGACTAGCTTCGATGACGAGTATTTGGTATTTGATAGTTATGACAGAACAGTGGATACAACGCTGCAGGAAAGCAAGATACAAGCCTACGGATATGTAGAACCTACCTTTGTTATCCGGGATACTTTTGTTCCTGACCTCCCAGCTAAAGCCTTCCCCTACTACCTATCAACTGCCAAGGCTAAATGCTTCTCCGTACTTCGTGGGCAGATCAATCAGAAAGAAGAACTGATCAGTAGAAACCAGAGAGCTTGGCTGAGCAGGCAGAAGTTTAAGGTCGGTAGTGGATTAAGAACCTATGACTATGGGCGTAAGTAATGAGCTTCTACATTCTGGGACTACCCAGATGTAAGACTGTGTGGCTATCTCACGTACTTAACTGTCAGCATGCGTACTACAGCCAGTACCGGAAAGAATTCACTGTTAGCTCTGTGGATACTAACCCAGTACTAATCCCAACCATACCAGTATTTAAAATCTTCAGACCTATAGAGGAAATTGTAACCAGTTGCCTGACGGCTTTCGACACACCAACAGGCTGCACTGACCCGGGTTTATTCTACTATGGTATGGGCAGGGTATACATAGACGCATGGGATGCCGTAGAAGCTCCTGTAGTGACGTTTGCGGAGCTTAACGATATAGAGACTATGAGAAGTATAGCGGAGCTTCTTAAAGTCCCAGTAAGCATGGATAGATTCATGTCTACACGGATCATGACAATGAACAGAGACATAGAAACACCACTAAGGATGACAGCAGCTTCCCGTGGTATCCCCTATGAACAACTAATTAAGGAGATCGAACAGTATGTTTGAAGAATCAGAGATCATCATTGATGGAGTAAGCGGACAGAACAAGTCCATGCTGTTATGCAACAAGCCTAACACAACCATGTTCCAAGTTAAGTGGAAGAGTGGTGGCAACCTCCCGTTAGCTCTTGAGGGACAGTTATGGACTAGCCGTAAGGATGCTACCAAGGCAGTACAGCGTTGGTATGAGAGTGATATGAAGAAGACTAAACGCGGAGCAGCATAATGCCAAGAAGTCCTGCCAGTAAGGGATTCAACACCTTCGTACAGGGCATTGTCACTGAGTCAAGTGCGCTCAACTTCCCAGAGAATGCCTCTATTGATGAGGAGAACTTTGTACTTAACCGTGACGGTAGTAGGCAGCGTAGGCTTGGAATAGACTTTGAGGATAACTACACCCTCACTGGGGGATTCGTTACAGACAACATAGAGACTGATGCCATAAGCATTAGTCCTTGGTACAATGCAGGTAATGATGGTAGTAATAACTTTGCTGTAGTTCAGGTAGGCAGTGATCTACACTTCTACGATATCGAACAAGCTTCTATTAGTTCTAACAAGAAGTCATTCACAGTATCCCTCCTAACATTCGCTAAGCCCAGCACAGCAAATCTATCACTTGTTACAGTTGAATGTACCAGTGGTAGGGGATTCCTATTCGTAGTGTCCAGTGAGATCAATCCATTCTTCATAGAGTACTTTCCAGAAACAGATACTATTGTGACCACCCTAGTCACTATGCGTATACGGGATGTGCTTGGGGTAGATGATGGCCTAGCAGTGGATGAGAGGCCAGCAACCCTCTCCGACCTCCACTCATATAACTTAACTAATCAGGGTTGGCTAACAACCTCAGCAGCATCAGCAGTAGCATCTTACGGGGGCTTCCCAAGTAATGCTGATGTCCAGTCCTTGGCTCGTAAGGATGACTCAACCTTTAACTTCGCACTGAACAGTGACAAGACTATTGTAGGTACGACCCCAGCAGCTAAGGGTAGTGTTATCCTAGACCCATTCAATAGAGATAGGACAGGGAAAGTACCAGCAATTTCTATCGTTACTGACAATGGTAGACCAGAGACTGTAGCATTCTTTGCTGGAAGATTATTCATGGCTGGGATACGAAGTGACCTCAGCTCCACAACCATTGATAACTATGTCTGGAATGATACGATCTTCTTTAGCCAGACAATCACAAGTAAGATTAATGTAGGTGAGTTCTTACAAGAGGCAGACCCAACAAGTGAAAACATTGCCGATCTTATCGCTACTGATGGTGGTACTATTTCCATTCCTGATATTGGTTCTATCATTAAGCTCATTGTTGTTCGGGATATCCTTCTTGTTATTGCTGATAATGGAGTATGGCAGATCAGTGGTGACTCTGGTGCGCCATTCACTGCAACGGTATTTAATGTCAGCCAAGTAACTACAAGCGGTGGTATTGGCAGAGACTCTATCCTTAAGATAGAAGACAAGGTTATTTACTGGAGCGACGAGGGTATCTTTGCTATTCAGGGTGATTCACAGTCTGGTCTACTTTCTGGGCAGAACATCATCAGCTCTACTATACAGACACTGTACCTTGGGATCAGCAACATCGGGAAGCAATTCGCTCAGGGTGTGTACGATAAGGTAGCTCGTAAAGTCAGGTATATGTACAGTACAAGCAGTGCAGCGGACGGTCTTAGCTTGAGGTTCAAGGCAGACACAGAGCTAGTATTTGATCTTGACCTAAAGGCATGGTCAAAGACTACTGTAGGGGAACTAGCAACCAGTAGCCCGTACATTGCTGGATATGTAGTAACCCCGTTTGAGGTTATCAGTCAGGTAGAAGTTCCTGTGGTAGCTGATGGTGTTCCTGTAGTTGCTAACACTGTGCCTGTGGTAGTACTGGTGAACAGAGTAGAGCGTAGGGAAGTTACCGAAGTTAAGTACCTTACTCTAGTCCCTAATGGGGCAACAACTAACCTCACCTTCAGTATCCAGAAGGATGATAACTTCGTTGACTGGGTGTCTTCAGATGCTGTTGGGGTAGACGCACCCGCCTTCGCAGTTACTGGTCACTTCCACGGAGGGGATCTCCCCAAACAGAAGCTAATAACTTACATGACAGTGTTCCTTACGAAGACGGAGGTTCTGTTTGAGTCTGATGGGGCAGGGGGTATTGTCCCTGACAACCCCAGTAGTTGCCTTATGCAAGTGTGGTGGGATTATAACACTACCACCACAGGTAATAAGATATCCCGCTCTGTTGAAACTTATAAGCATAGGAGAGATCCTATACCTGAGAGTGTTGGCGATGCTCATGACACAGGGCAATCAGTTGTCATCACTAAGCACAAGGTGCGCGGTAAAGGTAGGGCTCTCAGCATACGATTCGATAGCACCCCGGGTAAAGACCTGCACCTCCTTGGTTGGCACTTAGACATGAGCGTGGTTTCCTAACAATGAAAATACAACAAGAACTACTAGACAATATTATTGATGAGATGATCCCTCTCACAGAGCAACACTACAATGAGATTGACCACTACCTGCAGAGGAACAAGTGTTCCCTAGACCCTGACTATGATAAGTACTTTCTGATAGAAGAGTCTGGTGGCTTACAGATTGTCACTGCCAGGGAAGATGATAATAGACTGATAGGGTATGTGTTTTACCTAGTAGATACCCATGCTCATTACTCTGGGGTAACCTTTGGGTACTGCGATATTCTATTTGTAGACCCCGGGTATAGGAACAGTGGTGTGGCTAGTGAGATGCTCCTCTACGCAGAGAAGAACATAGGCTGTGACTATATGACTCTATCAGAAAAGCCCGGGCATGAATTCCCCAGACTAATATCAAGCCTTAACTACGAGCTACTAGAAACTACTTATGTTAAACGGGTATCCAAATGAGTTCTATTTTTAAGAAACCGAAGGTAGACAAGTCAGCACAGATAGCAGCTCAGGCTTCTCAGGATGCTGCTGACAGGGCTGCTGCATTGGCTGCTGCTAGGGCTACTGCTAAGGAACGGGTACAGGCACTCTCAGAAAGACGTGGAGGGAGAGATACTCCCGGTGGTGGAGCGGCAGCTATACTGCCTACTGCTGATACACTTGGGAGTACTGCAGGCGGATTTGTGCCAGCCGCTACGGTGTTCGATGAACTACCTAACCTAAACCCAGTTTGAGGAGAAAATAATGGCAACAGCAGTTATAGCAGGGATAGGATTGGTTGTTAGTGCAGCGGGGCAGCAGCAACAGATGGCTGCCGCCAAGAAGACAGCAAAGGCACAAGCACGTCAGGCAAATGCACAAATAGAATTTAACAAAGAACAACAGAAGATTGCCGAGGCTCGTGCCGCTAGGGATAGACGTAATGCATTCCGACAGGCAAGAGCATCACAGGCTAACAGAGTAATCTCTGCTGTTAATGGGGGGGCTTTTGATTCAAGTAGCTTCCTTACCGCATCAGGTTCTGGGCAGACTAATCTAGGAAGTAACATAGGGTTTGCAAACACCTTAACAACCTTTGGTGCTAATGCTAACTTCTTCCAGCAAGAGATAGCTAACCAGCAAGTGGAGATAGGAAACCAAGGGATTAACGCTGCTAAGGGACAGGCTATCTCTGGCATAGGGAGTACCATCTTCAGTAACTCAGCAGCTATCGGTGGGTTTGCAGGTAATCTGTTTAGCAGTGGTAGTGTGGATGGTGGGGG
>ERZ890953.1406-NODE-1406-length-12155-cov-3.960248_pt1 | contig 12155 bp, 8 predicted proteins | sample MGYA00521264_ERZ890953 | MGnify/ENA primary metagenome ERZ890953 (study PRJEB32303, sample SAMEA104408629) | aquatic metagenome | biome: Brackish water; feature: Chemocline; material: water | place: Baltic Sea | collected 2014-10-26T21:54:00 | depth 200 m ... | reverse complement strand
TTGTCCCTGGCTGATGAATTGCGTCCTCTGTTGGAGTTAAACAAGCTTGTAGTGCGCGGCCTGATGACCATGCCGCCGTATAATCCGGATCCAAATGCGGCGCGCCCATATTTTCGCCGCTTGCGCCGCTTGCGAGATTTCCTGTCGCAACAGCTCGCCCAGACGGAGTGGAAAGAACTCTCCATGGGGATGAGTCATGATTTTGAAACCGCCGTGGAGGAAGGTGCGACGATGGTGCGAGTGGGTACGGCGATTGTAGGCGTGCGTGGCCCTGCATAAAATATACTGGAGGTAGACGTGAGTTTTATTGCTCAATTTGTAAATATTGCGTTTCGAGCTTTAGCCTTGTTGGTGCTGGTGCATGTGATTTTGTCCTATTTTATGTCGCCATTTCATCCGGTGCGGCAACAAATCGACCGTTTAGTCGAGCCAATGCTTGCGCCGATTCGCAAGGTTGTCCCGCTGGTGGGGATGATCGATTTTAGCCCCTTGGTACTGCTGATTTTGCTCCAATTCATTGGTAACATTCTTACGCGTTTCTTGTTAACTTTCTAGACCGATGTAAATGACAAAAGCCCCATCGAAAATTTTCAAATTCGCGGAATCATATCAACGGGTTGATCACTATAATGAGGGAAGGTATGCCCAATCGAGAATTTCACCTGCATGATGGTAAAAAGGGAGCCGCGTTGGGAGTTCGGGTTGTACCACGCGCCAGAAAAAACGAAATCGTCGAAGTGATGAAAGATGGCGCTATTCGAGTGCGGTTGCAGGCGGAACCGCAAGATGCAAACCTCAACAAGATGCTAGCCGAATATTTATCATCCATACTGGGCATCTCTGCTCAGCAGATTGAAGTTGTTGCAGGTCAAAATGGGCGAGATAAATTGGTATCGATTCTGGATATCGATGCAGATAGTGTGCAACAAAAAATCATTGCCAGTGTAAGCTGAGCGTACGTGGTCGATATTAAAAGAGCTTCCCCAATCAATTTGGAGAAGCTCTTTTTGGTTGATAAATTATGGGTCTCTGAGGTTTCTCACGGCAGTTCCTAAAGATCCTAAATTTTTTCAATACGGTGGATCGGCCGGGCCAGTATATCCACACATGCCCAGGCGGGGTGAATTAACAATCGGGAAAGGTTCGCCGTATTCATCATGAGGATGCTCTTCCAAATGTTCGTCGCACAGCCAGCCAGTCTCTTCGCTTTCGTAGAGACATTCGATACACAACCATGCCGCCAATTTGCCGCATTCTATACAGTGCGCTTCTGGGAGGTGGTTGCGCGCCATCAGAAAGATGGGTTTGTTCGTGAGCGGAATTCCCTGGCGGGTATCTACAACCAAGACTTTTGTTTCCGAGGTTGTGCCGTAATCATAAATATGTGTCAATTCCAGACCGGGCTGAAATAACATTTTGGCCTTTGAACTCATGGGCATTTCTTGCCCATCCCAACCGCCGCCAACCGAAAAATGGCTCAAGTGTCCACAGCATTCCAGCCAAATCGCGCGCAGGTACGAATCCAGCGAATCGAGATTGGCTGACCCTCGCATTTCCAAATGCAGCCAGAAATCACTGTTCCATGAATCTTGCACTTGTAAATGATAGATAGGCTCTACCTTGCCTGACTGTTGGTCGGTCTTAGCTATTGCGGCCTGGCGCTGTTGACAAGTTTTTAAATGACGGGAGAGACCGCCCTTCGTCATTTCTTTGTCGCAGAAAACACAAGTTCCACGGGATTGGGGTTTTCTAGTCATAATCTTGTCCTCTGTTATGGAAAAAATTAAATAATCGGCATGTGCCGTATGCTTTTCAGTACATGATCATCCGAGGCCAAATTGCAGCATCGCTGGTAGCTCAAAACCGGCAGCCGATAGCTGCCACAGGAAATCATAGGTTAATTGCTGTAGTTCCGGTTCATCCACTGATAAATACGCGTGATAAATTGCTGGGAAAATTTTGTCATATCCCAGTTGTTTGAGATATTGCAAGGCGGCGAGTTGTTCTTCGTGGCTACCTTTTTCAAAGGCGCGGACGAGCATTTGGAAGGCGGGTTCTCCAGCGCTAATGCCTGAACCTTGTTCGGCGGCGAATGAAATCAACCAGGGCAGTGATTCTGGGGCTTGTAAGGGTTGTGGAATGCGCGGGTTGATATGCTGGGTTTCTTCGTAAGCCTGGGCGGCAGCATTTTTGACGACCCATTGCCCATCTTCGATTTGCATTTCTTCGAGTATTTTGATCGCCCAGGGTTGGCGCACACGCAGCAGGCCGTAAATTGCCGCACGGCGCACGAGAATATCGTCTACGAGTACAGCTTCTTTCAGGGTTGGGAAGCCCTCTTCGGGGTGATTGGCAAAGGCCTCGGCGGCGGAACGTCGGGTGTCTTCGCTACCTTGCAGTAAAGCGCTGGCGAGTACTTCGAGGGCAGGTTGTGTGCCAATTTGAACCAATGCCAGACAGGCAGCCCGACTGACCCCTGGCAGATCGTTGACCAACGGGGTCAGGAATTCGATGGCCTGGATATCACGAAGGTACCCGCTGCCAAGTGCGGCCAGTTGCCGCGTGCCTGCATGGGGCGCTTTCAGCAAATGACGGAAAAGAGCGCTGATATTTGGATCGGGCGTCGCAACCAGGGCAGCAAGCGTGCGCCCGCGAACAGGCAACGACAGTTTATCGTCGCGTAATATCGCCGAAGCTTGCGCCAGTAGTTCCCGTCGCCAGGATCGGTCTGCCGGAATTTCGGGCATCCAGAAAGCGGCAATGGCCGGGCCGTAGTGCAGTGGGTCGTCTTTCGGGTTGATCAGATGTTGCGTATTGGGCCGAATATCTTTTCGGGTAGCAAGGAACTGAAGGGTAAGATCACGCAAAAGCCATTTGGATTGCGTATAGGCAAAATCGATCTGGGTTTGCTCCTGAGTTTGGGCAGCAAGATAGCCCTGGATGAGGGGGTGGGCAAACCCCAAACGGTTGTTTGTTCTTCGAGTAAGAAGGCCACTATCACTTAAGTTAGGAAGCACGCGCGGGATGGTGATATCCTTTGGGGTCGGGCTTTCCTTAGTGGGTGGGGAATCATCTTGAGTGGAATCAATTTCTACGAAAGACAGCAACTCGCGCGCCCACTGTTGAGCCTCTTCTCCAGTGAAAGCTGGTTTCATGGCCTGGGTTGTTTGCGCGGCGAGGCGCACCAATGCCGCCTGCCCTTTGGAGATTGCAATTGTCAGGCGTCGAATATACGCTTCTAATGAATCGCTCAAGCTGGGACCGCGCACATCGCCAGCATAGGTGGCCCAGGTCTGCAGGGTTAATGCGAAAGGTGTAATTGCGGAAACTCGGTTGAGTAACCAGCCATTCAGCAGCAATCCATCAATGGGATGGTAATTGGAGTCAGCATCTTTATCAACATGTCGCTCCCAAAGCTGCCCCCATTGCTGGAGAAATTGCGCCTGTTGACGCGAATTCCATACGGCCATCGGCAATGGCACAAATCCGAGGGCTGGTAGTGCCCCAAAATTAGTGGCCGCTGCGCTGACCACGCAGCGCGTTTTTGGGTATGTTCGCAACACTTTCTGAATATAACGGAGTGTCATGGTGATCTGTTCAGGTGGGAATTCGTCGAGGCCATCGACGAGCAACAGCGCGCTTCCGTTTTCCAGACTGCTTCGCAAAAATTTGGGTAGACGTGATTGACTCAGCACTGAGCTATAAATCGATACTGCCGGTAACAATGCATCAGCAAGATGCTCTTCGCCAGATTCGAGATCGAGATCGGCAACATGCACGAAGATCGGCGTGCGGTTCTGTAGATCGGGGTTTTGGGTTTCGCCACGCAATACTGCCGAAGCTAAATGGGTCAGCGCAATCGTTTTGCCGCTGCCCGGTGGGCCGATAACGGCAATATTGACCTGGCCGAGCAGCGCTTCATCAAGCGTAAGCGTAGGTGCGCCAAACGCGCTGGCCATTTCGGGGGCTTCCGGCATCCAGGGAATGGTGGTGCTGACAATATCCTCAGTATGGGGTTCACCGCTCGGAAAAACAGGAACTTTCGGGGCCAGCAAGTGCGGGGTTATGATGATTTCGTCCAGAGAGAAGAGTGCGGATGCCAGGTGGAGCTGCTGAACGTGTTTTAGGGTATCATTGAGCAGCCGTTGACTGCTGCTAGATTTAATATCCTGCGCTGCTGACTGAAACTGAGTTTTGAAGAATTGAACCAGCTCTTTCCAATGCGGGCGTATGCTGATGATCAGCCACCAGAGCAAACTCGACCCTGCAAAACCGAGCCAAAAAGAGATGCGGTCAATGCGTATCGAGCGCAAGAAGTTGAACATAAGTTTCCTCAGCGACGGATTGATTTGGCGATTTGAACATCACTCCGCATAAATAATTCGTCCGCATGTATCGCAGTAAGTGAGATTACTAGGCGAGCGCGCTTGCTGGTAAAGAGCCGATGCCAGGGTTGAGCCACAGGCCGAGCAGTTGCGATCTTGCGCTTTTGCCACCCCCACACCTGCTCGTTTGCTGCGAACCGTTTCGTATATTTTGATATCCGTAGCATCCACGCGGCTGGCCTGGGCTTTTCTTTGCGACTCAATTCCACTAGAAGCGCTTTGATGCTGGAGTTTTTCTTCGATCAGCGCTGAATTTCGTTTGCTGGCGTCGGCTAAAGCCTGCTCCAGAAGCTCTTTCGCCTGATCGCGCCGCTCTTGAACCTCATCGAATTCCAGCATGGCTTCCAATTGCCGTTCTTCCAGTAAATCCAGATAGCGTTTCAGCGCTCCCACTTCTTGTTGAATATCTTCTAACTCTTTGGGATTTTTCACTGTGCCGCCATAAAGCAAGTTGGTGGTTTGTTTAATTTTATCGCGTTGTTCTTGAACAATGCTTTTGGTTCGCAATAAAGCCTTGTGGACGGTGTCGAAATTCCCTTGAGCGGCATCTACTTTTTTTCGGGCGACGCGCGCGGCTTTATCATCGGCGAGAGTGCGATCAATTTCGGCGATGCGGGCACGGTGGCGGTCAAGCTGGCTATCCAATTGTTGGAGGTCATAAAGAATTTTGGGACGGCTCATGGAGTTGGATCATCCTTTGAGACTGGTCAATCGATTTGCAGTCTTTGTGATTATAGATGTGCTTGCGCTGGAAAGCAAGGGAGATGTTAAAATAGCTCCATGCGCCAACAAAAGGTTTCGCGTTTCCCGCTGTTCATCGCTTTCATTACCCTGATCGCGATTAGCTTGCCGTATCTGGTTGCGTTTTTATCAGGCGGTAGCGAGTATCAGTTTTCTGGATTTTTGATCAATCCATTGGATGGAATCACGTATATCGCCAAAATGGTTCAAGGGTGGCAGGGGAATTGGGTTTATCGAATGGTGTACAGTGTTCAGCCCGGCGCGGGTGCCTATATCAATCTATTTTATCTTGCCCTTGGGCATTTGGCGCGCGTCCTGGCGCTACCACTTTTGGGGGTGTATCACGGCTTCCGGTTGATCGGTGCCATCCTAATGCTCTGGGCGTTGTGGCGCTTTTATGGGCTTGTCTTCCCCCAAGCCGAGCGCCCGCGTCGTACGGCGTTCGTTCTGTCGGCCATTGGCTCTGGGTTGGGGTGGTTGCTGCTGCCCTTTGGCGCGATCACCTCCGATTTCTGGGTTTCAGAAGCGTTTCCCTTCCTCTCCGCATATACCAATCCTCATTTTCCCATAAGCCTGGCCTTGATGCTGACAATATTGGCTGTTCCTGAAAAAATGCGCTGGCAAACTATGATAGGCCGCGGTTTGCTGGCGTTCTTGCTGAGTCTGATTAGTCCTTTTGCTCTGGTAGTTGTGGGTGTCATTCTGGCCGCGGATGCGGCGTTATATTTCATACGAAAAAATAACGCTGCATTCCCGCAGTGGAACAAGAATTATCTGTCGTATCATAGTCTTATTCTGATTTCTGGCACCCCCGCCTTGCTTTATGATGTCTGGCTCACCCGCACCGACCCTGTAATCGCTGCCTGGAATGCGCAAAACATCAACCCTGCTCCCCGCGTTTGGGATTTCCTGATTGCCTTTGCCCCGGCTTTGATTTTTGCCGTATTGGGCTGGAAAACCATTCTAAAGCCACGAAGACCGATAGATTTCGAATCTCTCTTTGCGCCTCTGCATCTCCGCGTCTTTGCGCTAACGTTCCTTTGGGCGGTTCTCGGCATTGGCCTGATCTACCTGCCTCTAGGATTTCAACGCCGCTTCATCATCGGTTTATGGATTCCCTGGTCTGCTATGGCCGCCTGGGGCGTTGAGCAACTTGCCCAAAGCGGGAGGAAGCCGTATCGTTTCTGGTCGCGACTGCTCATCACCATCGCCATCCCCACGAACTTACTGGTGATTGTGATTGGATTATTTGGCGTGCAAACACACGATGAGCGTATTTACCTCACTACCGATGAAGTAAGGGCATTAGCCTGGGTGGAAGCGAATACTCCACCTGATGCGTTGATCCTCGCATCTCCGGAGATGGGCGCTTTTATCCCGGCCAATACCGGGCGGCGTGTAATCTATGGGCATCCCTTCGAGACGATCAATGCCGAAGTTGAAAAAAATGCCGTCGAGCAATTCTTTAGTGGAAACTTTGATGACACTACTGCGGAAGATTTTCTCATCTCGAAGGGTGTGAGTGTGATTCTTTTCGGCCCGCGTGAACAGTCTCTCGGCCCGCTGCCATCGGTAAACTCTGTCTCCGAAATGCAGCAAATTGGCGATGTGTTGATTCTCGGAGTGAACAGGTGAAACTGCCGAAAACTCTGTCGCAAAAAATGCGCATCTCTGATCGTTATGCATTTTTGATATTGCTGCTCCCTTTGCTGCTTTTCCTCCCAGGGCTGAACGGATTTCCTTATTCAACGCCCGATGCTCTCTTTTCAGATATTGCGATTTCACATTATCCCAACGCCATTTTTCTGCGGCGATCGCTGATCGAATCGGGCCAGATTCCACTTTGGTCCCCTCAGATTCTTAGTGGCTATCCCTTTGTCGCCAATCCGCTGGCCGGGCTGTGGTATCTACCTGGATGGCTGGCGCTGTTGTTGCCGCTACCGCTAGGTTTCAACCTGTTAGTGATGCTGCACTTACTTTGGGGCGGATTGGGGATGCTGCGTTTGCTACAACAGGAGGGGTTATCACGCTCTGCGGCGCTGCTCGGAGCTGTGGCATTCTTGGGTATGCCTAAACTTTTCGCACACTATGGCGCTGGGCATCTGACGTTGCTCTACGCCATCCCCTGGACGCCCTGGTTGCTGCTGGTACGCCGCCGCAGGAGTGTGGCTATTGTACTGGCGCTAATTTTTGTCGCCGACCCGCGTTGGGCTGTGTATGCGGGCTTGTTATTGCTTGCGTATAGCCAATATGTGCTTTTGCATTCCGATCACAATTGCCAACAACAACATTCTTGGTTACTCCGTGAAAGTTTCTGGTTCAGAAATTCACTGCTGTCCATCGGACTGGCAGCTATGCTCGCTGCGCCATTGGCTCTGCCTCTGTTGGAATATACGCGTCTATCGACACGCGCCAGCCTGACAGGTGCCGATATTTTTACTCAATCGCTGCCCCCGGTACGCTTGCTCGGTTTGCTCTATCCCGAGTTCGGTGGCGCTCATGAGTGGATGTTGTACGTTGGGGCGGGGGTATTGGTGTTGGGTATCGTGGCGCAATTCTTGCGAGTTGGACGCTTTTGGGCAGGGGTATTGGCGGTATCGCTACTTTTCTCGTTAGGTGACAGCTTGCCATTGGTGCCTGCCCTGACATATTTGCCGGGTTTCGATCTCCTACGCGTGCCGCCACGAGCGTTGTTTGTCACGGGTATGGCCGCTGCCGCTTTGGCCGCTTATGCCGTAGATCGCTTGCAACACGGAAATTTGAATCCGGCGCGGGTGCGAAGCGTGACTCTTGCACTGATGACGCTGACCGCCTTCAGCGGGATGTTCGCGCTGGCGGTTGGGTGGGCGACTGGTCAATGGACGTTGAACTTCCTTTGGGGTGCGGTCGCGATTTTGTGTGCTTCCCTTTGGGTGGGTGCCTATCTACGGGGAGCGCTACCAACCCCGATCTGGATCGCTGGCCTGCTCTTTTTAGTGATTCTTGATACAGGTGCCGTGAATGCCTCGGTGCTGAATTTTCAGCCAGCCGAAAAAGTTATTCCAAATCTCGTGGTCGAATTTCTTGCGAATCAACCGGGAGATTACCGCGCCTTTTCGCCATCCTATAGTTTGCCGCAGCAGAGTGCTGCCTTATACGGCCTGCATCTTGCCGACGGCGTGGATCCATTACAATTGCGCGGGTATGCTGAGTATATGGCGCAAGCCAGTGGTACTCCCTCGCAAGGATATAGTGTGACCTTGCCACCGTTCTTATCGGGTGACCTCTCACACGCTAATGCAGTTTTCATCCCCGATGCGAAAAAACTGGGCTTGTTGAGTGTGCGGTATTTGGCTGCTGAATTTGATTTGAACGCTGCCGGATTGCAATTGGTTGAACAATTTGGAACAACGCGCATCTACGAAAATTTACTTGTGATGCCGCCCGCATGGGTGATTACAAATAGCTCGCGAGCACCTGCCGAAATAATCAAACTTACCCCCAATGAAATTATCGTGCGTGCCGCTGGCCCCGGCCTGCTCGTGCTTTCAGAGATCGCATACCCCGGCTGGCAGGTTTACGTGGATGGTGAACGCTCAGAAATCAAAACCTACGCCGACATCCTGCGCTCGATACCCCTGGGCGGTGGCTCCCACTTAGTGCGTTTTATCTTCCATCCGTGGAGTGTGTATTTTGGGTTGATGTTGTGCGCCATTGGGCTTTTGATCGTAGGCGTACGGGCACGTTGGGATTTGGGAAGAAATCCCTGATACCCTAGTACCCGGGAGAAATTATGTCACGTTATCCTCGCTGGCTTTGGATATTTGCGCTTGCAGCCTTGTTGCTAACCACGCTGCCCTATCTGCTGGGGTTTGCCGTGCAGGGCAACGATTGGCGCTTCAGCGGATTTGTCTTTGGGGTCGAAGATGGTCATAGCTATATGGCTAAAATGCTGCGCGGTGCGGCTGGAAATTGGCTTTTTGAAACCCCCTATACCGCGTTGGAGCAGGGTGGTGTGCTGGCCTTTTTCCCGTATATACTCTTGGGCAAACTCAGTGCTCCGCCTGGACAGTACGAGCAACTCGTCGTATTATTTCAGGTTTTTCGCTGGGTGGGCGGGCTGATGCTTTTTATGGCATTGTATGATTTTATCCGTCTGTTCATTGCAGATGAAAGTTGGCGTCGTTGGGGCGTCGCTTTGGCATCATTGGGGGGAGGCCTGGGATGGATGCTGATTTTACTGGGCAAAGGGTCTTGGTTGGGGTCACTGCCTCTTGACCTGTATTCCCCGGAAACTTTTGGTTTTTTGGCGTTGTTGGGTTTGCCACATTTGCTCGTGGCGCGGGCGATGCTGCTGTGGGGGTTTGTTGCTTACCTGAATCCGGAAAGCGCTCCCTGGCGGGCGGGTTTCATTTGGCTATGGATGGGTTTCTTCCAGCCATTGAATGTGCCTTTAGCCTGGGTGCTAGTTGCAGCACATTGGCTGGTGGTGTATGCGCGTGACGTGTGGCAATTGAGAGGGGAGCCGAGCACGAGCTTGACATGGCAAATCTGGCTGCGCCGTGCCCTCGGAGCTGCTGCCGTTTCTGCGCCGCTCGTGATCTACACGTTCAGTGCCTTTAATGCTGATCCGGTTCTGCGCCAATGGACAGCCCAGAATTTGATTCTCTCACCGCATCCGTTGCAATATCTGGCAGCGTATGGCTTATTGATGCCTCTGTCACTGATGGGTCTGCGCCGCGTTTGGCGCAACTGGACCCAATTGGCTGCATTGTTAGTCGTCTGGACACTGGCATTGCCCCTTCTGGTGTATGCGCCTTATAATTTGCAGCGCCGTCTGGCGGAGGGTTTCTGGGTGGCATGGGTAGTTTTGGCACTTCTGGCGTTGGATAGAAGACCCCCAACACAAAGGCGCGAAAGCACAAACTTTTTGTGGTTTGTGCCTTCGCGCCTTTGTGATAAAGCTCCGACAATCATCTTCTGGCTGACGTTTCCAACGACAATAATTCTTTATCTTGGCAGCTTGCTTACTGTTTTGCATCCCGCGGAGCCGCTCTTCCATCCCGTGGCTGAGATTGATGCCTATACCGTATTGAGCACGATTGCCCCAGCCGATAGTGTAGTCTTGAGCGCTTTCGAAACCGGCAATCTGATTCCGGCCTATGCGCCAGTCTTCGTTGTCATCGGTCACGGTCCGGAAAGTGTCGGATTGGCGGAACTCAAGCCCCGGGTTGAAGAATTTTTCTCAGCAGATACGCTTGATTCCCAACGCCTGGCACTACTGGATGAGTTTAATGTGAATCTAATCGTTTGGGGACCGCATGAGCGCTCACTCGGTAATTGGAATCCGGCGGATGCGGCGTATTTGCAGAGCGTGTACAACAATAACGGATATGAGATTTTTGAATTCCCTCGAAATAAGCAGCGCTGACCTGCCTGAAAACTCAACTCATGAATTTCAAGAAACTGCTCCGGCTTCCTTATCTCCCGCTACTGCTGGCTCCGATTGTATTGCTCTCGCCGCTGCTATTTGGTGGGAAGGTACTCTTTTGGGGCACGCCGGGGTTACAGTTCATACCCTGGTGGACAGCTGCCTGGAAAACTTTATTGTCTGGACATATGCCGTTGTGGAATCCGCTCTTAGGAATGGGTGCGCCGCTGCTGGCAAATTACCAATCGGCGCTTTTCTACCCACCAACATGGATCTATTTGATTTGCTATGCTTTGGGAGGAATCGCAGCGATGGCCTGGGCGCAAGGATTGCTCCTGTGCCTGCACCTGATATGGGCCGGGCTGGGGATGGCCAAGTTGACTCAAAACCTCGGTTGGGGAAGGCTGGCGCAAAGTGTCGCCGGGCTGGCCTACGCTCTTTCGGGCTACCTGGTAGCCCGGGCATGGTTTGCCAGCATCAATGCTGCGACCGCCTGGCTGCCTTGGATTCTGCTGACAGCTTATTGTGCCGTACGTCAACCTTCTCTGCGCCGCTGGGCGCTGCTCAGTCTGGCGATCGGTTTGCAGTTGCTCGCCGGGCATGCGCAGATCACCTGGTATAGCCTTATATTTACCGGGCTGTGGATTCTATTCTGGGCAAGTCAACGTGGGACGAAGGGCATGCGCTGGAAAACATTGTTCACAGCCACCTGGGGGTATTTGCTGGCTGGAATTGGAGGAATCGCCCTGGCCGCCATTCAGCTCCTGTCCACCGCCGAATATCTCTTGCAGTCACAGCGCTCCACCGCGCTGGATTTCGATTTTGCACTCAATTATTCTTTTTGGCCGTGGCGCTTTATCACGATGCTGGCGCCGGATTTCTTTGGCAGCCCGGTACGCGGCGATTTCTGGGGATATGGTAACTACTGGGAAGACGCCGTATATATCGGGCTGCTGCCACTTCTGTTGGCATTGAGCGTGCTATTTCAACGTAAGAATACCGATCGCAGACAGCCGTCCTTCATTCATTCCCCGGCATCCGCCGCCCTTTTTGGGGGCATTCTTACGCTCTTGTCCTTCCTGCTCGCCCTTGGCAAAAATATCCCGATTTTTCCCTGGCTTTATCGCCATATCCCATCCTTTGATATGTTTCAAGCACCCACGCGACTTTCACTCTGGGCGGTTGTGTCACTTTCTATGCTCGCCGCGTTGGGCGCGGACATGTGGCACAGGCCGCAAGGCCGCGGGCTATACTGGACGCGATTGGCTACGGCGGGGGCATTTGCCGTTAGTTTAGGCGCGGGGATTGCCTATTTGGGCATGGGGGATGTCAGTCCTACGTTTATTCGAGCGCTGGCCCTGGCCGGGTTGTGGGGGCTAGGGGCTGGTGTGCTCTCACTCACAGCGCCCCCGCACGCAAAAAAATCGAATACCCATTTTTGGAAATGGGCCGTGGTTTTATGGATTGCCGCCGATCTTCTGGTGGCGGGTTGGGGTCTCAACCCTGGTGTCGAATCAGATTTTTACACGCAGGCCGCGCTGACTGGGGATCAACTTCAAGGCGGCCGCATCTATCTTCCGTTGGCGCTGGAAGACGAACTCAAATATGGCCGCTTTTTG
>ERZ890953.1405-NODE-1405-length-12164-cov-4.171112_pt1 | contig 12164 bp, 6 predicted proteins | sample MGYA00521264_ERZ890953 | MGnify/ENA primary metagenome ERZ890953 (study PRJEB32303, sample SAMEA104408629) | aquatic metagenome | biome: Brackish water; feature: Chemocline; material: water | place: Baltic Sea | collected 2014-10-26T21:54:00 | depth 200 m ... | reverse complement strand
TACCTCTCCGGCAACAAACTTCGTATTTTTAATTCCATTGGTTTTGCATTCTGAACAGCATCCTGTATGGCGGGCTCAACAGTATCGATCCCGACAACCTCCTTAACATACCGGGCAATGTAGCAGGCGATCGTTCCAATCCCTGTATAGAGATCATAAACCAGTTCGTTCCCCTGCAGATTCGCAAATTCAGCGGCAATATGATACAACGTTGAAGCCTGAACAGAGTTGGTCTGATAAAATGAGGTAGGACCGATAGTGAAAATTAACTCCGGATCCTCTTTTATAAATGCGATCATCCTCTCGGTAATCACTGGCTTCCCCTTGTAGTGAATAAACTCCAGATCGTACAGAGAGTCGTTCTTTTTCTGATTTACAACATAATAGAGGGAGGTAATAGCAGGAAAGAGCAACTCCAGATGATCAAGTATCGCATGGATCTCATCTGGTTTGTTATCCCTGACAATAAGGATCACCATGATCTCGCCGGTGGTAGAAGTACGAATAATTACATTTCGCAGAAACCCGGACCATTGCCTGGCATCATAAAAAGTGAGGCCTTTTTCCGTTGCGAAGGCTTTTAACGCCAGGCGGATGGAGTTTGAAGGTTCCTGTTGAAGGAAGCATGTATGTATATCCAAAACTTTGTCAAACATTCCTGGAATATGAAACCCAAGGGCATTCGTCAAGCCCGGATCCTCATCCCTCATTTCAATCTCATCATTCCTGGCAGCAAGCTCCTCCCTGGTTAGCCATCTTTTATTTGAAAAGGTGTATTCAAGCTTGTTTCGGTAGTATGTGGTTTGGGATGACGGGATGATGGGGAGGAGTTCAAAATCACTGAGTTTGCCGATCCGGGTCAGGTGATCCTGCACCTGTTTCTGTTTGAAAAAGAGCTGATCCTCATACCGCATATTCTGCCAGCGACAGCCACCACAGGTGCCAAAGTGGTCACAGAACGGATCTACCCGTTTATCGGATGGTATATGGCAGCGAATGACTTTTCCTTCGTAGTATTTTTTATGTTTTTTGGTTACCTGGATATCCACTATATCTCCGGGAACAGCAAAGGGGACAAAGACAACCCTGTCTTCTACTCTGCCTACTGCTTTCCCTTCAGCCCCAGCGTCAATGATCGTAACCTTTTCAAAAATCTGGATCTCCTGCTTTTTTCTTCTCATATCTATATGTTATCTGTCTGGAGTATCAGGCATCATTGCCATTATTGTCATCATTACATATCTTCGTCCTTCGTCCTTCGTAACTGATAGTGCTTGCTGTCTCCCCATTCACCATAACCGATCATGTCTCCTGCGAGCCTGATATTCTCCTCCATTGACTCTTTCGACTCTTCAGCGTCATCTGCCAGTCCGGGTTTGCCTGCGTACAGTAGATAGCTTTGCTTATATTTGATTGGTGTGAGGTTTGGCATCATCACGTTTGCACCTGCCAGCAGTGCCTTCTCCCGTCCCTCCTGATCAATGGTTTGCATAGCAGTAGTGGCGGCAATGTTGATATTTGGCATCATGATTCGCAGAATGGCAACCATTTTCAGAGAGAGTTCCAACCGTTCCTGAAGGGATGGCAATTGATCCCGGTATTGATATAGGGGTGTCTCTTTATGTTCAATATAGGGCCCCATTCCCACCATATCAACATCAAACTTCCGGAAGAAAAGCAGATCGTCTGCCAGGTCCCCGACTGTTTGAAAAGGGAGGCCAATCATCACCCCAGTGCCTGTCTGGTAACCAATTTTTCTTAGCATCCCCAAGACTTCTAAACGCTTGTTGTAGTCGTGAAATTTATCCTCAGGATGCAGTTTTTTATATAGATCACGGCTTGATGTTTCGATACGAAGAAGGTAACGGTGAGCGCCTGCATCAAACCAGCGCATGTAAGTCTCCTCCTGTTGTTCTCCTAACGAAAGTGTGACATGCAGTTCATGATTGGTTAATCGTTTGATATCACGGAGTAATTTTTCAATAGTGCCGATAAACTTCTGATTGCTGTTCTCCCCTGATTGGATAACAATGGATGCAAACCGGTTGCGATAGGCATAGAGGGCTGCTTCAATAACCTCCTCATCTGTTAGCTGATACCTCTCGTGCCTCGTATTATGTGAACGTATTCCGCAGTAATAACAATTCTTGGAACAACGGTTGGAGTATTCAATCAAACCCCGGAAGTAGACTTTCCTCCCAACATTTATCGTCTTAACTTCCAACGCCTTATTGAAGAGAAGAGAGTTGTCTGTCCCTTTTTGTGACAAAAGCCGGACAATATCCTCTTTTTGCAATTTCTCATTTTGCAAAATCTTTTCAACACGTACAGGCACTCTTGATTTATTTTTGTTATTTTAGCAACAGAATTGACCTCTTGATGCGAGCACAAAAGTACAATTATTGGTAGTCTCATGGAAGAAAAAATAAGAACCGTCCTTGTTGATGATGAACGCACCAGTATGCTTACGCTGGAGTCGTTATTAAAGAAATATTTTCCATCTATTGATATAGTTGCGAAAGCTGAAACAGTTGCTCAGGCGGTTAGCGAGATCAATGCAAAGGACCCTGATTTAGTTTTTCTGGATATCTCTCTTCCCGATGGCGAGGGTTTCGACGTGCTAGAACAAACATCTGAGAGGAATTACGAGGTGATCTTTATCACCGCTTACGATCAATATGCAGTTAAGGCTTTCGAATTTTCTGCTTTGCATTACCTGGTTAAACCATTAACACTGGAAGTGTTAAAGGATGCGATCGGCCGGTTTAAGGAGCTTAAAACTGACGAGCATCTGGACGACAAGATCAATGTTCTGAAGGAGAGTCTGAAGAGTAAGAACGAAAAAATCATAATCCCATCTTCCGAAGGTTTGAACGTTGTTCGCCTCAGCGATATAATGCGGCTGGAAGCTGATGATGTGTATACATACTTCTTCCTGACAGATGGGCAACGATTGATGGCGTCGCGTCCACTGAACAACTACGAAAAAATCCTGGAAGACCTCCCGTTCTCACGAATACATGCAAAACACCTGGTGAACCTGATGTATATCAAAAGGTATATAAAAGGGAAAGGCGGCTCGGTCCTAATGGAAGATAATACAGAGGTAGAGGTGTCAGTCCGCAAGAAACCCGATTTCCTGGCCAAATTGAAGAATTTTGCCCGGTTCGTGTAGAGACGCGGCATGCCTCGTCTATACACGATCCCACCATGCCGCATCTATACACCAAGGTGCCACCATCATACATTAAATCGTATATGTAACATATCTCCGTCCTGGACGATATAGTTTTTCCCTTCAACCATCAGTTTTCCCGCTTCACGACAGGCATGTTCGGAGCCAAGTTTGACAAAATCTTCATATTTGATCACTTCTGACCGGATGAATCCCCTCTCTAAGTCACTGTGGATAACACCGGCAGCTTGTGGGGCGGTCATTCCTCGGGTGATAGTCCAGGCCCGAACCTCTTTGGGTCCGGCTGTGAAAAAAGTTTGCAGTTCAAGATGGTGATAGGCGGTCCTGACCAGTCTGTTAATCCCAGGTTCCTTAAGCCCTGCATCATCAAGAAACTCTCTCCTGTCATTCTCATCATCCAGTTCGGCAATCTCTGATTCCAGTCTGGCTGCAAGTGTAAGAATCTCTGCATTTTCTTCCTGAAGCGATTCCCGGAATCGCTTCGAATGCTCATTCCCGTCAACCGCAGAAGCGTCATCCACGTTACAGACATACATGACCGGTTTATCGGAAAGAAGAAACATGTCATGGAGGAACCTGCGGTCTTCGGGCGATACCGGGGCAGTTCGCGCAGATTGAAACGACTCAAGATGCTCTGTTAACTCTTTCAATACTTCGATTCCCCGTTTTGCATCTTTATCACCTGATTTGGCAATCTTCTCCAATCTGATTATCTTCTTTTCAACCGATTCAAGGTCACGGATCTGTAATTCCAGATCCACAGTCTCCCTGTCCCTTACCGGGTTGACAGATCCTTCGGTATGAGGATTAAGGGGGTCATCATAGCAGCGAACAACATGGATCAGTGTATCCACATTACGAATCTCTGATAGAAACTGGGTTCCCATCCCAGTTCCACCTTTGGCAAGACCAGGGATATCCACCATTTCGACTGAAGTTGGTGTAACCTTATCGGCATGGATAAAGCTGTCAATTTCATAAAGCCGTTGGTCAGGAACCACCATTGTACCCATATTGGCTTTCATGACAGATCCGGTTTCTGCCCGGTGGTTTGAAATAGAGTTGAATAACGTCGTTTTACCGCTTCCGGCTACACCGATGATTCCGCACTTTAGAGGCATTTTCTTTTAATTTAAGCGACAAAAGTAATAAAAGGAATTTGTAATTCTGGATTATCAATCGTACTTTTGCACCCCAATTTGGCTCAGGGCAGATTAAGTATCGTTCTTTATGTTAAATCCCTGATAATCAATTAAATTATGAACCCGGTTGGCCGTTTTTTGCCACCACAAAGAAATTTGAATGACTACTGACGAAACAAAATTACCCGGTGAAGTTGAAGAAAATGCCGAGAATCAAATGGAATCGGAACCGGTAGAGGCCGGAACAAGTGAATCTGAGACAAACGAAACAACCATTACAGAGACACAAGATCCTACCCCTGAAACTGATGCTACTGAAGCAGTTGAGGTAACCCAGGACGATCCTGTTGCAGAGGAGCCCATCGTTGATGAAATTGTTGCAGAAGAAATTGTTATAGAAGAAACCATTGCTGAAGAACCTGTTGCTGTAGAGCCCGATGCAGAAGTGATTATTGCTGAAGAACCTGTTGCTGAAGAGCCCGATGCAGAAGTGATTGTTGCTGAAGAACCCGTCGCAGAAGAGGTTGTTATTGCAGAGGTTGTTGTTGAACATGTTGCAGAGGAACCAGTATCCAGCGAAACATTTACAGAAGAGACGACAACTGAAGCTCCGGAAGAAGAAGAGCCCAAATCTGAAGAACCAGTAGAAGAAGAGATAAAAGCTGAGGAAGAGATAAACGTAGAAGACGAGGTGTCAGCAGTTGCAGCTGCTGAAGAGACACCTCAACCTGAAGAAGTTCCTGAAGCAATTGTTGAAAAATCCGTTGTTGATGAGTTTGACTGGGATTCAATTGGGAAAAAACAAGATTTGTATACTGAATCCGAACGAAAAAGATTGGAAGAGGAATACGATCGCACCCTTAGAGCTATTTCTGAACACGATATTATTGATGGTACAGTTGTATCGCTGACAACCCGTGAGGTAGTCGTCAATATTGGTTTCAAGTCTGATGGAGTAATCCAGCTTTCAGAATTCCGGTACAATCCTGACCTGAAATCTGGAGATATTGTTGAAGTTTACGTGGAAAATCAGGAAGACCCTACGGGTCAGCTGATCCTATCACATAAAAAAGCCCGTATCCTGAAATCGTGGGAGCGCATTAATGATGCATTTGACAATCAAGAGATTATCAAAGGGTACGTAAAATCACGCACGAAAGGTGGCCTGATCGTCGATATATTCGGCATTGAAGCATTCTTGCCGGGATCACAGATTGATGTAAAACCAATCCGCGATTACGACGTGTTTGTCGACAAGGTGATGGAATTCAAAGTTGTCAAGATAAATCACGAATACAAGAATGTTGTTGTTTCACACAAGGCTTTGATTGAAGACGAACTTGAAGCCCAACGTGCCGAGATTATAAAGAAACTTGAGAAAGGCCAGATACTGGAAGGAACCGTGAAGAATATCACCTCATACGGTGTCTTCATTGACCTTGGCGGAGTTGACGGTCTGATCCACATCACCGACCTCAGCTGGGGTCGTATCAACCATCCGGAAGAGATCGTTCAACTTGATCAGAAAATCAAGGTAGTTATCCTCGATTTCGATGACAACAAGAAACGCATCGCACTGGGATTAAAACAATTAACTCCTCACCCATGGGATTCACTTGATAACGAAATGAAGGTGGGTGATAAGGTCAAAGGCAAGGTGGTTGTCATTGCCGATTATGGCGCCTTTGTAGAGATTGCTACTGGTGTAGAGGGATTAATTCACGTATCGGAGATGTCTTGGTCACAGCACCTGAGAACTGCACATGATTTCCTTAAAGTAGGGCAGGAGATAGAAGGTGTTATTTTAACACTCGACCGCGAGGATCGCAAGATGTCGATGGGCATCAAGCAATTGATCCCGGATCCATGGGCTGATATCAAGGAGAAATACCCTATTAAATCGAAACACACTGCCATTGTCCGCAACTTTACCAATTTCGGGATTTTTGTGGAGATGGAAGAGGGTGTCGATGGCCTGATTCACATTTCTGATCTCTCCTGGTCCAAAAAAATCAAACACCCGGCAGAATTTACCAAGATCGGTGAGAACATTGAAGTGGTAGTTCTTGATGTTGATGTGGATAATCGCAGGTTAAGCCTGGGTCATAAACAACTAGAGGAAAATCCATGGGATGTTTTTGAATCGGTATTTACGATTGGATCGATACATAACGGGACCGTCGTGAGCCTATCCGACAAAGGAGCTATTGTTACCCTGCCATATGGTGTGGAAGGCTTCGCACCTATGCGCCATCTGAACAAAGAGGATGGAACACCGGTTAAGGATGAAGAGAGCCTTGATTTTAAGGTGATCGAATTCTCTAAGGATAGTAAGAAGATTATTCTTTCTCATACCAAAACATACCAGGATAGTGTTTCTGCCGACCGCGATAAAGATCAGGCTGGTGGGGCGAATAAAGAGAAATCCACTAAGAAAGCGGTACGAAAAATCAAGGATAACCTTGAGAAGACCACCCTTGGAGATATCGAAGCCCTGTCGCAGCTGAAATCGAAAATGACTAAGCAGGAAGCAAAAGACAGAGATGTAAAACCTAAAAAAGCAGAGATCTCTGAGGAGCCTAAAGAGGAAGAATCAGCCGACTGATGACTTTCTCGGTTACCATACTGGGTAGTAATTCAGCTATTCCTACACTTTTGCGAAACCCAAGCGCTCATTTACTAAATGTAAATGAGCGCATTTTTTTGGTGGATTGTGCTGAAGGGACTCAGTTACAGCTTCGAAAATACCGGATCCATTTCCAGCGAATCAGGCATATCATGATCAGTCACCTGCACGGAGATCACTATTATGGTTTGATCGGGCTTTTAACTACTCTCCACCTATTGGGGAGAAAAGATGAACTTCATATCTATGCACCGGTTGGACTTGAAGAGATTATTCAGATCCAGCTGGATGTTTCAAACACTACTCTAACTTACCCGGTAATCTTTCATCTACTCGCCTCAAATGATATTGAACCTGTTTTTGAAGATGAACGGGTATTGGTATATGCTTTCCCTTTACTGCATAGTATTCCTACTTACGGTTTTCTGTTCAGGGAAAAAATAAAAATCAGAAAGCTAGCAGCAAAACGTTCTTACGCTTACTGTTCAGATACTGCATACAACGAACAACTTATCTCATTTGTTTCAGGGGTGGATCTGCTGTATCACGAAACTACATTTATGCAGGACATGGCCAGGGCAGCATCTGAGAAAATGCACTCAACGACTGTTGAAGCTGCAACTATTGCAAAAAAATGTCGAGTAAAAAAATTACTCATTGGCCATTTTTCCGCCCGGTATGATGATCTTGAACCTCTACTGAAAGAAGCATGTGAGATATTTCCTGCTACCTGTCTGGCTGAGGATGGTGCCACTATACATATATAAAATAAATTAAAAATAAACACTGATGAAAAACTTATTGATCCTTATGAGCAGTCTGATTATTGCGGCGGGCACGCTGTCGGCACAGGATTCGAACCCTTTTTTCCAGGATTGGAATACCCCCTTTGAAGTTCCCCCTTTTGAGAAGATAGCCAATGCTGATTACCTTCCTGCATTTAAAGTGGGCATAGAGCAGCAGAATGCTGAAATTGATGCGATCGTTAAAAGTCCGGATGATCCTGGGTTTGACAATACTATTGTAGCTCTTGATAACAGCGGAGAATTGCTTTCCAGGGTTAGCAGAGTGTTTTACGGACTTAACAGCGCAAATACATCTGAGAGAATGCAATCCATTGCCCGTGATATTTCTCCATTGCTGACCAAACATCGTGATGATATCAATCTTAACAGTCTTCTCTTTCAGCGTGTTAAGGCAGTTTACGATCGAAAAGAGAAATTAGGATTGGATAGCGACGAGTTGCGCCTCCTGGAAGAAACATACAAAGGTTTTGTCAGGGGAGGGGCTAACCTCCCGGTCGACAAACAGGAAGATCTTCGCCGCTTGAATAAGGAGATATCAATCCTTCAACTAACATTTGGTCAGAACCTGTTAGCTGAGACCAATCATTACAAAATGATCATTGAAGATAAGAGTGATCTTACAGGCTTGCCAAAGGGAATCATTGATGCTGCTTCGGAAACAGCCAATGGAGACAAGGCAACTTCCGGAAAATGGGTCTTCACTCTCCATAACTCGAGTGTTTTACCGTTCCTGCAATTTTCTGATAAACGCGAACTAAGAGAAGAGATCTTTACTGCTTACATCAATCGCTGCAATAACAACGACGAGTATGATAACAAGGAGATTATCGACAAACTGATCCGGTTCCGGTTGGATAAAGCCAGATTACTTGGTTATAATACGTATGCCGGTTTTGTGTTGGAAGAGAGAATGTCTAAGAAACCGGAAAACGTATACAACCTTTTGAATCAGATCTGGACTCCTGCTTTGGTACGTGCTAAGGAGGAGGCAAGCGAGATGCAGCAAATGATAGACAGGGAGGGTGGAGGATTTCTCCTTGAAGGATGGGATTGGCGTTATTATAATGAAAAGGTGATGGCAGAGAAATTTAATATAAATGAAGAGCAGCTCCGGCCCTATTTCGAGTTGGAAAATGTTCGTGACGGTATTTTTTATCTCACAGAAAAGCTTTATGGGATCAGCTTTACTAAGATCAATGACGCTCCTTTACCTCACAAAGATGCGACATTATGGGAGTGTCGCGATGAGGATGGCACCCACCTGGGCGTACTGTACCTTGACTTTTTCCCACGTGCCAGTAAGCGGGGTGGAGCATGGTGCGGAGGTTATCGTCCCCAGGGATATAAACATGGAGAACGTACTGCGCCGGTTGTGACTATTGTATGCAATTTTACCGCACCAACGGGAGATTCCCCTGCGTTGCTAACCCCTGATGAAGTGGAGACTTTCTTTCATGAGTTCGGACACGCTCTTCATGGACTGTTCCGGAATGTGAAATATGACGGCATTTCCGGTGTGCCCAGGGATTTTGTTGAGCTTCCGTCACAGATTATGGAGAACTGGGTGTTTGAACCGGAATTATTAAACGTATATGCCAGACATTATCAAACAGGTGCGGTAATTCCGCAGGAACTGGTTGACAAACTGGAGGCAAGTAGTACTTTTGGACAGGGTTTTAAAACGGGAGAGTACATTGCTGCTTCATTACTGGATATGGATTATCACACCTTAAAGGAAGTTGGGGATTTCAACGTCCTTGCATTTGAGGACTCTTCTATGAATAATATCGGGCTGATCCCTCAGATACCGCCCCGTTACAGGTCCACCTATTTTCAACATACCATGACTGGAGGTTATACGGCTGGATATTACAGCTACATCTGGGCAGAAGTACTGGATACTGATGCTTACCAGGCATTTGTGGAGTCCGGAGATATTTTTGACAAAGCAACGGCAAAGCGATTTCGCGAAAAAATCCTGGAGCGAGGAGGTTCTGAGGAGGCGATGAAAATGTATGTAGATTTTCGTGGATCAGAACCAGGCATTGATGCATTGTTGAAAAAAAGAGGGTTGCATTAAGGGTTTAGTGCGCAGTTGGCAGTAGGCAGTGGGCAGTGGGCAGTTCACGTCTTACGTCTCACGTCTCACGTCTCTTGTCCCTCGTCCTTTGTCCCTCGTCCCTCGTTCCACCGCTTCCCACAGCACCTCCACCGGGTGATATGCTTTCCGGCCTGTTCCATCCATAATCTGATGCCGGCAGCTGGTTCCGGGAGCAGCAATAATCACCTCTTCACCTGTCTTTCTGATCTCAGGAAATAATATCAATTCGCCAATCTTCATGGAGACATCATAATGTTCCTTCTCATAGCCAAATGATCCGGCCATACCGCAACACCCGGAGGGAATCTCCTCCACCTGGTAATTCTCAGGAAGGGATAGAATTGCAGATGAAGGCTTTACAGATGCAAGTGCTTTTTGATGACAGTGTCCGTGGAGTTTTATGGTGGCAGATTGTAATGTAAATTGTCCTGCAGTAATTCGTCCGGATTCAATTTCCTTTTCAATGAACTCATCATACAAAAGGGCATTCCCGGCAAGTTCAAGGGCTACCGGTTGAAGGGCTTTGCCAACCAGGTCTGGATATTCATCCCGGAAACCCAGAATAGCTGAAGGTTCAAGTCCTACTAAAGGAATGTCAGCAGAAACAAGGGTTGAGAAAAGTTGAACATTCTTTTGAGCAAGTTGACGTGCCTTGTAAAGGACTCCTTTTGACAAGAAGGTACGGGCACTCCCGGGATGGGGAATAACACAGACCTCATATCCAAGTTCATGCATTAGTTTGACAAAGCTGATGCCAACGATCACATCATTGTAGTTGGTGAACTCATCAATAAAAAGATAAAAGATGCCGGTTCTGGATTCCAATGAAGCGTTAAGCTGTGGGAGATATTTCCTAAGCCAGGTCCGGAATGTGGTTCCGGAGAGTGCCGGAAGTGAACGCTGGGAAGCAAATCCAAGAAGTGATTTGATCATGCCGGAGGAAAGTCTGTTTCGCTGGATAAAATTGAAGAGCCCGGGTACGAAGGATCCAAGCCGGTTTATTGATGTTATGTTAGCAATCATCCGGGAACGTAGTGGAATTCCCCTTGCATCATACCAGTGCTGCAAGAATTCGGCCTTTAGCCGGGTCATGTCCACGTTGGATGGACATTCTGATTTACAGGCTTTGCATGCGAGACAAAGGTCCATTACCTCATAGATCTCCCGGTGATCAAACGGGTTCTTTTTGTCCGAATTAGTAAGAAACTCACGTAACATATTGGCCCTGGCACGTGTTGTCGTATGCTCTTCTTTGAGAGCCATGTAAGAAGGGCACATCCCGGCACCACTTAAATGGGTGTTCCGGCAGTCTCCGGAACCATTACACATTTCGGCAGCACGCAAGATTCCAAGGCTTGCAGAAAAATCGAAAACAGTTTCAATCTTTTTTACTGGTTGCCCCGGCTTATACCTTAAACTGGTATTCATTTTTGGTGTGTCAACTATTTTACCAGGATTGAAGATGTTGAGAGGATCCCAGGTCTGTTTGATTTCCCGGATCAACTCGTAATTCTCCTCTCCAATCATCAGTGGAATAAATTCTCCCCGAAGTCGCCCGTCTCCATGCTCACCACTGAGAGAACCTTTGTACTTCTTAACCAGTTTTGCTGACTCGAGGGAAACAGTATGGAACAGTTCCACATCTTCAGGATCTTTCATGTTCAGAACAGGACGTAGATGAAGTTCACCGGAACCTACGTGAGCAGAGTAAACACAGTTAAGGCCAAACCGCTCCATCATTTGAGAAAACTCCTCAATATAGTTTGGGAGCACCTTCGTACTAACAGCGGTATCTTCTGTCATGGAAACCGGTTTCCTGTCGCCGGGATAGTTTGACAATACACCCAGGCCGGCTTTGCGTAAAGCCCAAACCCTGTTCATGTCAGGAGGAAAGATGATTGGAAAGGCATACCCATAACCTGCATCCCGCATCTCCTTTTCCATATTCTTCGCCAGCATGCGAATCTCATCACCAGACTCCCTGGCGAACTCCACGATCAGGACAGCCATTGGATCACCTTCCAGAAAAAATCGGTTTCGTCGCTGGGTGATGTTCTCCTTCGTACAGTCGAGGATCGCTTTATCCATCAGTTCTACCGATCCGGGATAATATTTTAATGCGATCAGATTCGCTTGAAGAGCCTCCTGTATCGAATTGCAATGAACACAAATCAGTGCCTTTTCCTTTGGAGGCAGTGGAACAAGGTTCAGTTTGATCTCTGTGATGAATGCCAGAGTTCCCTCGGAACCGGCAAGGAGCTTCGAGAGATTCAGTGGTGCCGTGGTGCCGTGG
>ERZ890953.1404-NODE-1404-length-12167-cov-6.440720_pt1 | contig 12167 bp, 10 predicted proteins | sample MGYA00521264_ERZ890953 | MGnify/ENA primary metagenome ERZ890953 (study PRJEB32303, sample SAMEA104408629) | aquatic metagenome | biome: Brackish water; feature: Chemocline; material: water | place: Baltic Sea | collected 2014-10-26T21:54:00 | depth 200 m ... | reverse complement strand
TACAGGATCGCACCGGCGCGGCCTTCGTGGACCTGCTCACCCAGGCCGTCCGCGCGCACCCGTCGATCCAGGTGCGGGAGCACTGCATGGCGGTGGATCTGGTCACCACGTCCTGGCTCGCCCGGCGTCGGGGAGCGGTGCCCCCCTACCCGGACCGGGTCGTGGGCGCCTACGTGCTCGACCTGGACAGCGGCGACATCGGCCACATCGCTGCCAAGGTCGTGGCGCTGTGCACGGGCGGAGCGGGCAAGGTCTACCTCTACACGTCCAACCCGGACATCGCGTCGGGCGACGGCGTGGCCATGGGGTGGCGGGCGGGCGCCAACGTCGCCAACATGGAGTTCATCCAGTTTCACCCCACCTGCCTCTACCACCCCAAGGCCAAGAACTTCCTGGTCACCGAGGCCATGCGAGGTGAGGGCGGGCGACTGCGGGACCAACGGGGGCGGCTGTTCATCGCCGACTACGACGAGCGCGGGGAACTCGCCCCGCGCGACATCGTGGCGCGGGCCATCGACGCCGAGCTCAAGCGCAGCGGCGACGAGTGCGCCTTCCTGGACATGACCCACCACGACCGCGGCTACCTCGAGCGGCGCTTCCCCACGGTGGTGGGCCGCTGCCGGGATCTGGGCATCGACGTGGCCACCGAGGGCATCCCGGTGGTCCCCGCCGCCCACTACACCTGCGGGGGCCTGGCCATCGACCTGCATGGTGAGACCAGCCTGGCCAACCTCTTCGCCATCGGCGAGGCCTCCTGCAGCGGCCTGCACGGGGCCAACCGGCTGGCGTCCAACTCCCTGCTCGAGTGCCTGGTCTACGCCCACCGGGCGGCGCGGACTTCCATCGAGCGGCTAGGGGACATCCAGCACGAAGAGCTACCCGCCTGGGACACCGGCGACGCGGTGGACGCCGACGAGCAGGTGGTCATCAGCCACATGTGGGACGAGATCCGGCGCTTCATGTGGAACTACGTGGGCATCGTGCGCACCGTGCGCAGGCTGAAGCGCGCACGCCACCGGGTGGAGCTGGTTCAGGAAGAGATCCGCAACTACTACTGGGACTTCCGCCTGACCGGCGACCTGGTGGAGCTCCGCAACCTGGCCACGGTGGCCGGGCTGGTGGTCGAGAGCGCGCTGCGCCGTCGGGAGAGCCGGGGCCTGCACTTCAACACCGACTTCCCAGACAGCGACCCGCGCTTCTTGCGGGACACGGTGCTGCAGCGTAGGGTCTAGCTTCCCCAGCCCGGAAGCCGTCGTGGTCCAGATCATCGGCATCATCGTCATCGTCGCCGTGGTCGCGCTGGCCGCGTGGATCATGGTCGGGGGCGCCGAGCGCGCGGCGGGCGCACCGCCAGTGCGGTGGATGGTGCAGCTCCAGGCTGGCCGCGTGCTGCGCTTCGAGGGTGACTTTCCGCCTGTAGGGTGGCGGGAGATCCACGACATCGCCGTGGCCCGGGGCACCAGCGGCATCATCCGCTACCGGAGCGCAGGGGCCATCGAGTTCTCGGACGAGGTGAGCGAGGACGACCGGCAGCGCTTCCGCAACGTGCTCGCCCGGGGGCCGGGCTCCGGCTGCATCCCCGGGCCCAAGGGCTGACGCTGCTGAGCATCGCCGGTCGGCGACTTGACACGAACGGTCTCACGTAGGACCCTCCGGGCCCACAACCAGGAGACAAGCATGTTTGCCCGCACCATCCTCGCGCTCAGCCTCGCTCTCTTCCTCACGGTCCCTGTGGCAGCGCAGGCCCAGGCGGTGGCCTACGCCAGCTCCTCCGCCAAGGTCTCCGCGGCTGGCGTGAAGGTGCGCATGTCCGGAGTGGACGACATCGGTGGGGTCTTCGTGCTCAACGAGGTCAGCATCGCTCGCATCCAGGCTGGGGCCCAGCTCTCGGCGGCGCACGAGTGCCGCTGGGACAATGACGATGGCTCGGGGAGCTGGAGCCTGGGGGGTGACCTCGAGCAGGGCGAGAACATCGTCGCGCTGGCGCTCTACAACCTGGTCTACACCGGCTTCTCCATGCGGTCGTCCGGTGGCAAGTACTCCTACGACTTCAGCCTCAGCGGCGACGGGTCCACCATCTGGTCGGGGTCCAAGGTGGTGGACAACAACAGCCGCGGGCTCAAGTTCGTGGTCTTCGTCAAGGCCACGCGCACCGGCGACACCGTGAGCTTTGCGCCGTTCGGGACCCAGGAGAAGGTGATGCTGGCCGGGGTCGAGCAGGCCATCGCGGCCACCTACGGTGGCGAAGGCTCGGTCGGTGTGAACTGGGCGCCGATCCTGCAGGAGCTCAGTCGTTAGTCGACCACCTGTCTCGCAGGCCGGCCAGGTCGTCCAGGACGTAGAAACGCCACGAGCGCTCGTCGCTCGTCCACAGCCGCGTTCCATCGCTGGCGAGATCCTCCACTCCGGGCCCCCCTGCGGGGAAGCTGGCGATGGGGGTGGGTTCGCAGGGCGCGCCTGCGGCCATGGCGGCGCGCAGATCGTAGACGCGCACCTCGTCGGTGCCGAAGCGGTTGACCGCCTCGTAGAGGTAGTGGCCGTCCCAGCCGAGCCCCTGGGAGAACATCCCGTTGGACCAGCTGCAGGCGGCGAGCCCGGCCACATCGACGGGCCCAGGCGGGCCCAGGGCGCCGACGGGCAGCAGGTAGCTGCGGCTGGAGTGGAGGAAGTCCGAGATGGCCAGGTAGCCCGCGCCGTCCAGCTCGACCCAGGTGAGGGCCGACGCCCCCCCCAGGTCTGTGGTCCAGCGGCCAAGGACGACGGCGTGGCCTCGAGCGAGGGTGGCCTCGAGGTCCAGGAGGTAGAGGGCCTGAGAGTTGTAGTCCACCGCCCACAGTCGCGTTCCGTCCCACGCCAGGCCCGAGGTGTGGGTGGCCTCGGGGGGCAGCGTGGCGCGGGCGTTGATGGCCATGGTGACCGCGTCCAGGACGAACAGCGTGCTCGCGTGGTCCTGCTGGTGGTGGGTGAAGAGTAGACGCCCTGCTGCGAAGGCCATGCCCTGCGGGGGAAAGCTCTGCACGGTGCCCGGCACTGGGCCCAGGTCGCGCCATGGGCTCTCGGTCGCCTGGGCGGGGTCGAGGCTCAGCAGGAAGACCAGCCCCAGCCACAGCCTTGGGGTCACCCGAGCCGCTCGCTGGCGGGCCGACCGCTGCCCACGATGGCCTCGAGCTCGACGACGGTCTTGGGGATGCCCGCGGTGAGCACGCGGTGACCCTCGGGGGTGATCAGCACGTCGTCTTCGATGCGGATGCCACCGAAGCCGTACCAGCCCGCGGCGCGATCGAAGTCCACCATCCCGGCGAAGCGCTCGCGCAGATCCGGGTGCTCGAGGATGGGCTGGACGATGTAGAAACCCGGCTCGATGGTGACGTAGAAGCCGGGCTCGAGGTCCAGATCCAGGCGCAGGAAGCGGGTGCCGAAGGCGGCGGAGCGCTCGCGTCCGGGGGCGTAGGCGATGGCGTCGCCGAGGTCCTCGAGGTCGTGCACGTCCAGCCCCAGCAGGTGACCGACGCCGTGGGGGAAGAACAGGGCGTGGGCGCCGGCCTCGACCGCCGCGTCGGGGCTGCAGGTGACCAGGCCTTCGTCCGCCAGGAAGCGCGCGATCACCCTGGCGGCGGCGAAGTGCGCCTCGCGGTAGCGGCGGCCGGGCTGGCAGCAGGCGATGGCGGCCTGTTCCGCCTCGAGCACGGCCTGGTAGGCGGCGCGCTGGCGAGGCTCGAAGCGGCCGGACACGGGCCAGGTGCGGGTGACGTCGGCCGCGTAGCCGCTGGCGACCTCAGCGCCGCCGTCCATGAGCAGCAGCTGGCCGACCTCGAGGGTGTTCACCCTGTGGCGGTTGTGGAGCACCTCGCCTCGCACCGTGGAGATGGTGGGGAAGCTGGTGTCGCAGCCCTGCATGGACAGGATGCCTTCGAACAGGGCCGCCATGGACGCCTCGGTCTGGCCGGGCGCGGTGGCGGACATGCAGGCCCGGAAGGTGGCCTCGGTGGCCGCGGCGGCGGCCTCGAGCTCGGCGATCTCTTCGGGCGCCTTGCGGTTGCGCAGCTGCCCGACCGCGTGGACCAGGGCCGCTGGGCCGGGTTGGCGACGCCACGCGAGATCCAGGCCGGTGAGCCGGGCGGCCAGGGTGGTGGCCTGGACGTCGGCCACGGCGAGGCTGTGCTTGGGGCGAGCGGAGGCGCAGGCTGCGTCGAGCTCGGAGAGGGGCAGGACCCGGTCCACGCCGAGGCGCTCACGGACAGCGTCGAGGGGCTCCACGCGGCCTTCCCAGAGGGCGTCGTCGGGGCTGGGTGCGGGCAGGAACAGGGTGCAGCGGTCGCCGGCGAGCAGGGCGGCGGCGTCGGGCTGCGCGCAACCGGTGAGCCACAGGAAGGTGGAGTCCTGGCGGAAGGGGATCTCGTTGGCGGCGTTGCGCTCCCTAAGCCCGTTGCCGACCAGCAGGATCGGATCCTGGATGCGGCTGGCGAGGTCCAGGCGCCGCTGCCGGTGATGGGCCGGGAGGATCATGGCTGGTCGGCAGAGTCGTCGGCCGCGAGCCAGGCCAGGATCTCGGCCAGCACCTGCTGCTGCTCGGGCTCGTTGAGCACCTCGTGGTACAGCTCGGGGTAGCGCAGCTGCTCGCTGCTGCCGCCCCAGTGGTTGGCCAGCTTGCGGGCTGCGTCCGGGTCGCAGATCTGGTCGGCGTCGCTGGTGACCATCAGCAGGGGGATCTTCATGCCAGGGGCGGCTTCGTGGGCCCTGATCATGGCGTCGCGCATCTCGGTGTACCAGCGCGGGGTGATGGTGGAGTAGACACGGGGGTCTTGCTCGTAGGCCTTGACCACCTCGGGATCGCGGGAGATGTACCGGGTCTCGAGCTCGTTGCTCAGGGACAGCCAAGGCAGGATGCGGGACAGGAAGCCAGCCAGGGCGAGCTTGATGGCGGGCGCCTCGACCCGCACACCCAGCAGCGGGTTGGTCAGCACCAGCCCGGTGATGGGATGGGGCAGGGGACTGCGCAGCCGGTCCAGGCTCACCAGCCCCCCCATGCTGTGGGCCAGCAGCGCGCAGGGCCCACCTACGAACTCGACGGCGGCGGCCAGGTCTTCGCCGTACTGGGACCAGGAATCGACGTGGCCCCGCTTGCCCTCGCTGTCGCCGTGGCCCCGCAGCTCGAGGCCAACCACGCGGTAGCCCGCGCTGTTGAAGGCGTCGGCGACGTGCTGGTAGCGGCCCATGTGCTCGGCCAGGCCGTGGGTGATCAGCAGGGTGTGCTGGTACTCCTCGGGGGTCCAGGTGGTGACGTGCAGCTGGGTGCCGTCGGCGCTCTGGATGGTCTGGTGTTGGGCTTCCATGAGGATCTCCGAGGTCAATGCCAGGGCTGAGGTCCCTACGGGCTATCCAGCCGCAGCGAGGACCACCAGGGGAGCGGCGTCCAGGGGAGCGATCAGTCGAGGTCGTCCAGATCGAACAGCTCCATGCCGTCGTCCTGGGCTGGGGCAGGGTCGGGCTCGGGCCGGGTGAGGACCGCCTGCCGGATGCTCGCTCGGTTGGCGCCTTCGTCGGCTTGTTCGGACTTGGCCAGCACGGTGTCGGTGGTGAGGGCCATCTCCTGCTTGAAGATGTCATCGGTCTTCTTGAACAGGCGCGCGCGCCGTTCCCGGCGCTCGTTCATGCGGTCGATCACCAGCTTCGTGGAGGCGGTGTCCGCGCCGGACCTGCGCTTGGCGAACATGTCCTTCACGTACTCATCGGGGTTGCGTTCGACGCGCCGGGTGGACCCGCCATCGCGTTGATCGTCCATCCAGACGGCCAGGAGCCTGCGGTCGTCGTCCGGAATCTCGAGGATCTTGGCTTGGTAGATGGGCCAGTTCGAGACGGTGGCGGGCCGCCCTGAGGTGACCCTGAGGCGCCCCATGACGGTCTCCTCGTACCCCTTGAGCTCCATGCGAAAGGCCATCTCTTCGCCTGGGGCGATGTTGGAGTTGACCTCGAAGCTCACGTCCTCGAGCGCCAGCTCGTTGAGATAGCCGAACGCCAGGCCGTCCTTGGTCTGGATGGCCACCATGACCTTGCTGCCGGTGTTCTTCATCGCTGCCTCCTGACCCCAGGATACCACTCCTGAAGGGCGACGAGCCCCCTCTGATGAGGGGGCTCGCAAGGTTTCTATGGGGCCGGGCTACTGCTTCTTGGCCAGGTCGGCCTGCTTGGCCTCGTATTCTGCCTCTTCGGCCAGGAACCACTTGGCGCCCTTCGCGGCCAGCAGGAAGCAGGCCACGCCGAGGCCCACGAACATGATCAGGCCGATGCCCTGGCCGGCCAGGCCCTCGTACCAGTGGGCGGCCTCGCTCTGGAGGTAGCCCTCGCCGGTGGCGGAGGTCTCGACCCAGAACTTCTCACCGATGGAGATGTACTGGATGGGGGCTCCGAGCACGGTCTGGCGCGCGATGGCGGTGAAGATGCCGAAGATGGCCGCGCCTGCCATCATGCCCGAGGCGATGAGGATGCCCTGCTCGTTGCGGGCGTTGCGCACCCTCTCGCTGCCGCCGGTCTTGCCCACAATCCAGGCCACAGCGGCACCGGCGAGCACGGCCATGTTGATGCTGATGGGGAGGTAGATGCCCAGCGCGAAGGCCAGCATGGGAACACCGGCCATCCACAGCACGATGGCGAGCATGCCACCCAGGCCGTAGAGCAGCCAGGGCTGGCTGGCGGGGTCGGACAGCAGGCCCGAGGAGACCGCGGCCATCATGTTGGCCTGGGGCGCGGGGAGCACCTTGGTGTTGGAGATCAGCTGGCCGACGTCGTTCTCGACCAGGAAGTGGTAGCCGCTGTCCATGATGGGGATGACGAAGGCCACGACCAGAGAGGCCAGGGCGATGCCGGCGAACTTCCAGACCTCCTGGTTGCGGGGCGTGGACCCGATCCAGTAGCCGATCTTGAAGTCGGAGATCAGAGCGCCGGCGGTGGAGAGGGCGGTGCAGACCGCGCAGCCCACGATCAGGGCGATGAACATGCCGCCGGTGCCCTTGAGGCCGCCGGCCACCAGGGCGATGATGGTGAGCACCACGGTGATGAGGGTCATGCCCGAGACCGGGTTGACGCCGACGATGGCGATGGCCTGGGCCGCGACCGGGGTGAAGAGGAAGGACAGCGCGAACCCGACGACGGCGCCCAAGCCCGCGTACCAGATGGACTGGCCCACGGTGTAGACGGCGCCAGTCTCGGCGTCACCGGTGGTCTTGGCCACGACGAAGAACAGCACCGCGAACAGCAGGGCTGATCCGAGCTGGATCAACAGGACGTTGCGGGGGTTCATGTCCAGCTGGGTGCGAGGCTCCTTGCTCTTGTCGGAGCCGCCCTTGAGGCCCTTGAAGCCCAGGGAGACCGAGGAGAGGATGATCTTGCCCATGCGGATGATGCCGATGATGCCGGAGACCGCGATGGCGCCGATGCCGATGGGCTTGACGAAGGCGCCAAAGATGGCGTCGGAGTCCATGGCGCCGATGTCGTAGAGCTTGCCCGCGTAGGCGAACTCGGGCATCTGAGAGCCGAACTGGAAGACCAGAGGCACGAAGACCAGGTAGGCCAGCACCGAACCCGCGGCGATGATGGACGCGTAGCGGATGCCGATGATGTAGCCGAGCCCGAACAGCGCCGCGATGCCGTTGATGCTGGCCTCGAAGCGCATCGAAGCCATCTTCTCGCCGAAGCCGCCCATGAGCGTCTTGGTGGACATGGCCGGGTTCCAGGCGTGCACAGCTTCGACGACGAAGTCGTAGGCGGCGCCCAGGCCGAAGGCCGCGAAGAGTACCTTGCCGGCCGAGCCGGAGGTGGACTCGCCGCTGACCAGGATCTCGTTGATGGCGGTGGCTTCGGGGAAGGGCAGCTCGCCGTGCAGATCCTTCACGAAGTACTTGCGCAGGGGGATGATGAGCACCACACCCAGGGTGCCGCCGATGAAGCAGCTCAGGAAGATGTGCCACCAGGCCACCTCGAGCTGGTTGATGTACAGCGCCGGGATGATGAAGGCGGCGCCGGCGGCGACCACACCGGCCGCTTGGCCGATGGACTGCACCATGACGTTCTCGAGGATGGTGCTCTTGCCGCTGCGCTTGATGCCTTCACGGCCGAAGAAGATGGCCAGGATGGCGATGGGGATGGACGCCTCGATGGCGTTGCCCGCGCGCAGGGCCATGTAGATGCAGGCCGCAGAGAACACCACCACCATGATCATGCCGGTGGTGACGGACCAGACCGTGACCTCGGCGCGCTTGTCGGCGGCCGGGACGATGGGCTGGTATTCCTCGCCGGGGGCGAGCTTGGTGTAGGCGTTGGCTGGGAGCAGCTTGCTGGGCTTTTTGCTCGAAGACACGTCCATTGGGGGCTCCGCTTCTGGGGGTTCCTCGGGGACCCTCCTATACGGTTCCGCGCGTGCGATTGCAACGCCCTGACGAGCCCATTAGCAGCCGCGCTGCGGACCAACTCCTCCGCCGGAGCCCACCATGAGCACTGCGCCTGCGACCTTGACCCGCGCTGCCGCCCTGCGCCTCCTCCTCGACCGCCTGGGCGAGGGGAACACCACCCACCACTGCCTGGCCACCGAGGCCTGCATGCGCGCCCTCGCAGAGCGCCTGGGCCAGGACGTGGAGCTGTGGGGGTTGGCGGGCCTGGTGCACGACTGCGATCTCGATGTGTGCGCGGACGATCCCGAGCGCCACGCGCTGGTGGGGGCCCAGGTGCTGCGGGAAGCTGGCGCCCCGCCGGCCGTGGTCCAGGCGGTGCTTGGACACAACGACAAGGCCGAGCGCGTCAGCTTGCTGGACAGGGCCCTGTGGGTGGTGGACCCGACCACCGGGATGATCACGGCCGCCGCGTTGATCCGGCCCTCCCGGAGCACGTCGGATCTCAGCGTCAAGAGCATCAAGAAGCGCATGAAGGACAAGCGCTTCGCGGCCGCGGTGAGCCGCGAGCAGATCCGCGCCTGTGAAGCGCAGATCGGCATCACCCTCGACGAGCACTTGGCCGTCTGTTTGGGGGCGATGGATGCAGCTCGGGACCAGCTGGGCCTGGGCGGGGGGAGCCTGTCATGAGCTCGGTCGCGCTGTCCGCGGGGATCCGCGACCTCCTCGACCGTGGAGGGGATCTGGACATCGCCGCATTGGGAGACTCCCTCACCGACGGGTGGATGGTGCGGCGCGGCTACTTCCTGCGCGCCTGCGATGCCCTCGAGGAGCGCGCGCCCACGCTGCGGATTCAGCGCATGGGTGCCGGGATCCCCGGGGATACCGCCTTCGGGGGGCTGGGCCGGGTCGAGCGACTCCTGGCCCGCGGGCCGCAGCTGGTGCTGGTGCAGTTCGGCCTGAACGACTGCTTCAGCGGTGAGCGGGTGGACGTGTATCAGCGCAACCTCCAGCGCATCGTGGGGGCGGTGCGCGATGCGGGCGCCGAGCCCGTCCTGGTCACCTCCTGCCCCCTCGAGAGCGCCCCCGCCATGGCGATGGCGCGGCCTTTCTACCAGGCCATGCGGGAGCTCGGGCGCTCCCACGGGGTGCTCGTCGCCGACACCGCGGCCTACTGGCTGCAGGCCGAGGCCGCCGGTGAAGCTCCGACCGGCCTGTGGCAGCCCGATGGCGTACACCCCACCGACCAGGGACACGCCCTGATGGCCAGGGGTGTGGTCGCGGCGCTGCTCGGCTAGACGCCGGAGTGCCGGCTGGATCGCCAGGATGCCAGCGCCGACCGCTGTGCGCGGGGCTACCCGGCGACTGGGCCGTCTGGATTTGGTACAGCGGGTCTGGTATTCTCCATTGTCCATCGCCGATCCTGCGGGTCCACCAAAGACATGCACAGAACGCCGCTCCTCTCACTCTTCGTCGCCGCAGGTCTGGCAGGCTCGATGCCGGCCTCTGCCGCCGACACGACCTGTCCCGAGCTCACCCTGGGCGGCTCCGTACGCGGCGCCGCCGAGCGAGCGCAGGCGGCCTTTGGCGCTACAAAGGTGCCCGAGTTCCAAGCGGCCGCTCTGGAGCTCGACGCCTTGGTCCCGTGCCTGATGGAGCCTGTGGATCCGGAGCTGGCGGCGCTGGTTCACCGCATGAAGGGACTGAGCGCGTTCATCGGTAGAGATCAAGACCGGGCGCGGGAGGCCTTCGCGGCCGCGCGCGTGCTGCAGCCCGACTACAGCTGGCCTGAGTCCCTGATCCCCTGGGGCCATCCCCTGCTGGGGCTGTACGAAGCTCTCCCCATCACCGGGACCGCCTTCGAGACCGTCCCCACCCCTGCCTCTGGCTGGGTCTACATGGACGGTCGTCCCAGCGAACCCCGGCCCCTCGAGTGGCCCACCATCCTCCAGGTCTCCGACGCTGAGGGCGCGATCCAACTGTCGTCCTACCTCTGGCCCGGGGAGCCTGTGCCCGACTACGGCATCGAGCCGGTGGTCGAGCTGAGCCTCGAGCCGACGCCGAGCTCGGTCGAGCAGCCCGCGATCCCCGTGGCGGTGGCTGCTACCAGCACCACCGTGCGCACCGGCCCGCGCCCCTGGATGCTCGCCACCGCAGGTGGCGCGGCGGTGGCCTCGGGTGTGCTGTACGCGCTCGCGGCGCGGTCGGGTGATCAGTACTGGGACACCGCCACGCCCTACGCCGATCTCGACGCCGCTCGGGGGCGCACGAACGGCCTGGTGCTGGCCTCCGCTGGTGTCGCTGGTGTCGCGCTCGGCACTGGCGTAGCGGCCTTCCTCGAACTTCAGTGGTGAGCAGGTCCATGCCCACGAATCCCCGCTATCGCCTCCTCGACCCCATCGGACGCGGCCGGATCGGCGAGATCCATCTCGCCGAGGCCATCGATGCCGACGTGAAGCCGCGGCAGGTGGCCGTCGCCTTGATGGATCCCCGCATCACCGAGCACGAGCCCTCCTTCCAAGCTCTTCAGGAGCAGGTGGAGATCCTCGAGCGGCTGCGTCACCCCAGCATCGCACGGACCCTCGAGCTCGGGTGGTTCCTCGAGGGCTGGGGGCTGGTCATGGAGTACGCCAGGGGGTTGGACCTCGAGCTGTACCGCTTGGCCGGCGCCTTGCCAGTGCGGGTCGTCGCCGAGATCGTCGAGCAGGTCTCGGGTGCCCTCACCGCCGCTCTGGAGCTGCCGCTGGACGGCGAGCGCGAGCCGCTGGGCTTGGTCCATGGAGATCTCGTGCCCTCGCTGGTGCGTCTGGACGCCAAGGGTGGCATCAAGGTCTGTGCCTTTGGGCTGGCGGCCGCCGACGGCCCCGATCCGCTCTTCGCCGCCCCCGAGCGCCATGACGACCAGGTCAGTCCCCAGGGCGACATCTACAGCCTCGGCCTGATCATGGCCCGCCTGCTCACGGGCAGGGACTTCCAGCCGCCACCGCGCAGCGCTCCAGCCCACAAGGAGTTCATCGCGTCGGTGCTCGAGGCCGTCTCCAAGCAGGTCGGCGAGGACATTCCCGCCAGCATGCGTCAGGCCGTCGAGCCCATCCTGCTGATGCTCGAGTCCATGCTGGACTTCGAGCCCCGGCGTCGGCCGTCTGCCCCGCGGGTGCAGATGGGCTGCCGGAGCATGCTGGGCGTGCTGCCCGGGCCCTGGCTCCAGGCGTGGGCCCAGGCGCGGGTGCCGGACTACTACGAAAAAGCCATGGACTTCGCCCGCACGCGGGATCCCGCTGCGGTGTCGATACCTGTCGACGCGGCCAAACCGGCCAAGGCCGCCGCGCCCGCCATCGCCGAGGCCCATCCATTCTTCATGGACGGCCTGTTCGACGAAGTAGACGAGGTCCCGATCCTCACGCCCGCGACGATCTCGATCCCATCCGCGCCCGAGCCCGAAGAGGAGTCCTCCAGCTTCATCGACGACGACGAGGCCCCCACTGGAGAAGACTTCGACGATGAGGGCCCCACAGGAGGAGAGCTCGACGACGAGGAGGTCCCCACCGGTGGCGATCTCGACGACCACGAGGACTCCACCGGGGATGTCTCGCGGCCCGAGCCCGCGACCCCAGGGCCCGCCACCGCGCGCTCGGACGATCAGCCCAAGGAAGCTCCCGTCGAGGAGCCTGTCGAAGAGCCGGAAGAGGTCCTGGTCGAGGAGATCGAAGAGGTCCTGGTCCAGGAGCCCGTCGAGGAGATCCAAGAGGTCCTGGTCGAGGAGCCCGTCGAGGAGATCCAAGAGGT
>ERZ890953.1403-NODE-1403-length-12167-cov-7.694435_pt1 | contig 12167 bp, 8 predicted proteins | sample MGYA00521264_ERZ890953 | MGnify/ENA primary metagenome ERZ890953 (study PRJEB32303, sample SAMEA104408629) | aquatic metagenome | biome: Brackish water; feature: Chemocline; material: water | place: Baltic Sea | collected 2014-10-26T21:54:00 | depth 200 m ... | reverse complement strand
ATTGCTACTCTTAACCAAAGATCATAATCTTCGCATACTTCTAAACTCTCATCAAATAATCCAACTTTATTTAGGAGTGATATATGTATCATAACAGATGATGGTGCAATATTACAGTACTCTATATTTTCAGCAAAAATATCTTTACCGATTTTATGAAATTTTTTAGGGATTTTCACTTCCTTTGAATCTCTTATCCACTTTTCATCTGTATAACTCATCAATATATTTACATTTTTTTTGTGAAAAGAAACTTGTTCTTGTAGTTTATCTTTGTGCCATTCATCATCAGAATCTAAAAAAGCTATCCACCCATTTTGGGCATTTTTTATACCTAAATTTCTTGCAGAAGAGACACCTTTATTATCTTGATAAATGTATTTTATAGTTGGAAAATCATGTAGAATATTTTCTGTATTATCAGTAGAGCCATCATCTATGACAATCACTTCATTTGGTAGATAAGTTTGAGCAAAAACAGAATGGAGTGCCCTTTTTAAAAACTCATAACGGTTATAAGTGGGAATTACAACCGAAATTTGCATCAATTTACCAGACTTTTATCTCATTATAGACACTATCACGTTCAACTGGAATAAAACCACTGTTTTTAATTAAAGCTGTAAAATCTTCAAGCACTACACCATTTGCACTCTTTGCTCCTGCAGCAGAGTTAATAGACTCTTTTTCTATAGTTCCATCTAAATCATTTGCTCCAAACTCTTGAGCTACAAGTGCAAGGTTTACTGTTGAAGTCACCCAGTATGCTTTTAAGTTTGGAACATTATCAAGTACTAAACGAGAGATTGCCATTGTTTTTAAAATCTCATTTGCTGTAATTGGTTTATCTATCTTAAGATAATTATTTTCAGTTTGATACACAAGGGGAATAAAGCAGTTAAAACCGCCTGTAATATCCTGAAGTTCACGAATTCTCATCATGTGATCAATTCTATTTTCACGAGATTCTACATGACCAAAAAGCATAGTAACATTAGACTTTTTACCTCTCTCGTGCCATTTTCTATGAATTTCAAACCATTGATCCGAAGTAACCTTACCCTTACAGATATAATCACGAACTTTTTCATCAAAAATCTCAGCACCACCACCTGGCATAGAATCAACTCCATTTTCAACCATCAAATCAAGTACCTCATCATAAGTGAGTCCATGATGACGAGAGAGAAAATCAACCTCAGCAGCAGTAAGCGCCTTTATATGCAGATGAGGATACTGCTCTTTTATCTTTTTAAATATTCCCAAGTACCAATCAAGTGTAACTTCCGGGTTATGAGCTGAGACAATATGTACCTCTTTTGCTCCATGACTATCCACATCTGCTACAATTTTGAGTATATCTTCATGAGTCATAGTATACTGATTTGGATTTTTTCGTGTTGCAGAATAAGCACAAAATTTACATACATCAGCACATACATTCGTTGGGTTTATATGACGGTTTATATTAAAATAAGTCTTTTTATCATGTAGTTCTTGGCGTTTTTTATCAGCCATCTCACCTAACTCAAAAAAGTCCATATCGTATAGTTTCAGTGCTGTTTCAAAATCTAATCTATTCTTATTATTCATTTATAATCCTGGTGCTTTCCACATTGAGGTTGTGATATTATCATCAACTAACTTTAGTTGTGCTTCGTAAGCCTTTTGCCACTCTATTTTTATCTTTTTATAAAGCTTATGGTTTTGAGTATTTGGCTCATAAGTTTTATCCCAAACTACTAATTCAGTTGCAGCACTCTCTAAGCTCTCATAGATTCCACATCCAACTCCCGCAGACATTGCAGCCCCAAGTGCTGTAGCTTCTGTAACTCTAGGAATTTTCACTCTATATCCTGTAACATCAGCCAGTATTTGAGACCATAATTCACCCTTACTAGCCCCTCCAGCAAAAACAATCTCTTCTATCTCAATTCCACTAAACTTTTTAATATTTTCGAGATTTATACTAGACACAATAGCTGCATTCTCTTCTAAACTTCGAAACATTGAGTATTTATTGCTAGTTGTGCTATCAAGACTAAGGTTTAAAAAACTCGGAGCCGCATGGTACCATTTTCCATATTTCATACTATCAGAAAAAATAGGTAAAATCCCATAAGAACCCACAGGCACACTTTTCGCTTTTTCTTCTAAAAGAGTATAAACATCTATTCCTTTTTCTTTAGCTTCTTGTTTTTCAGATTCACAAAAAGCATCACGAAACCATCGCATAATAAGACCACTAAAAAAAGTAATTCCTTCTGCTTGGGAGAGACCATTAACAACATGAGGATTTACTCGTAAACCCATATCTTTTGGTGGTTTGGTGTTATTTAAAATATTGACCACTTGTTGCCAAAAAGAACCGCCAAGTACTGCTACTTGTCCCTCTTTTACCACACCAAGACCAGCACTTCCAAGCTGAACATCACCACCACCCATAACAACTTTTGTGCTACATGATAATCCACTCTCTGCAGAAGCTTTTTGGCTCACATAAGCCATAAAAGTACCTACTTCAAGAATTTTTGGGAAAATATCATCTTTTATGCCAACTCGTGTAGCCATCTTGCTGACCCAATCTCTTTTCTCTAAAGAAAAAATTCCAGTAGTTCCAGCATTACTTGGGTCACTTGCAATGATTCCAGATAAACGAGCCAAAATCCAATCACCTATCATAGAGACATTTACTACTTTTTCATAAATCTCAGGACGATTATTTTTTAACCACATTATACGAGGCAATGCACCTAAAGCAAAGGTTTGCCCTGATTGTTGATAAAATTCCTCTTCTATACCTTCAAAATTTTCTTTTAAAAATTTTACCTCTTGGCTTGCTCGTGCATCAACATTCGCCACAGCCCAAAGTTCTTTGCCCTCTTTGTCATAAAAGACAATTCCCTCACGCATACTCGTAGCACTCAAGGCTAAAATATCTTCAGGATTTATAAAAGATTTGTTTACCACATCTTTTATACATGATAATGTCAACTCCCAGTTTTTCTCAAAGTCAAAGTTCATGCTATTAGGCACACCCTCTTCTTCTAAGTGAGTCCATTCTCTCTGACTTACAGCAATTTGTTTACCTTTTGTATCAAACAAAACTGCTCTAACACTCCCTGTTCCTGCATCAACAGCTAAAAGATATGACATACTATTTTTTCAACTTCGCTTGTTCAAGCTCCCAATATTCCATATCAAAACTATCTTTAAGATTGAGACTCTCATACCCACCAAGTTTATCAGCACGAAGCACAGCAAGCATTGTATGATCTACAATATCATGTACAATCATAGCCTCTTCTCTTGTTTTTCCAAAAGAGATAACTGCAAGGTTCTTAATTATCATGTAATTTGGTGCAGCATTTAATGCAACTTTATTTACAGCGAATTCTTCAAAATAAGCCTCATAGTTTTGCATATACTCTTCTACACCTTTTTCTAAGTCAGTATTTTCCATAATCAAAGGTGCTCTTTTTGTTCTAATAATATGTTCCGGAGTTAAAACACCACGAGAAGCAAACTCTTGTAAGTTATCTTGAGCTGAATAAAAAGCTGCTAAAGGAGACTGGTTGATACTAATTGAAACATCATAACCTTTTTTCTCCGACATAACCTTTATAATTTTAGCAATATTACAATCACTATGCATATATTTGTGCTCTATATTAATTAGTGCATTTTCATCCAAATAATTTTCAGCTTTACAAACAGCATTTATCATCTTGTCATAAGAATTTTTTGCTTCATCATCAAAAGTGAAAATTCCGTGATTATGAAGGATAATTCCATCAATACTTGCCCAATCGAGATTTTTTGTTATCTCATAAATTTTATGTGCAAGAATAAACCCAGGCATCACATAATCAACAATCAAAAAAGTTGGAAAAAGTGCTTGAATAATCTCTTTTCCTCTTTTTGAATTTGAAATAGTCACAATAGCATCTGCATGTGTATGATCAACAAATTTATAAGGAATAAGAGCATGTAAAATCGCTTCTACTGATGGATTTGGAGCTTCACTATCTATCATAGCAGCTTTTTGCTCTTTTACCATTTCTATATCGTTAAGCTCATCTCTCTTTGCAAGTTCTAAAAGAGGTTCCATTCTCACAGGAGCAAAACCTTCTGCTTTTATACTCACTAAATCCCAGCCACTTCCCTTTACATAAAGAATATTTTCACCATCAACTTTTGTTTTTAAAGAGGTATTACCACCTCCATGAAGTACTAACTCATCATTTTGACCTAAAAGGTTTGATGTGTAAACTCTTAACTCTAAATCATTTTTACATTTATTTGCTTTTTCTATGTTGTATAAATTGTCCATATTCATTTTCCTAAATTATTTATTTGTATTTATATATAAGTATGGATTATACCATATTTTTATTAAAGCATAAATTATTTCAGTACCTCTAATTCATCTGTATATTTTTCTTCACAATATGGCTCATATGAAGATTTATAAACTGCATAATGTGCGGATGCTTTATGCCCATCAAGTGCTTTTTCATTTTCCCAAGTCTCCACTGCCATAAATCTTTTTCTATCGTTTTCATATTGAAATATTTCATAAAACAGACACCCTTCTTCTGCTTTACTTGGCACTACCATAGCCGATAGTAGTTCTTTGATTTTTGCTTCACTTCCCTCTTTTGCTATAAAAGTTACACTTTTTGTTATTGTCATCATTTTTTCCTATATATTTTTATTTTATGAAAAAGATTATATCAAATTTAATTAACTGTACTATAATGTAAGAAATTAATTAAAGATTAAAAATGGATTTATTACTAGAAATAGAAGATGTTATAGAAAAAAATGGCACTGATTTTGAACTCTCAAAGCTTTTTAAGCAGTATATTAGAGAGTATAAAGAATCTTTACATGAGCTTTTTGAAAGTTCACAAGGCAAAGATTTTTTAGTCAAACACACAAAAAAACTAGACTCTATAGTTTCACTTATGTATAAAACAATTTTGCGACGAATGTTTGGTGATTATTTGCCAATGCGCAACTCCATTCCCATAGCCATTATCGCACTTGGAAGCTATGGTAGAGAGCAACTTTGTGTGCATAGTGATATTGATTTACTGATTGTTTATGAAGATATTGAAGCTTATGAAACCAAGCTTATTATTGAAAAAGTTTTTTATCTTGCTCTTGATTCTGGGCTAAAACTTGGACATCGTGTGCATACGGTAGATGATTTGTTTAATGCTTCAAAAGAGGATATGACGATTAAAACAGCTCTTATGGAAGCTCGTTTTATTATTGGTTCTAATTTCACATGGCATAACACACAACGTCAACTTAATCAAATAAGACTTTATAAACAAAAAGAGTTTATTTTAGCCAAACTTGAAGAAGCTAAAATTAGACGTAAAAAATATCCTGTATCTATGGAGCCAAATATTAAAGAGAGTGTTGGAGGACTTCGAGATACACAACTTTTGTACTGGATTGCTCATATTATCAACGATATATTTTCGCTTAAAGAACTCTCTGGCACCCTTTTTGAAGATGAATCTTACAAAGAGTATCGCATTGCTTTAGAACTTTTGTATCGTGTACGCAGTGCCTTACATCTTATTACAGGTAAGCAAGAAGATACTTTACGATTAGAGTATATTCCACAAGTTGCCACACTACTAGGTTTTAAAAATCATACAAAATTAGCAACTCAAGTTATAGAAGCTGGCTGGAGAATTGACAATTTTACAAAAATATTTACTAAAAAAATGCTTAGACCTTATATTTATGATAATACTATGATAAGTAAGTTACGAACTGCTAGAATCCAAAAAGGTGTGTATGAGCTCAATAATAGACTCTATGTGTCCTACTCACTTAAAATTCCTCCTATCAACCGACTTCTTGAACTGTTAGTCTCTTTAGAAGACAAACCTTACCGTTTTGATGCTGGACTTTTAAGTAAATTTACTTATTCAAAGATTAAACATCCACTCGATAAAAAAACTTTTTCCCTTTTAAAACAATTGCTTTCAAAAAAGCATAGTTACTGCTTCTTAAAACTCTTTTATGATGCAGGAGTACTTCACGAACTTTTTTCTAACTTTAGAAAAGTTTTACATATGCCACAATTTGATGGATATCATCATTACCCTGTCGATATTCACTCTATTGAGTGTGTAAATGCCTTAGAAAATATCCAAGAGCATTTTGTACAAAACCTACATGATAATTTAGATAATAAAGATAAACTTTTAATTAAGATAATTACTCTTTTTCATGATACGGGTAAAGGAAGACAACAAGACCATAGCGAAGTCGGAGCAAAACTCATAGTTCCATTTTTAAAGCACTTACATATAGATGAAGAGTCTATAAAACGTGCTGTCATTTTAGTGAAACATCATATTTTAATGAGTAGTGTTGCCTTTAAAGAGAATATTCATAATGAAAAAACACTCTATAAATTTATGTCTAAAGTGGGGGATACACAAAACCTTAACTTACTTTATATTTTAACATATGCAGATATTAATGGAGTTGGAGGCGATACTTTTAACTCATTTAATTCTAAACTACTTTATGATTTATATAAAAGTGCTTTAGAAGTTTCACAAAACTCCAATAGAATTACCGATGCAAAAAAACGACTTATTATAGAAAAAAGGGTACAAAAACATCTTGATTTTGAAAAATTAACAAGAGTACAAAAGAAAAAAATCTTAACAATTGAATCAAATCTTTTCTTTTTTAAACACTCTGCTGAAGAGATTATAAACATTGCTCAAATCGCAAGAGGGGTAAAGAAATACGATTTTAAAATAAAAAATGAAAACTCATTAACAATTGAGATTTATAGAAAAATTCCGCTTAACATTGGATTTTTACTCTCTGCACTAGCTTCTCTTAATGTTGCCAACATGGAAATATTTACACTTTTTGATGGTATCAAATATTTCAGAATGGATTTTATAAAAAACGTTGAAGGAAATGAACTTATAGAAGTACAAGATATCATTGACGCTTCTTTTGATATGAGTAGAGAAGTTATACAACGAAATGTCGAGATAAAACGAGATGAGATAAGTCTTGATTGTGAGCATTCGCTAACACATGCGGAAATAAACGTTCAGACTAAAAATCAAAAAGGCTTACTCTCTTATATTATGAATTGTTTTGAAGAATTAAATATTAATATCATCACAGCAAAGATACATTCTAGTAAATATAAGGTTAAAGATAGTTTTTTAATTGAAAAACAAAACGATATATGTAATAATGGCGACAAAATTTTTAAAAGTTTAACAAAAGGAAACTAAATGTGTGGAATTGTTGGTTATCTCGGAGAGAAAGACACTAAAGATATTTTGCTATCAGGATTAAAAGAACTAGAATACCGTGGTTACGACTCTGCAGGAATAGCAGTTCTTCAAGATGGTCATTTCGACTCATTTAAGGCTATAGGAAAGTTGGTAAACTTAGAAGAAAAAACAAAAGATTTTACGACAGATAAATTTGCAGCTGGAATTGGTCACACACGGTGGGCAACACATGGAAAACCAACAGAGCTTAATGCTCACCCACATTTAGGCGAAAGTTCTTATGTTGTTCATAATGGGATTATTGAAAATTATGCTAAGCTTAAAAAAGAGCTTATGGCGGGGGGTGTAAGGTTTTTAAGTCAAACGGATACAGAAGTAATTGTACATCAGTTTGAAAAGAACCTCAAATCAGCTAACAGTGCACTTGAAGCCTTTAAAAAAACTATAAGTGAACTCGAAGGTGCTTATGCCATCTTACTAGTTACAAAGAGTGAAGATAAAACTATATTTTTTGCAAAAAATGGTTCCCCTATGCTTGTTGGTATCAATGCTGAAAATGAAAAATATTTTGCATCCTCAGATACACCTCTTATTGGACACTGTTCTGATGTTAATTACTTTGAAGATGGTGATTATGGTTATGTCACGAAGGAAGTATTAGCAATTTTTAGTCACGATGGTACTCAAAGAAAACCAAACTTTGTAAAACTCTCAACTAATAAACTCTCAGCCCAAAAAGATGGTTATAGATTTTTTATGGAAAAAGAGATTTATGAGCAAAGCAGTGTAATTACTGATACTCTTTTAGGACGACTTAGTGAAGACAGCGTCATTTTTGATGAACTTGATAGTTCTTTATTTAATGGTATAAATGAAATTAAACTTTGTGCTTGTGGGACATCTTATCACTCTGCACTCTCAGCATCCTATATGTTTGAACGTCTCGCAAAAGTTAAAACATCTGTTGAAGTAGCTTCTGAGTTTAGATACCGTGAACCTATTATGACACCTGATACTCTTTTTGTCGTTATCTCTCAAAGTGGTGAGACTGCAGACACTTTAGAGACTCTAAAAATGGCAAAAAGAGCTGGTCTAAAAACATTAGTCATTTGTAATGTTGACAACTCTTCAATGGTACGTATTGCAGATGCTTCAATTTTAACTCGGGCTGGAGTTGAAAAAGGTGTGGCTTCTACTAAAGCATTTGCCACACAAGTCGTTGTATTTTGGATGCTTAGCCTTCATCTTGCTGGTTTAAGAAAAACGCTCAAAACAGATGAAATAGCAAAACAGATAGAACTTCTACGTGCTGTTCCTGCGAGTGTAGTGGTAACAGATGAGATGCATGAAAAAATAAAACGTCTCTCAAAACGATACTTACATGGACATGGATTTTTCTTTATTGGTCGTGATGTTTTTTATCCTCTTGCTCTTGAGGGTGCTCTTAAACTCAAAGAAATTTCTTACCTTCATGCTGAGGGTTATCCAAGTGGAGAGATGAAACATGGTCCTATTGCCTTAGCTGATCCAGGACTCTTTACTATAGCCCTACTTCCAAAGAACCTACTTTATGAAAAAGCGAGAAGTAACGTTGAAGAGCTCAGTGCAAGAGATTCTACTATCTGTGCCATAAGCCCTATCATTTTTGACAAAGCTGATGATTATATTGCTACAAAAGAGTATGACAGTTATATGTTAGAATTTTTTGAGATGATGGTAGTGGTACAACTTCTTTCACTTGAAATCTCTGTTAGACTTGGTAACGATGTTGATATGCCGCGAAATTTAGCAAAAAGTGTAACAGTAGAATAAAATAACTTTGCTTGAACAAGAATAACAAACATGAAGAATCAATTGTGTATATTCTTTATGTTTGACTCTACCAAAACAAAACAAAAATAAAACAAAAATAAAACAAAGTTAATAATAATTTATGTTATAATTATTCCGAATCCAATCACTAGGAATGATTATCATGAAAAACCTCTCTATCAAAACTCAAGTTCTTGGTATTATATTAATGTCTCTTATTACCTTAGGAGTGATTACTTCTTACAGTTCTGTCTCACAAAGTAAAGATTCTCTAATGAGTAGTAACTTATCAAAGCTAAAAATGGTAAGAGATATAAAAAAATCTCAAATAGAAGAGTTTTTTACAAAAAATATAGCAACCTTACGAGTTGTATCCAAAAGTAATAATGTAGAATTCTTAGCTGATGACCTTTATCGTCTTGAAGAAAAAATGGATCTTAATCCTGCTGGTGCATTTCCCATACAAGATCCTCTTATTACAGAGACTATCGAACCATATGAGAGATTTTTTAAATCTTTCGTCAAAGAGTATGACTATGAGGATGTACTTCTTGTAAATGTCAAGAGTGGACAGGTCAGATACAGTGCAAAAAAGCTCCAAGATTATGGAACTAATCTTAAAGTAGGCAATTTAAAAACAAGTGCTTTAGCAGAGGTTTATAACAAAACCGTCCAAAACCAACGAGCTACATATGTAGATATGAAACCCTACCCACCAAGTAGTAATCAACCGATGCTATTTCTAGGTGTTCCTGTAATGCTTGAAGATGAGTTTAACTCTGTTTTAATTATCAAAATTGCAGGTTCATCTATAAATCATGTAATGCAAAAAAGAATTGGTTATGGTGCAACTCAAGAGGATTATTTAGTAGGTCAAGATTATCTAATGAGAAGTGATAGTTTTCTTGATCCGAAAAAACACTCTATTATAAACTCGTTTAATAATCCAAAAGAGGGTTCAATCAAAACAATTCAAGTAAAAAATGCCCTTAAATCAAAACCAGCAACAGGTATCTTTACAGAGTACAATGGAGAACAAATCCTGAGTGCTTACTCTACAGTTGTAGTTGGAGAAGATTTTAAATGGGCCATTATTTCTGCAATAAGTGAAGAGGAAGTACTAATCACACCCAATGAAATAAGAAACTTTATTGTAATGGAGGTCTTGGTTATTTTAATTGTTATTGGGCTTATCTCTTCATGGATTTTGAACAATAATCTCATTAAACCACTCAACACCTTCAAAAAAACACTTTTAGATATAGGAAATAGTAAAGATTTAACAAAAAGTCTTGAGTGTGATGCACCTGCAGAGATAGAAGATATGGCAAAAAGCTTTAATTCTTTACTCCATGACCTACAAGGACTCATAAACAGTGCAAAAGAGTCTTCAACTCAAAATACTAGTACTGCTAATCAATTATCAAACAATGCAAATGAGGTAGGAATCAATATTGAACACTCTGTAGTAATGATAGAAGAAGCAAGCAAAAAAGCAAATACTGTAAATAATGAAATTGCAATAGCTGTCTCTGAGGCACAAAAAAATAAAGAAGAGATTATTAAAGCAAATAATATGCTCAAAGATGCAAGAGATGACATTATAGCACTAACCGACAGAGTGCAAGAGACATCAGAAGTTGAAGTTGAACTTGCTCATAAAATGGATACATTATCAAGTGAAGCTTCTAATGTCAAAAGTGTTCTTGAAGTTATTGGTGATATTGCAGATCAAACAAACTTACTTGCCCTTAATGCTGCTATTGAGGCTGCTCGTGCAGGTGAACATGGTCGTGGATTTGCCGTAGTTGCGGATGAAGTAAGAAAACTTGCTGAGAGGACACAAAAAAGTCTAAGTGAAATTAATGCTACTATTAATGTTATAGTTCAATCCATTCAAGAAGCTAGTGGAAATATGAACAATAACTCACAAGAGATTCAAAAGCTTTCAGAAATTGCATCCAAAGTCGAAGCTAAAATCAATGCTACTGTTACTATTGTAAATGATGGTACAACTGCAAGTGATAAAACGGTACAAGACTTTGAAAACACTGGAAAAGAGATAGAAGATATTGCACAGATTGTAACAAGAATAGATACTCTTTCTATTTCTAATGCTAAAAAAATTGAATATATAGTTTCAACATCAGAAAATTTAAATCATGAAACAAAAGAGCTTAATCAGCAACTAGAAACATTTAATACTTAAGTTATTTCTGAAAAAACTGAGCAACTTCAGTCATAATAACTAAGAGCTCTTCCTTAGTCTCAAATTCTAAAACTTTTTTATCTCTAATATCCTCTCCTGGAGGGGTATAATCAAAAACTAAAACATACTTTAGAAGTTTGACTTTATCACCATATAAATCATGCCACTCTAAACTCATCTCCGCTATTTCACCTTGCATATCTATGACAACAGCTGGATAAAGCCTAGTTAGGTTTTCTAAACTTATATCACCATCTTTTGATTTATATATCATGTAGAACTTCTTTTTTTAAATTTTCGTAATATTATCTAAAATATCAAATATTTATCAAGATATTTCTTCTATTTTTTGTGTTTTTAAAATCCATATAAAATAGAGTGCTCCAACAAAAAAGCCACTCCCTATAAAAAAAGCAATAAATTCTAGTGAAAAAGAGTAACTTGCTAAAAGACCTATAAGATAAGATGTCAGAGCTGCAGAACTCAAAAAAAGCATATCATTATAAGCAACAATTCTACCGTAATATTTTTCCTCGATATTTTTTTGTAAAAGTGTATATGTATAGGACCATAAGGAAGTCGTAAAAAACCCAACAATAACACTCGCTAAGAGTGACAAGTAAAAGTCACTCATAACATAAGCCCAAAGCCAAACTGCTAAACCCTGAGCTATAAAAATATAAACCAACATTTTATTGTGAAGAAATTTTGACATTATAATAGGACCAATAACTAAACCTACTGCTCGTGCAGAGTGCAAAAGTCCAAGCCCAAGAGAAGTGGCAATTATTCCGGCATAATATTTATCAACCATTAAAGCTACTAAGGCATCAAAGGCGGTTAAA
>ERZ890953.1401-NODE-1401-length-12174-cov-4.477185_pt1 | contig 12174 bp, 12 predicted proteins | sample MGYA00521264_ERZ890953 | MGnify/ENA primary metagenome ERZ890953 (study PRJEB32303, sample SAMEA104408629) | aquatic metagenome | biome: Brackish water; feature: Chemocline; material: water | place: Baltic Sea | collected 2014-10-26T21:54:00 | depth 200 m ... | reverse complement strand
ATCAGACATATACGGTGGTCAGTTTAAATCGGCGCAAGGTGGTCAGATGCACCGGTTTTTCCACTTATCAAATAAATAAAAAACCGGATAGTGATTCGATGTGAATATAGTCAGAATTGACATTTCTATACCCGAAAGGGTATTATTTGTATTAATATTTGAAATAACATACCCGAAAAGGTATAATTTAAATAATTATGCTATATTTGCACCCTAAAGGGTATATTCTATGGAATTAAAGAAATTTGTGAAAGAGAAAAGAGGTCTTGTGAACCTTACTCAATCGGAACTGGCTGAGAAGGCTGGTGTCGGGCTTCGCTTTATCAGGGAAATGGAACAAGGAAAGGAAACCCTCAGAATGGACAAGGTAAATCAGGTACTAAAATTATTTGGGTATGAACTGGGCCCTTTGGAGATGACCCTGGACATTATAATTAACGAGCAATGAGAAAAGCTGAAATAAAATTGAGCGGGCAGACAGCAGGACGGCTTATTCAGGATGAACATGGTTATCATTTTGTTTATGATCCGGATTATCTGGTGTCGTCAGGGGCCAAACCTCTCAGTCTTACACTACCGCTTCAGGAAGCATCATATACCAGCAGGGTTTTATTTCCATTCTTCGATGGATTGATTCCTGAAGGATGGTTGCTGGATATTGCCGGCAGGAACTGGAAGCTGGATCCCCGTGATCGGATGGGTTTGCTTTTGGTTTGTTGCAAAGAATGTATTGGAGCCGTAAGTGTTCACCAGGTAATTGAGGAGGACAAGGAATGACAAGATGTTTATACTGTTACCAACCCCTTGAAGAAAATGAGATAGATTTTCATCCCTCCTGCAGCAAAAAGATCTTTGATCAGATAAGCCCACCGCTATTGCCTTACACTGAAGAACAAATGGGTGAACTCGCGTTGCAGGTTTTAAAGAGCCAAATAGCAGTTACGGGTGTCCAGGCGAAATTATCACTCCACCTGGCCCCGGGTGAGGGCAGAAAAGAACCTAAACGGTTCACTATTCTAGGGTTATGGGGCGGATATATCTTAAAACCACCCTCCGGACATTATCATCAATTACCTGAAGTGGAAGACCTGACAATGCACCTGGCAAAGATGGCAAAAATTGATGTAGTGCCTCACAGCCTGATCAGACTTCAGAGTGGGACTCTGGCCTATATCACAAAACGGATTGACCGGTATAAAAAAACCAAACTGCACATGGAAGATATGTGCCAGCTAACGGAGCGATTGACAGAAGACAAATACCACGGTTCTTATGAGCAAATAGCAAAAGCGATAATGAAATATTCCGTTAACCCTGGTTTGGATGTCGTGAATTTCTTTGAACAGGTATTATTCTCTTTTCTCACTGGGAATGCTGACATGCACCTGAAGAATTTTTCCTTGATAAAACAACCCGGCATAGGTTATGTTCTTTCTCCTGCCTACGATATGGTATCAACCGCCGTGGTGAATCCGGCCGACGATGAGGATCTGGCGCTTACGCTGAATGGGAAAAAGAAAAAAATACAACGTAACGATTTCATTACCGCTTTCAACACATTGAACCTGGATACGAAGCAACAGGAGAATATTTTTGCGAAAATGGCCAAAACAAAGGAAGAGTGGATGAATTTTATTGATATTAGCTTCTTAACCAAAGAATTTAAAGAATCCATGAAAATGCTGATATCAGATCGATTTAACAGATTGGACTATTGAGGTAGCAAGAGAAGATATTTTTGCCATTCGCTGAGGCAAAATGGAAAGGCCAGTGCATCTGACCACCTTGCGCCGATTTAAACTGATCTATTTCAATCGTCCTTGGCAGGTTAAAAAATGTCAAAATGCAATGCATATTTTCCACTTCCTTTTTTGATGTTATCGAGAATTTGAATAAGACATTACGAATTTTATCTTTGCGTATGAGTTATTAATAAAAAGTTGAGAAAATTATTATGTATGATAAAATTACTCCCTCAGAATTAAGCTCTTACGAACCAACAGATAAGCAGTATTCGTTAAAGAAGATTATCCTAATCTGGATTTTATCTGTGTTTCCAATGCCAATTCTAGCATTTGCAATTACACCATTATTAATTCCCAAAATTGATTTACATCCTGGCATTGTCTACTGGATGGCTATGATTGTTGGGATGATCTGGCAATTTGTCCTTTCAGTTCTAATTCTTAAAAGAGAAGGATACGAAATAAAATGGTCGGCCATTCGGAAGAGGATGAGATATCAAAAACCAAGAAATTCCAGAACTGGCAAATCGAGCTATTGGCTTTTTTTATGGGTTATCCCTTTCATTATTTTAAGTGGGTCATTGCAAATGATAAATCTACCTGATATTGAAACTATGATATTTCCATTTATCAATAGTTTGCCTCAATACGACATGAGTACGCTGGCAACACCTGAATTCAAAGGCGCCTGGTGGCTATTAATCTTGTTATTTATTAGCTCTGTATTTAATTATTTTTTAGGAGAAGAATTTCTTTACCGAGGTATTCTTTTACCGAAGATGACGGGTGTATTTGGCAAGTGGGACTGGTTTGCTAATGGGGTACTGTTTGGCTTTTATCATCTTCACAAACCCCAGATGTTTATAACATCAGCACTTGTATCAGGTTTTTTATTCGCCTTTCCATCAAAAAGGTTTCAATCCAGTTGGATGGCATTGATAATACATGGTGCTGAAGGGTTATTCATATTAGTATTAGTTCTTGGAATAATTTTAGGAATGACATAATCTAATTTGCATAATACTGCGTATAGTCCCTATGTGGAAAGGCCAATGGTGTTGACCACTCCAGGCCGATCGGGATAGACGAGTTTAGATGTATTAATATCAGATATTTACGGTGGTCACTTTGAATCGGCCAAGAGGGGTCAGATGCACCAGCCATTCCACCAGCCCCTCTGCCAGCCCCTTAGAAAAACAACAAGCCCGTAAACTATTGATTTACGTGTTTATTTGCTTAAAAGACGGTATACTACTCTGATGAAATATCTAACTTTTCGCTAATACTGGATTTTATGCAAGTGGTTGATTTCATCGAAGAAAGATCTTATTTATAATCATGAACCAACTCAATGAAAGCTCAAGTATTTGAATTCCCTTTGTAAATCTATATTTGGAATTGTAAGGTCTGATCTATTACTTAAAAATCACACATTAAAATATACCTTAACTGATCTCTCTTACGCTTACGATTTACACAAGACAACTTAGACTTTAATTCACGATCAAACGGCTTGTTAACGTCCCTTTATCTGTTATTGCCCTGATAAAATAGATCCCGGTATTGTATGCCGAGGTATTGATCCTGGTTGTATAGTCATCACTTGTCATATGATCGATTACCTGTCCCATACTGTTACTGACCCATATTTCCCGAATTTTATCTTTGCATCCTATACTGACGGAGGTAGTTGCTGGATTAGGGTATACAAGCATATCTGATTGCTCCATCTTTACCAAAGTTGTTCCTGTGGTTCCCAGGAGCCATGCAATGGATTTATCCAGTACCTCTCCCCTGTCTGCGGAATCCTGAATGGCGGCATATGAAATGGTTGAAAAGATAGTCCTGAATGATCCGGAATTCCATTGAGTAGCACCGTAGCCAACCGGATCAGGGAAAATGACTTCCATCATATTATCTCCCAGGGTCTGCTCGATTTCATCTATAAAAAGCCCGTCATCGTCATCTCCCGTATAGATATCAAATAAGGTGAAAGGAACTCCTGCAATACAAGAACCATCAGCACCCACGATATTCCCTGTGTCGGCTCTTATTTCCCAGACATCCTGTTCTACTTCCACAAGACCCAGGGCATCATAAGGAAAGGTTGCCGGTGTGAATGTACCTGCCCCTTGATGTTTGTCCCAAAGATAATCCTGGGATGAAAGCAACAGGTTTCCGCCGTAGAGGGTAAGGTAGAGCAGGATCTCATTTTCATCGTTATCAGTGAGGGTTTCACCATCTGACCAGACTTCTCCTGTGAACCAGAACGCAATATTATAATTTTTCATGGTAGCTGCATCCGGTCCGTCATTGGCAAGATCGGCTACTTCTACATAGTCATACGTGTATCCCAGTGCATCCAGGATGGGCTGCAGGTATTGCCAGTCATCGGTGTAGTCATCTGGATATTGGGTACTTCCATCGCGGTCAACAACAATGATCTGTTGCGCGATACCAAAATTCGCTGTCATCATTAAAAAAGTAATGGAAAGCGTGAATAAACGTACAAAATTTTTCATAGGTTTCTTAATTGGTTAATACTACGGGATTGAATTCGAGTACAATATACAAAAAAAAGAAAATCTTTTTCCATTTTTTCCATGATTGAGTTCTGTCCTTAATCAGACAAAACAGGAAAAGGTAATATGCTTTGAGGAATTTTAACGGAACAATGAATTGGATGGTTACAAGTAATAAGATCTAAAACAAAAAGTGCAAAATGCAACTTATTTTACACGTTGCACCTTGCACTTTGCATTTATCGCAGTACCCTGAGCCGGAATCGAACCGGCACGGGAATTACCCCACTGGTTTTTGAGACCAGCGCGTCTACCTATTCCGCCATCAGGGCATTTTTCTCTCCCTCCCTGGGGGAGGGCCAGGGAGAAGGCCTTTCACCAAGGGGGAAAGTTGGGGGTGGGGTTTCCCATGACAAAAGTACATATTCCACAGATATTTCCAAAACAACATATTCCCACACGATATCAATTATTTTACTACCTTTGGACGAATTCTGATACCACCTGGGAATGCCTCAATTCCTTTCTCTTTCAGACAGGCATTGGCTAAATTGTTCTCCCAAAGAAGGCCCGGAATTAAACCGGGCCTGAAAATGCCCTGAAAAAAGGAGTTTTAATGAGGCAGTTAGTCATCACCAAGCAGCTTACTAACCGGGAAACTGCTTCAATGGATAAATATTTGCAGGAGATTGGCAAAGTTGACATGATCTCTGTAGAAGAAGAGGTGCTGCTTGCCCAGCAGATCCGTTCGGGCGATCAGGAGGCATTGCACAAGCTTACCAGGGCTAACTTGCGGTTTGTTGTCTCTGTATCCAAACAGTATCAAAACCGTGGATTAAGTCTTTCCGACCTCATCAACGAAGGGAATCTCGGGCTGATGAAGGCTGCAAAACGGTTTGATGAAACACGTGGATTTAAATTCATCTCTTATGCGGTGTGGTGGATCAGGCAGGCTATCCTTCAAGCGCTGGCAGAACAGTCGCGTATTGTCCGGCTGCCATTGAATAAGATTGGATCGATCAGCAAGATCCATCGTGCAAACGTGGTTTTTGAACAACAATTTGAGCGGGACCCCGAAGTTTCTGAAATGGCTGGAATACTGGATATCTCTGAGCATGAGGTTAAGGAGTGCATGAAAAATTCAGGACGTCATCTCTCCATTGATGCCCCCTTGATTCAAAATGAAACGATCACAATGTGTGATACGATCCAGGGTGATGAAAATACCCGGCCCGACAAGGGGTTGCTGATCGAATCACTGAGAATTGAGATAGAGCGGGCTGTTGCCTCCCTTACAGCAAGGGAGGCAGAAGTAATCCGTTCCTTTTATGGATTGAACGGAACCCCTTTGCTAACCTCTGAAGAAATTGCCGAACGATATGATCTGACTCGTGAACGAGTCCGGCAGATCAAAGAAAAGGCAATCAGAAAACTCAAACATCTTTCCCGTTCTTCAGTTCTGAAAACATACCTGTAATTAATATACTGTGTTTTTGAACCCTGTGTTCACATTAATTCTTGCATCCTTGCAATGAATCCCGTATTTTTGACAGGCAAATCCAAAGAGTAAATACATGGCAGCAAAGGTCAAGATCTTCGCAGGAAGAACATCCAAATACCTTGGTGAGAAAATAGCCCAGGCATATGGCACTGAACTTGGAAAAATGTCGGTTATCAGCTTTGCCGATGGTGAGTTTCAACCCTCTTTTGATGAGAATATCCGTGGGACCGATGTTTTCCTTATCCAATCTACGTTCACTCCCGCCGACAACCTGATGGAGCTGCTGATGATGATCGATGCAGCCCGTCGTGCCTCAGCACGGACTATCGTTGCTGTGATTCCCTATTTCGGTTTTGCCCGTCAGGACCGCAAAGACAAACCCCGGGTCTCCATCGCCTCCAAACTGGTGGCCAACCTGCTTATGGCTGCCGGCGTAAACCGTATCATCACTCTCGACCTGCATGCTGACCAAATCCAGGGCTTTTTCGACGTACCTGTCGATCACTTGTATGCCTCATCTGTTTTTATCCCCTATATAAAGACACTCCATCTTGATAACCTCACGTTCGCCTCCCCCGATACCGGCGGTACACGACGTGCCGGATCTTATGCCAAATTTTTCCACACCGATTTCGTCATTTGTTACAAGCACCGTGCAAAACCCAATGAAATTGCTAAAATGGCACTTTTGGGAGATGTGAAAGGAAAAAATGTGATTCTTCTCGACGATATTGTGGATACCGGTGGAACACTGTGTAAGGCTGCTAAAGTGCTGATGGAAAATGGAGCTGACTCAGTCCGTGCCATGATCACCCATCCCCTTCTCTCAAGTAATGCTTTAGAAAATATTGAGAACTCAACCCTTGAAGAATTAATTGTTACCGATACTATCCCGTCTCAAAAAGAGAGCCCCAAAATAAAGATTATAACAACAGCCGATCTCTTCGCCGAAGTGATCAACCGCCTGAAAAAGAAGGAATCTATCTCCTCCCTGTTTAAGTTCTAACGTTTTTTTTCATACCTTTGCGGCCCCGAAAAGGGTGGTGCAGTGGTGCCATGGTGCAATAGTGAATGAATTATATTATCTGGCATCCGGCATCTGGCATCATTAAAAAATACTAATAACCTAAAATTTAACCAATTATGAAACAGGTATCATTGAGCGGTTCTCCGAGAGAGAACGTAGGGAAAAAAGATGCCAAAAATCTTCGCAGGGAATTTAAAGTACCCTGTGTAATGTACGGCGGAAAAGAGCAGATTCATTTTCTAACCGATGAAAAGATCTTCTCAAAGATTATCTTTACTCCGGAGGTGTATATCATCAAGCTAACCATCAATGGAGTAGAACACAACACTATTATCCAGGATATACAGTACCACCCAGTTACCGACCGTATTCTGCATGTGGATTTTCTGGAGGTATCCGATGACAAACCCATCACAATCGCCGTCCCGGTGAATCTAAATGGAACAGCACAGGGAATATTGAAAGGCGGACGACTGATCACAAAATCCAGGAAATTGACAATCCGTGCCCTGCTAAATGATCTCCCGGATGTGATTGATGTCAACATCTCTAACCTCGAAATTGGAGACTCCATCAAAATCTCTGATCTGCTTCGCGATAATATTGAATTCCTTGATGCACCCAGAAACGTGGTTGTTGGAGTCCGTTCAGCCAGAGCTGTAATAGAGATAGAAGATACTGTTGAAGAGGGAGCTGAAGAGGGAGCCGAAGAGGGTGCCGAAGGAGCTGACGCTGAGAAGCAAAAGGAAGATTAGAAGGCCTTTAGCACTGATGGAGAGTCTATCATGAACGAAGTGAATCCATCATGAAATACCTTATCGTTGGCCTTGGCAATATCGGTGACGAGTATGCTGATACCCGCCACAACATCGGATTTATCGTGGCTGATGCCCTGGCATTGTCGTTAAAAGCCGGTTTTTCTTCCGATAGGCATGCCTCGGTGGCAAAAGGAAAGCTCAAAGGCCGCTCAATAACCATCATCAAGCCTACCACCTTCATGAACCTGAGTGGTAAAGCAATCAGGTTTTGGATGAATAAAGAAAAAATCCCACCTGAGAATATCCTTGTGATCGCCGACGACCTGGCACTGCCTCTCGGCACCCTGCGCATGCGGAAAAGAGGGAGTGACGGTGGACACAACGGCCTTATCAGCATCATTGAAACACTTCAGACAATTGATTTTTCAAGACTTCGTGTAGGAATAGGCAACGACTTCGCAAAAGGATACCAGGTAGATTATGTATTGGGCCGGTGGACAAAGGAGGAAGAAAAGGTGCTGATTCCAAGGATCGAAACCGCGGTTGAAATGATCCAAAGCTTCGTGTTGCAGGGAGTGGACCGGGCGATGAATCTCTATAATTCGTAAATCGTAGATCGTCATTCGTAATTGGTCAGATCCATCCCATCAACCAGTAATAGGCGATTGCCACCCACTCCCGAAGGATAATTAACTCGTATTGCAGGTAATTCCATAGCCTGTAACGCAATGCCAGGTTCTCACCCACATCAGGCACCCAATTCCGTCCCCCCAGTTTTTTTGATGAAAACAAGAGATCTGATTCAAGGTCCCGCTCAAACGCCGGGACTCCATCCACGTGTTTGAAACCTGCCTTCTCAAAAGTCAGAACAGAGCGGTAGAGATGGGTTGGGGAAGTAATAAGCAAGATACGATCCGAAAGATTAAGGTCAAAGGTCGAGGGTCGAGGGTCGAGGGATGAAGAATCTGAATTCGAAATTTGTAATTCGTATTTTGTAATTAATTCCTTGACTAAAAGTGCTTCTGCACGCGTGTTCATCCCCGAGTCTTCGAGCAGGATACGCTCAGGAGCAATCCCCCTGACGACGAGTTCCTGCTTCATCTGGTTCACCGAACTTAAACTATCCTCCCTGTCGCCGGGCAACGCAACAATGATTTTTGCGTTCGGGAACTGTTTACCTGCTTTTGCTCCATAATAGGTGCGCATAAGGCCGCTTTCACTTGGGATTCCTCCTCCTCCAAGAACCACGATATATTCAGGAATTCCAGTGATTGCAGATTTCGCGATTCCCATATTGTACCTGATCCAGAATGGGGCAGAGGTAAAAGCCAGAATGATCATGACAAGTGAAACACTTCCCAGGACGATCAGTATCATCTTGACAATCCGACAAACTCTATGCAGTACTCCCCTCACAAACTATTCATTCACTAGTTAACTTTTCAACTCTCACACTCTCACACTCTCATACCCTCATACCCTCATACTTCCTTCCTCCCTACCTCCCTACTTACCTACCTACCTTCTCCCTCAGCACTCCCTGAACTTCACTGATACTTATCCGCTCCTGCAGCATCGTATCCCTGTCGCGGATCGTCACCATGTTGTCTTCAAGTGTCTGGTGGTCGATGGTGATACAATAGGGTGTCCCCAGTGCATCCATCCGGCGGTAACGCCGTCCGATGGTATCCTTCTCTTCATAGAAACAACGGTAATCGTACTTCAGTGAATTCATGAGTTCACCAGCCTTTTCAGGAAGCCCGTCTTTCTTAATCAGTGGCAGGATCGCGACTTTTACCGGAGCCAGTCGGGCCGGAATACCCAGCACTACCCTTTCCGATCCGTCATCCAGCTTCTCTTCACGGTACGAGTTACTCAGGACAGCCAGGAATGTCCGGTCGAGACCGATTGAGGTCTCAACAACATAAGGTATATAACTCTCATTTACTTCATGGTCGAAATACTGTAATTTTTTTCCTGAAAACTCCTGGTGAGCGCCCAGGTCAAAATCGGTTCGGCTGTGAATGCCTTCCAGTTCTTTAAATCCTATCGGGAATTCAAACTCGATATCGGACGCTGCATTCGCATAGTGAGCCAACTTGTCGTGGTCGTGAAACCGGTACTTTTCAGCCGGGATACCCAGAGAAAGATGCCATTTCATCCGCTCCTCTTTCCAGTATTGATACCACTTCATCTCTTCGCCGGGGCGAACGAAAAACTGCATCTCCATCTGTTCAAACTCCCGCATCCGGAAGAGAAACTGCCGGGCTACTATCTCGTTGCGGAATGCTTTCCCGATCTGGGCAATGCCAAAAGGAATCTTCATCCGGGCCGACTTCTGAACATTCAGGAAGTTCACGAAAATGCCCTGGGCAGTCTCCGGTCGGAGATAGATCGCATTGGCATCTTCATTCACAGATCCCATCTGAGTGGAGAACATCAGGTTGAATTGCCGAACGTCGGTCCAGTTTCGGCTTCCGGAAATGGGACAAACAATTCCAAGTTCCTCTATCAAAAGCTTTACATCAACCAGGTCATCCCTTTCAAGAGCCGGATAAAAGCGTTGCTTTATATCATCAATTTTCTTCAGATTCTCCTGCACCCTTGGATTGGTTTCACGGAACATCTTTTCATCAAATGTCTCACCAAACCGTTTGGCAGCTTTATTTACCTCCTTTTCGATCTTATCTTCAATCTTCAGGATAAAATCCTCAACAAGCACATCAGCCCGATAACGCTTTTTGGAGTCTTTGTTATCGATCATCGGATCGTTGAAGGCATCGACGTGCCCGGAAGCTTTCCAAACCGTTGGATGCATGAAGATAGCGGTGTCGAGTCCCACGATATCATCACGGTATTGAACCATCGACTTCCACCAGTACTCTTTTATGTTATTCTTCAGCTCCACCCCGAAAGGACCGTAGTCGTATACAGCGCTTAATCCGTCATAAATCTCACTTGAAGGGAAAACGTACCCATACTCTTTAGCATGGGCAATAATCTTCTTGAAAAGTTCTTCGTTGCTAGCCATACCGCAAAATTAATGAAAAAGGGATTAGGGATTAGCGATTAGCGAATAGGGAATAGGTATTATTTGTCATAATGAACCCTCTTTTTCTTAATTTGGCTTCGCTGAAGTCAGTGTTGCTTCGGTTCGAATTTCCACCGACTATGAAAACCTCCCGCCGAAATTTCCTGAAAACCGCTGCAGCCGGTATGGCAGCAGTTGGACTGGCTGACATCAGCAGCCTGGCCTCTAACCAATCTTCTTCCCTGAAACTGCCCGAACCGGCCCGGGAGGGTCAAAGTGTGATGGGGCTCACCTGCGAACCGTTGAAAACGGTCAGGATCGGTCTCATTGGGCTTGGAATGCGTGGTATGGAGGGGGTGGAAAGACTTCTTAATGTGGAGGGTGTTGAGATTGTTGCGGTTTGCGATGTTGTCCCCAGCAGGGTGATGAAAGCAAAGAAGATAGTCACGGATAAGGGAAGGAAAGAACCGGCCGGTTATTCTTCCGGGGAGGATGACTGGATGAAACTGTGTGAACGTGATGATGTAGACCTTGTATATAGCTGTACCCCGTGGTCACTGCATACCCCAAACGCTGTTTATGCCATGAATCACGGAAAGCATGCAGCTATTGAAGTGCCTGGTGCCACCACATTGGAGGAGTGCTGGGAGCTGGTCAACACGGCCGAAAAAACGCAGCGTCACTGCATGATGCTGGAAAACTGCTGCTACGACTTCTTCGAGCTGGCTACCCTCAACATGGCTCGCAACGGGGTGTTCGGCGACATTATGCACGCCGAAGGCGCCTACATCCACGACCTCCGCTGGCTTAAATTTGACAAGATCAACGGCTATTGGGATATGTGGCGACTGCAATACAGTAAATGGAAAAACGGTAACCTTTATCCTACACACGGCCTCGGACCGGTGGCACAAATCATGGACATCAACCGGGGCGACCGCTTTGAATACCTGACATCCATGTCCACCAACCAGGTTGGAATGAGCCTTTATGCCCGGGAGAAGTTCGGTGCCGACAGCCCGGAAGCAAGGCAACGTTATACCATGGGTGATATGAATACAACCCTGGTTCGGACATTCGGAGGGAAGACCATCATGATCCAGCACGACACTACTTCTCCCAGACCCTATAGTCGTATTCATCTGCTCAGTGGGACAAAAGGTGTCGCCCGTAAATGGCCATCCCAGAAAATTGCTTTGGAACCTAATGCTCACAAATGGCTAAAACAAGAGGAATTCAAGGAGTTAATGAATGAGTGGGAGCATCCTCTTTCCAGAGAGATCGGCGAAAAAGCCAGGGAGGTAGGAGGCCATGGGGGGATGGACTTCATTATGGATTACCGGCTGATATACTGCCTGCGAAACGGCCTGCCCCTTGATCAGGATGTCTACGACGCAGCCACCTGGTCATCAATCGTAGAGCTGAGCGAAATCTCTGTAAATAATCGCAGCAATTCCATCTCGGTTCCCGATTTTACCCGCAGCGCCTGGGAGACTGCAAAGCCATGGGGGATTGTGACGGTGGGATAGAAGACACAGGGCACAGGGCGCAGGGCACAGGGCACAGGGCACAGGGCACAGGACTCACTAG
>ERZ890953.1399-NODE-1399-length-12188-cov-4.859062_pt1 | contig 12188 bp, 1 predicted proteins | sample MGYA00521264_ERZ890953 | MGnify/ENA primary metagenome ERZ890953 (study PRJEB32303, sample SAMEA104408629) | aquatic metagenome | biome: Brackish water; feature: Chemocline; material: water | place: Baltic Sea | collected 2014-10-26T21:54:00 | depth 200 m ... | reverse complement strand
TGAATGGGTGACCTACCAGGTCACCCCTACAGCCAACGGATGTCCGCCGGGAACATCCATGCCGGTGATTCTGATTGTCAACCCGCGACCGGCGGTAACATCTGTGCCAGCCAGGCAATCGATTTGCAATGGCGGGACTTCTAACCTCTCCCTGTTGGCGGATGTGGCAGGTTCGACCTTTGCATGGAGAGCGTTCAGCAGCTCACCGGCTGTTACGGGCTTCAGCGACGGGTCGGGCTTTACCATCGCCCAAACCCTGGTCAACTCAGGCTTCAGCATCGACTCGGTCACCTACCGCGTGGCTGGCACTGCCAACAGCTGTCCGGGCGATTCAACCGATATCCATGTGGTGGTATACCCGGTTGCAGATGTGATCTTTACTCCTGCAAGCCAGGAGCTCTGCAGTGGAGAAACAACCGGGATTGCCCTCACCTCCAATGTAGCCGGAGCAAATTACTCCTGGACCGTTGTCGGGAGTTCTCCCGATGTCACAGGCTATTCGAGCGGATCAGGATCATTGATCCAGCAAACGCTGGTCAACTCCGGGTATCTGATCCCCACCGTGACCTACCAGGTCACCCCTGCAGCAAATGGATGTACCGGTACGCAAAACAGCGCGGTAGTTGGGGTCAATCCATGGCCTGCTGTCTCCCTTGCAATCTGTCTCGACACCTTACTGACAACAAAGTCTAAGCCATTTTCCCTGAAAGGAGGAAATCCTCCCGGGGGTGTCTTTGCCGGTACCGGTGTATTCAACGGCACCTTCTTCCCGGCACTGGCCGGTACGGGGCGGCATACGATCACCTACTATTACCAGAATACATACGGATGCGACCGCATCGATTCAATCCATGTAACCGTTGCAGAACCAATTATTCACAGTTGCGGGGATACACTTATTGACATCCGGGACAACCAGTCCTATCCCACAGTTCAGATCGGAACACAATGCTGGATGTCGACCAACCTCAACTTCGGGAACATCGTCTCCTCATCGCAAATGCAACGGGATAATTGTGTGAACGAGAAGTACTGTTACAATGACAGTCCTGCCAATTGCGCATCCAACGGAGGGCTCTACCAATGGAGTGAGGTGATGCGGTTCACCGATGATATCGGCGCCCAGGGACTTTGTCCGTCAGGGTGGCACATCCCAACTGAACCAGACTGGACGGCTCTGTTTAACGCTTTAATATCCAATGGGTTTGCCGGAAGTGCCCTGAAGTACAACGGCTACTCCGGCTTCAATGCCTTTTTATCGGGAATCAGATTCCATAACAGCGTATGGAGGTTCCCGGCTAATGACCTCACCCTGCGGTCGAAACTATACTGGTCATCCTCTGCAAGTGGTTCCGGGAAAGCCTGGGCTCACGGAATGAATGAGGTAGTTTCTGATATAGAGTTTACTCCCAGTGTATCACTCTATCCTGCCCTTCATACCAATGCATTTGCTGTGAGATGTATTAAGGATTAATAGTATCTTTACCCACTAAAATTAGCTGCTATAGTGATATTTACACAAGCTCCACAAGCAATAAAAAGTAACGGCATGAAACTCCTCAGGTTCATCGCCGTTTTTCTGCTTTTATTTGTCATATGCCTGCCATTCTCCCATGCCCAGCTTGAGACAAACTGTGAAAACTCCAACTTCAGTTTAGGGAATTGGTATAAATGGGATGGATGTTATGGACAATTCTCAAATCCATGCGAAGTCAAAGGTTTTCTGGAAAATCCTGAACCGCCTCCCTCACCTTATGGCCGAGCCTTACATAAGATGATCCAGGCCCCGGGATGGTTAGACGCAAACACGTGTGATTCCCTGGTCAATGTTTATCCGGGAGAATTATTTACGGCGAGAATAGGAGATACTTCTTATTCCGCTTATGGAAATGGGTATCATAAAGCTGCTGAATTAACATACGAAGTTACTGTAACTAGTGAATCATATCTCTTCATGTATCGGTACGCAATCGTCCTGGAAAATGGAGGACATGCCTCCAATATTCAGCCTGATTTTAAAGTCGCGATCACTGATGCTGACAATAATATTCTGGATTCTGTTTGTGGATATTATCATATAGTGGCTCCTCCTGATGGAGTGACCTGGCCAGGATGGCATTCATGTATTAATGATGTGTCATGGAAAGATTGGACAACTGTAGGAATGAATCTTACACCGTATGTCGATCAAACAATATATATTACCTTTAAGGTAAGACCTTGCACATATAATACTCATTTTGGGTACGCATATATTTCAGCATCTTGCGGATTTCTCGAACTGGAAACTGCATTGTGTGAGGGACAGGACAGTGCTGTATTGACAGCGCCTCCAGGATTTTCCTATCTCTGGACGACCATCGTTGGATTACCTACCGGCGATACTACCGCTTCCATTACGGTTCCATCCGCAGAAGGCAGCATCTATGAATGTACATTGACGGCAGCCAATGGTTGCGAAGTGGTTATCTCAAATGAGCTTCATTACACCCAGATCGAAGCAGGTTTTACCGAGGAACTCAATTGCGCCGGACGTCCTTCACAATTCCATGATACAACGTGGGTAAGCCAGAACGAGGTGGTTGCCTGGCGATGGTTTTTCGGAGACCCCACCTCCGGACCTGCAGATTCTTCTAATTTACAAGAACCGATCCATTCTTTCACTGAAGCTGGCACCTATAGTGTCACTGTTATCTCCTATTCCACTGAAGGTTGCGCCGATACTACCGCAAAACAGTTTGTTATTGACTCATTACCTGATATTTCAAACAGCAACCTAAGGAAAAACATATGTAGCTACAGCAACACATCCATTGCGTTAACCTCCACAGTCTCAAACACACTCTTTACGTGGACTGCAGTGGCCTCTTCCGCGGATGTCACCGGCTTCTCTGATGGAACCATCCCTACCGACTCCATAAATCAGGTTCTTGTTAACAGCGGATCAGAGATTGACAGTGTAACATATACTATCACTCCGCTTAATGCATCCTGTACCGGAGATGACACCACATTTAATGTACTCGTCTACCCCTGGCCGGTACTCACCAACAATCCCCTTATCGATTCAACCTGCAGCAATGTTGAGATTGAGATTGAACTGGAATCCAATAACGATTCCACGCTTTTCACCTGGATTTGTACAGCGAGCTCAGGCAATCTATCAGGATATCAGAACAATACTACTGAACCGGAGGAGCAGATAGAACAAACCCTGATAAATTCAGGATATACCATTGATACAGTTTATTACCACCTGGTACCACAATCGTATGGATGCTTCGGAGACACAATTATATTTAAGGTAGTGGTCTATCCGGTCCCGGATCTGTCAAACAGTATTACCCTGCAGGAGCAATGCAATGGAAGTCTGACCGGCATTTCACTGACTTCCAACGTGGCCAATACCACCTTTACCTGGAGTGCCTACGGCTCATCCGGAAATCTTTCCGGGTATTCAGGGAACAGTGGTCCGGGCACAATACTGATCAACCAAACTCTTGTCAACTCAGGATATTCAATTGATACAGTCACTTACAGGCTGTTGCCAACAGCAAATGGTTGCCCGGGTGATTCAATTGATTACAACGTGGTCATTTTCCCCACACCGGATCTCTTAACCAACCCGGTTGTGATATCGCAATGCAACAACCTGCAAACCAATATAATACTGGCATCCCACGTTGACAGCACCGCCTTTACCTGGAGAGCTTTCGCATCCACGGCGAACATAACCGGATTCAGCAGCAACACAGGACCGGCAGATACACTGATCGCACAAACCCTGGTCAATTCAGGTTACACTATCGATACAGTCACCTACCGTTTGATGCCTGTTGCAAATACCTGTTTCGGTGACTCGGTAGATTTCAAAGTCGCTGTTTATCCGACTCCTGATTTTTCGAACAATCCGGCTTTTCAATCCCAGTGTAATAATCAGGCCACGGCAATCAACCTGCTGTCCAATGTGGCTAATACTGCATTCACATGGACTTGCACACAAACATCCGGGAACATTACCGGATGGACGGAAAATCCTGGTCCCGGGGCAACAGCCATCAACCAAATGCTGGTGCTGAGCGGATACGTAACTGATTCGGTGATCTACCACCTAACCCCTATAGCAAATAACTGCGCCGGTTTTGTCACAAACTACACCGTGATCGTAAATCCAATAACGGAACTCACTGTTTCTCCTTTGTTCGACTCGATCTGTTCAGAGGGATTTACCAATATAAACCTGACTTCAACCGTCCTGGGAACAGAATTTACCTGGGCTGTGGCTCAAGGCGTCGGAAACATTACGGGATTCAGTGACGGTACTGGCGCTCTGATCTCACAACAACTATTCAACCCCGATCCGGTAGCCGGTAGCGTAATATACACTATCACACCTGCTACAACCAGCTGTACCGGTTTAGACTATACATTCACACAATGGGTGAAGTCGTTGCCTCATCTCTCCAACCTTCCCAAGGGAGATTCGATCTGCAACAACACCTCACCGAACCTTACACTGACCTCGGATGTACTCAACAGCTGGTTTACCTGGACGGCAATCGGATCTTCCCTGAATATCACAGGGTATTCCGATCAAACAACTCCGACCACGTTGTTGAATCAACCACTGATAAATTCAGGGTATGTGTTAGAATGGGTGACCTACCAGGTCACCCCTACGGCGGCCGGATGTGTTGGACCTGACTCCAATTATGTGATAACAGTTTATCCGGTTCCCGACCTCTCCAACAGTCCTCTGGACACAGCGATCTGCAGTGGACAACCCACAGGAATAACACTACTATCAAATATCGCAGGCACCCTGTTTACCTGGACCGCCAACGGATCGTCGGGCAACGTGACCGGTTTTTCGGATCAGGCCATTCCAACCGATTTTCTGGATCAGGCCCTGACCAATTCAGGGTATAACATTGAAACCGTGACCTACCAGGTCACCCCTACGGCGAATGGATGTAATGGGGATTTATGGACCTGCATTGTTACCGTTTATCCTGTGCCCGATGTATCAAACTCCCCGATGCTGAAAGAGATCTGCAATAACAACAACACCGATATAGATATCACATCCAACGTTTCGGGCACTCTCTTTACCTGGACTGCCACAGGGTCATCGGCAAACATTCAAGGATTTACGGATAACCTAACGCCGGCGACCCATATTGGGGATAACCTGATCAACCTCGGAGACATCAACGAAACGGTTACCTACCATATCACCCCGCATGCAAACGGTTGTGATGGCACTACAGTGGATTATGTTGTAACGGTGGTACCATCACCCTTCCTGACAAACAGCCCGCTACGACAGCCTCAGTGTAATGCTGTAAACACAGACATCGTTTTAGAATCAAATGTGGCGGGGACTATCTTTTCATGGACATGTACCCAGATGTCGGGGAACATCACCGGTTACAACAACAGTGCTGCACCCGGGGCCCTGATCAGCCAGATGCTCACCAATTCATCCCTCAACTCCGACTCAGTTATTTACCACCTAACCCCGGAAAACAGTGGTTGTCCGGGATCAATAACCAACTATACGGTAGTGGTATTCCCCGTTCCGGATGTCTACTTTAATCCAACCGGGGAGACCGTTTGCGAAGGGGTTACATCATTGATCCAGAACCTGTCCCATACAATCGGAGCAACCTATTCCTGGACCGCAACAGCTTCTTCTGTGAACCTTACAGGGTATTCCAACGGGACCGGAGATGTAATTGCCCAGACCATTGACAATGCGGGATCGACGATTGAATGGGTGACCTACCAGGTCACCCCTACAGCCAACGGATGTCCGCCGGGAACATCCATGCCGGTGATTCTGATTGTCAACCCGCGACCGGCGGTAACATCTGTGCCAGCCAGGCAATCGATTTGCAATGGCGGGACTTCTAACCTCTCCCTGTTGGCGGATGTGGCAGGTTCGACCTTTGCATGGAGAGCGTTCAGCAGCTCACCGGCTGTTACGGGCTTCAGCGACGGGTCGGGCTTTACCATCGCCCAAACCCTGGTCAACTCAGGCTTCAGCATCGACTCGGTCACCTACCGCGTGGCTGGCACTGCCAACAGCTGTCCGGGCGATTCAACCGATATCCATGTGGTGGTATACCCGGTTGCAGATGTGATCTTTACTCCTGCAAGCCAGGAGCTCTGCAGTGGAGAAACAACCGGGATTGCCCTCACCTCCAATGTAGCCGGAGCAAATTACTCCTGGACCGTTGTCGGGAGTTCTCCCGATGTCACAGGCTATTCGAGCGGATCAGGATCATTGATCCAGCAAACGCTGGTCAACTCCGGGTATCTGATCCCCACCGTGACCTACCAGGTCACCCCTGCAGCAAATGGATGTACCGGTACGCAAAACAGCGCGGTAGTTGGGGTCAATCCATGGCCTGCTGTCTCCCTTGCAATCTGTCTCGACACCTTACTGACAACAAAGTCTAAGCCATTTTCCCTGAAAGGAGGAAATCCTCCCGGGGGTGTCTTTGCCGGTACCGGTGTATTCAACGGCACCTTCTTCCCGGCACTGGCCGGTACGGGGCGGCATACGATCACCTACTATTACCAGAATACATACGGATGCGACCGCATCGATTCAATCCATGTAACCGTTGCAGAACCAATTATTCACAGTTGCGGGGATACACTTATTGACATCCGGGACAACCAGTCCTATCCCACAGTTCAGATCGGAACACAATGCTGGATGTCGACCAACCTCAACTTCGGGAACATCGTCTCCTCATCGCAAATGCAACGGGATAATTGTGTGAACGAGAAGTACTGTTACAATGACAGTCCTGCCAATTGCGCATCCAACGGAGGGCTCTACCAATGGAGTGAGGTGATGCGGTTCACCGATGATATCGGCGCCCAGGGACTTTGTCCGTCAGGGTGGCACATCCCAACTGAACCAGACTGGACGGCTCTGTTTAACGCTTTAATATCCAATGGGTTTGCCGGAAGTGCCCTGAAGTACAACGGCTACTCCGGCTTCAATGCCTTTTTATCGGGAATCAGATTCCATAACAGCGTATGGAGGTTCCCGGCTAATGACCTCACCCTGCGGTCGAAACTATACTGGTCATCCTCTGCAAGTGGTTCCGGGAAAGCCTGGGCTCACGGAATGAATGAGGTAGTTTCTGATATAGAGTTTACTCCCAGTGTATCACTCTATCCTGCCCTTCATACCAATGCATTTGCTGTGAGATGTATTAAGGATTAATAGTATCTTTACCCACTAAAATTAGCTGCTATAGTGATATTTACACAAGCTCCACAAGCAATAAAAAGTAACGGCATGAAACTCCTCAGGTTCATCGCCGTTTTTCTGCTTTTATTTGTCATATGCCTGCCATTCTCCCATGCCCAGCTTGAGACAAACTGTGAAAACTCCAACTTCAGTTTAGGGAATTGGTATAAATGGGATGGATGTTATGGACAATTCTCAAATCCATGCGAAGTCAAAGGTTTTCTGGAAAATCCTGAACCGCCTCCCTCACCTTATGGCCGAGCCTTACATAAGATGATCCAGGCCCCGGGATGGTTAGACGCAAACACGTGTGATTCCCTGGTCAATGTTTATCCGGGAGAATTATTTACGGCGAGAATAGGAGATACTTCTTATTCCGCTTATGGAAATGGGTATCATAAAGCTGCTGAATTAACATACGAAGTTACTGTAACTAGTGAATCATATCTCTTCATGTATCGGTACGCAATCGTCCTGGAAAATGGAGGACATGCCTCCAATATTCAGCCTGATTTTAAAGTCGCGATCACTGATGCTGACAATAATATTCTGGATTCTGTTTGTGGATATTATCATATAGTGGCTCCTCCTGATGGAGTGACCTGGCCAGGATGGCATTCATGTATTAATGATGTGTCATGGAAAGATTGGACAACTGTAGGAATGAATCTTACACCGTATGTCGATCAAACAATATATATTACCTTTAAGGTAAGACCTTGCACATATAATACTCATTTTGGGTACGCATATATTTCAGCATCTTGCGGATTTCTCGAACTGGAAACTGCATTGTGTGAGGGACAGGACAGTGCTGTATTGACAGCGCCTCCAGGATTTTCCTATCTCTGGACGACCATCGTTGGATTACCTACCGGCGATACTACCGCTTCCATTACGGTTCCATCCGCAGAAGGCAGCATCTATGAATGTACATTGACGGCAGCCAATGGTTGCGAAGTGGTTATCTCAAATGAGCTTCATTACACCCAGATCGAAGCAGGTTTTACCGAGGAACTCAATTGCGCCGGACGTCCTTCACAATTCCATGATACAACGTGGGTAAGCCAGAACGAGGTGGTTGCCTGGCGATGGTTTTTCGGAGACCCCACCTCCGGACCTGCAGATTCTTCTAATTTACAAGAACCGATCCATTCTTTCACTGAAGCTGGCACCTATAGTGTCACTGTTATCTCCTATTCCACTGAAGGTTGCGCCGATACTACCGCAAAACAGTTTGTTATTGACTCATTACCTGATATTTCAAACAGCAACCTAAGGAAAAACATATGTAGCTACAGCAACACATCCATTGCGTTAACCTCCACAGTCTCAAACACACTCTTTACGTGGACTGCAGTGGCCTCTTCCGCGGATGTCACCGGCTTCTCTGATGGAACCATCCCTACCGACTCCATAAATCAGGTTCTTGTTAACAGCGGATCAGAGATTGACAGTGTAACATATACTATCACTCCGCTTAATGCATCCTGTACCGGAGATGACACCACATTTAATGTACTCGTCTACCCCTGGCCGGTACTCACCAACAATCCCCTTATCGATTCAACCTGCAGCAATGTTGAGATTGAGATTGAACTGGAATCCAATAACGATTCCACGCTTTTCACCTGGATTTGTACAGCGAGCTCAGGCAATCTATCAGGATATCAGAACAATACTACTGAACCGGAGGAGCAGATAGAACAAACCCTGATAAATTCAGGATATACCATTGATACAGTTTATTACCACCTGGTACCACAATCGTATGGATGCTTCGGAGACACAATTATATTTAAGGTAGTGGTCTATCCGGTCCCGGATCTGTCAAACAGTATTACCCTGCAGGAGCAATGCAATGGAAGTCTGACCGGCATTTCACTGACTTCCAACGTGGCCAATACCACCTTTACCTGGAGTGCCTACGGCTCATCCGGAAATCTTTCCGGGTATTCAGGGAACAGTGGTCCGGGCACAATACTGATCAACCAAACTCTTGTCAACTCAGGATATTCAATTGATACAGTCACTTACAGGCTGTTGCCAACAGCAAATGGTTGCCCGGGTGATTCAATTGATTACAACGTGGTCATTTTCCCCACACCGGATCTCTTAACCAACCCGGTTGTGATATCGCAATGCAACAACCTGCAAACCAATATAATACTGGCATCCCACGTTGACAGCACCGCCTTTACCTGGAGAGCTTTCGCATCCACGGCGAACATAACCGGATTCAGCAGCAACACAGGACCGGCAGATACACTGATCGCACAAACCCTGGTCAATTCAGGTTACACTATCGATACAGTCACCTACCGTTTGATGCCTGTTGCAAATACCTGTTTCGGTGACTCGGTAGATTTCAAAGTCGCTGTTTATCCGACTCCTGATTTTTCGAACAATCCGGCTTTTCAATCCCAGTGTAATAATCAGGCCACGGCAATCAACCTGCTGTCCAATGTGGCTAATACTGCATTCACATGGACTTGCACACAAACATCCGGGAACATTACCGGATGGACGGAAAATCCTGGTCCCGGGGCAACAGCCATCAACCAAATGCTGGTGCTGAGCGGATACGTAACTGATTCGGTGATCTACCACCTAACCCCTATAGCAAATAACTGCGCCGGTTTTGTCACAAACTACACCGTGATCGTAAATCCAATAACGGAACTCACTGTTTCTCCTTTGTTCGACTCGATCTGTTCAGAGGGATTTACCAATATAAACCTGACTTCAACCGTCCTGGGAACAGAATTTACCTGGGCTGTGGCTCAAGGCGTCGGAAACATTACGGGATTCAGTGACGGTACTGGCGCTCTGATCTCACAACAACTATTCAACCCCGATCCGGTAGCCGGTAGCGTAATATACACTATCACACCTGCTACAACCAGCTGTACCGGTTTAGACTATACATTCACACAATGGGTGAAGTCGTTGCCTCATCTCTCCAACCTTCCCAAGGGAGATTCGATCTGCAACAACACCTCACCGAACCTTACACTGACCTCGGATGTACTCAACAGCTGGTTTACCTGGACGGCAATCGGATCTTCCCTGAATATCACAGGGTATTCCGATCAAACAACTCCGACCACGTTGTTGAATCAACCACTGATAAATTCAGGGTATGTGTTAGAATGGGTGACCTACCAGGTCACCCCTACGGCGGCCGGATGTGTTGGACCTGACTCCAATTATGTGATAACAGTTTATCCGGTTCCCGACCTCTCCAACAGTCCTCTGGACACAGCGATCTGCAGTGGACAACCCACAGGAATAACACTACTATCAAATATCGCAGGCACCCTGTTTACCTGGACCGCCAACGGATCGTCGGGCAACGTGACCGGTTTTTCGGATCAGGCCATTCCAACCGATTTTCTGGATCAGGCCCTGACCAATTCAGGGTATAACATTGAAACCGTGACCTACCAGGTCACCCCTACGGCGAATGGATGTAATGGGGATTTATGGACCTGCATTGTTACCGTTTATCCTGTGCCCGATGTATCAAACTCCCCGATGCTGAAAGAGATCTGCAATAACAACAACACCGATATAGATATCACATCCAACGTTTCGGGCACTCTCTTTACCTGGACTGCCACAGGGTCATCGGCAAACATTCAAGGATTTACGGATAACCTAACGCCGGCGACCCATATTGGGGATAACCTGATCAACCTCGGAGACATCAACGAAACGGTTACCTACCATATCACCCCGCATGCAAACGGTTGTGATGGCACTACAGTGGATTATGTTGTAACGGTGGTACCATCACCCTTCCTGACAAACAGCCCGCTACGACAGCCTCAGTGTAATGCTGTAAACACAGACATCGTTTTAGAATCAAATGTGGCGGGGACTATCTTTTCATGGACATGTACCCAGATGTCGGGGAACATCACCGGTTACAACAACAGTGCTGCACCCGGGGCCCTGATCAGCCAGATGCTCACCAATTCATCCCTCAACTCCGACTCAGTTATTTACCACCTAACCCCGGAAAACAGTGGTTGTCCGGGATCAATAACCAACTATACGGTAGTGGTATTCCCCGTTCCGGATGTCTACTTTAATCCAACCGGGGAGACCGTTTGCGAAGGGGTTACATCATTGATCCAGAACCTGTCCCATACAATCGGAGCAACCTATTCCTGGACCGCAACAGCTTCTTCTGTGAACCTTACAGGGTATTCCAACGGGACCGGAGATGTAATTGCCCAGACCATTGACAATGCGGGATCGACGATTGAATGGGTGACCTACCAGGTCACCCCTACAGCCAACGGATGTCCGCCGGGAACATCCATGCCGGTGATTCTGATTGTCAACCCGCGACCGGCGGTAACATCTGTGCCAGCCAGGCAATCGATTTGCAATGGCGGGACTTCTAACCTCTCCCTGTTGGCGGATGTGGCAGGTTCGACCTTTGCATGGAGAGCGTTCAGCAGCTCACCGGCTGTTACGGGCTTCAGCGACGGGTCGGGCTTTACCATCGCCCAAACCCTGGTCAACTCAGGCTTCAGCATCGACTCGGTCACCTACCGCGTGGCTGGCACTGCCAACAGCTGTCCGGGCGATTCAACCGATATCCATGTGGTGGTATACCCGGTTGCAGATGTGATCTTTACTCCTGCAAGCCAGGAGCTCTGCAGTGGAGAAACAACCGGGATTGCCCTCACCTCCAATGTAGCCGGAGCAAATTACTCCTGGACCGTTGTCGGGAGTTCTCCCGATGTCACAGGCTATTCGAGCGGATCAGGATCATTGATCCAGCAAACGCTGGTCAACTCCGGGTATCTGATCCCCACCGTGACCTACCAGGTCACCCCTGCAGCAAATGGATGTACCGGTACGCAAAACAGCGCGGTAGTTGGGGTCAATCCATGGCCTG
>ERZ890953.1397-NODE-1397-length-12198-cov-5.497982_pt1 | contig 12198 bp, 20 predicted proteins | sample MGYA00521264_ERZ890953 | MGnify/ENA primary metagenome ERZ890953 (study PRJEB32303, sample SAMEA104408629) | aquatic metagenome | biome: Brackish water; feature: Chemocline; material: water | place: Baltic Sea | collected 2014-10-26T21:54:00 | depth 200 m ... | reverse complement strand
TACTAATGACTACTAAATTAGTAGGTGTTATCCTGCCTTAATCATTTCCCCTCCAGTGCTTGCCAAACTGCTTTGTAGAATGCATCGTAGTCCCTGGTGAATAAAAAGTTCTCCCAAGCTTTAGCTATAATCTTCACCTGAATAATGGCAAGATCACTGATATTAATCGCTCCAGTTACTGCAAAGAATCCATCTGGTGAGTAGATGAAGTCTTCAATCTCGAACCTAGGGGCATTGATAATTAGAACATAACAACCACTAACTAGAATGTCGTATCCTTTGGGCAATACATTCTTGGCCAAGTATACTGACATTTCTTGGTCGGTTGCTGGTTTAGTTTTCATTTAGTTGCCTTCCAGTTTAAAGCTACTAAACATATACAAACCCATACATTGAACACTGTCTGGTTAAAAGGTATGCCCATTATTTCCATTACTCAACCTCCTTTGTTGGCAAGCGTCTTGAGTGTATTTATTGACACCCCAAGATATTCGCTTGCTTCTGTGATTTTATAGATTTTCATTTCACAAACCCTTAAAGATGTGTGCTATTACATCAACTGTCCAGCCATTACCAAGCATTTTTATTGCTTGTGTATCACTCACAACAGAAGTATATCCATTAGGTACAGTTTGCAGTCTTTCACACTCTAATCTTGTTAGTTTTCTAATCACACCTTCAATCTCATACAATCCAGTTTTGCCACCAATTCCACCACTATTTGCATTTAGTGTTGTTGATTTACCTTCACTCGAATAAACTATATTCCCTTGTGAGAAATTGCGTTGTAATAGTTTACCATTATCAAGCCAAAGTTTATGAGTTGGTTTCATTACCCCACCCAAGCGAACCAATCCAGACTTTGAAGAATGTTTATCAACAGGTATAAAAAATAAAGTATCTTTTGAAACAGTTGTAATAGCATTACTTTTTTCTGTTCCGTTTAGCTCGTATTTCTGCACCACTTTCCTACACTCATTATACCCTCCTCTTTGTGCTAACCCTAAACTTTGCAACCCATCTTCAGTAATATCTTTTAGCAATAGTTCCTTATCTTTTGGTTGTGTTATGTTGGGTATGTTTGTCCAATAGTATCTCGTTCTATTTTGCGCTGAAACCAAATTCGAGTTTATAACTATCGGCTCTATATCTAAATATTCTGTTATAATATCTTGATATTCCTTCTTCATTTTTACGTTTTCAAGCAAAAAGTATTTAGGCTTTGTTTCTTTAAGTAGTCGTACAAATTCAAAAAACAGTTTGCTTCTTGGGTCATCAAAATTTAGCTGCTTTCCCGCAGAGCTGAATCCTTGGCAAGGGCTTCCACCTATCAATAAATCTATCTTTGGTAAGTCAGTACCTTTTACTTTGGTTACATCGCCTATATGCCTTGTGTTTGGGTAATTATGTTTAGTTACCTGCATTGCATATTTATCAATTTCAGAAGCAAAGTAGTTGTTTACCTTAATCCCTAATTTATCAAGTGCAATTTGGCCACACGACATACCATCAAATAGGCTTAGTACATTCATCTTTCAACTCCTTAATTAACTTCTCGTTTGCGTCCACAATCTTCTGCATATCCTCAACGGATATTTCTTTTTCCAAAGGCTCGAAGAAATAAACCTTCTCGTCAACTGCGTAGTTAAAGTTCCAAATATCTCCAATAAACTCACACCCGATCACGGCTTGGATTTCATATTCTGTTTCTGAACCATCATCACACAGCAAATAAAGTTAAAAGGCATGGGGCTGGTGGCCTCCCTGATCTTCAATGCTCCATCCCCACGAACAACTCTCAATGAGGTTACAGGGCCAGCCCCACTTTAAACCGTTTGTCAGCAGGAGTCGAACCTGCGATATGCCACAACAAACGGCTTGCCTTATTTTAATTTTTCACGTTCCATTAATTCGATGACAGCGAGAGCGTTCCAAGCAACATGATCCAAGTGATGCAACCCACTAACAGGGTCAACCCCCTCGGTTTCCATCATAAGTAAATGCCTGTATAGGGCATCTGTGTATCGACTTACTCCATTCTCAACATGCAGGTACCCACGTTCGCTATACTTTTCAGCCCCGTCAGTCCCGACCTTGGATACCCGCATTAATGCCCTGCCAAAACTACCAACCACAAGCCCCGCCCTTATTTTTCCTGAATCCAGTTTAGCTCCGGCACTATGCGCGGATTTCCCTCTAGGGTCACATTCCTTTTTCCTCATGTTTCTCCTTTAGGGTCTGAGATCACGTTTAATCTGGGCTTGATGAGATTCATAATTGCATGGCAAATTGCAATATATCCTCCCATTCCGGCTTGCTAAAAATATTTCTTTGCACATTTTGCAGGATACCGATACCCGATTCCCCTCTGCCGATGAATCAGCAGGACATGGATTCCAGCAGTAAATTCTATTCTTTTTATGAGTTTTAAATGGTTCTTCACATAAGGAACATTTTTTCTCAACAATCACAATTTCCTTGCATGGCACGACCTTGGCTATCCTCCTGCGTTCTCTTGCCTCGTCCCTGCGCTTTTCAGTGTTCTTTGGGTTACATGGGTTGTGGCAATACTTAGCGAAACTCCGGCGTTTAACGCTTTTAAACATTTCCCCGCAAGAAACACAGGCGTAATCTCTGGGGGCTGGTTGTTTCGATTTTATCATTATAGCTGAGGTACATGGGGCATGGCAGTACTTCCGAATATTCCCTGTCCCACAAATGAACATTTTCTTGCACATTTTGCATTCAACGGGTTCCCTATTGCCTCTCTTGATGCCAGCTTTTTCCCTGTAAAATGATTGTTTACAATTATCCTCTGCCGATGTTAAGGCTGTGTATGGACAAAATTTCGCCCTACTGTTACCTAAAAAATCTTTTTTGCAATGCAAACACTTCATTACACGTTTTTTCCTGACAATCTGCCCTACTGTCACGATAGCCCCTGGGGCATACACCTGTTCTGTTAGATTGGAAAATTCGCTCCAATATAATCTATCTGCGTCCTGAGCGGAAATTTCCTGCTTGATGTTTCCCTTGCCATCGTAGATTGTTATGGGATATGACATTATTTATGTAACCTCACTTAAAATTATATTTGACTTACTTGTTACGGTTATATATGATTCCGAAAGAATTGTAAACAAAAAAGGGAAGAAAAAATGAGCAACCGAAAAAAATTGTTAGATTTAATGGCACATTACAGAGTTGACACCCACACCGTAGCCAGTATTCTAGGGCTATCTCCGACCACGATCAGAATTTACAAGTCTGCTGGAGGCCATAATATAAAAGACAACGATATTAAATTGTTGGAGTATAAATTGGCTGAAAATTACAAAATAAAATAAACAATTTGAGGTTCTATGAGCAAATTTGACGTAGAAAATATCAAGAATTCTGTAGATATCGCCAGTATTATCGGGGCTTATGTGACTCTTGACCGTGATAATAAGGGTTTATGCCCGTTCCATGAAGAAAATACAGCCAGTTTCACGGTTGAGCCTGACAAGCAGTTTTACCATTGCTTTGGTTGTGGAGAACATGGGGATGTTATTGATTTTATTGTCTCTCATACAGGCGTTTCATTTGTAGACGCTTGCAAATCTCTGGGTGGTGAAACCCTACCAGAAGGGAAACCGATAGAAAAACGTCCGAAACGTGAAAGGATCGACCCTTATAAAAATTATCACCCGATGCCTACCGATCAGCGGATCAAGGCAGGGGAGCCTATCGACCTGATAAACCCTAAGCGTGACGGGAAAATATGGAAAGACGCAACCCCAGCGGCAGTTCATCCCTATTATGTGGGGAAAGAATTGCATGGTTACGTTTTAAGGCTAGAATCACAGGGTAAAAAAATCACCCCGCAGGTAAGACATACGGATCAGGGCTGGGCGTTGTATCCGTTTGATTCGCCTCGGCCTCTGTACGGTCTTTTCACGTTACAAAGCGATAAAAGCAAGCAAGTGCTTGTGGTTGAAGGCGAAAAGGCAGTAGATCATATCAGGCGTACCGTAGGGGATAGCGTGGCTGTGGTGTCTTGGTGCGGCGGCACGAGTTCTGTATCAAAAACCGATTGGAAACCGTTGGAGGGCAGAAATATTTATGTTATCCCAGACCATGATAATGCGGGGCTGAAGGCAGCCAAAGAAATTATTGGGATTATTAAGCCTAAAAAATTAGGCATTGTATTGCCTGAGCCAAAACGCCCTAAAGGTTGGGACATCGCAGATCAGGAATGGAAAGATTCCAAGGAATTTTTCGCATGGTGCAAGAAAAATAAAACTATTGCCCTCCCTGATTCTTTCGAGATCCGAGAGGATAAACCCGTTAAATTGCCTGAGATTAAGCCAGAGAAAGAAAAACAGCCTGAAATGCTAGAACTTTCCGGAAAAGATTCAATAGACTCCCAAGTTTTGCAGGGATTTTACAGGGATAAATTAATATTCGATGCGTTCCAAGGAGAATGGTACGAATACGATAAAATCTGGCATCCTAAGCCTGAGCAATTTGTCGTCCACATGGTTTATGATGCAATGGATAAATCCTTTCCTGAAGGCTATTCAAACGCTAAATACACAGGCACTTATAAGATGTTCCGAGGCCGAATGGCCCCTCATGCTCACAGGGATGGTAACGATTCAGATAGCTGGGACAATCAAAAACATTTACTGCCTATGGATAATGGCGTTTTGGATTTAAAAACTCGAACCCTGATACCACATGCGCCGGAACTTCGCATTAACTGGATGCTCCCACATAAATGGTCTGGGTACAAGCCTTATCCTGTCACGGCGGCCTTTTTGGAGTCTTTGGCGGGTGGTGATGCGGCAACGGTTCAAACTTTGTTATGCTATCTGGCGGCTATAATCAGGGGAATGAGTTACCTCCAAAAATATTTAGAGCTGATCGGGACACCCGGAACAGGTAAGTCCACGTTCATTAATTTAGCCTGTCAATTGGTTGGAAGTGCTAATTTGGCCTCAACGTCAATGGATCAACTCCAGAATAATAAGTTTGAGACTGCTAATCTATACCGGAAAAAACTAGCCATTATCACCGATGCGGATAAATACGGTGGGAATGTTGAAGTTTTCAAAGCCATGACCGGCCAAGATCAGATGCGTAGGGAGCATAAAAACAAGCAACAGATGCAGAATTTTATTTATGATGGCATGGTATTGGTCGCGGCGAATCAACCGGTTCAATTCAAAGATAGTTCAACAGCTATCCCAAGGCGTAGAATTCCGGTGCAAATTGACCATCATTTATCGGACAGTATGCGGGACAAGGATTTATCAGCAAAAATACACAACGAACTCCCAGGGTTGATTTATGATCTGGTATCTATGTCCGTTGATTATGTTGAAAATATTTTAAACGACACAGGCCGCCAGAGAGTATCATCAGCCCACCGTAGTTTATGCGAGACTAATGCTATGGCTGAATGGCTGGATGAGCGAGTTATTGCAGATCCTCAGGTCTGGACTAAGATTGGGGAAATCAAAAGGAAGGGCTTCGATATCATCGGGGCAGATGAATATCTATATCCGAATTATGTAGCATGGTGCGAGTCGTCCGGCAAAAAACCTAATGCGGCGATCACATTTAGGAAATCTTTTGGGGAAATATTAACATCTCAAGGGATAGACTGGGAATCGAAACGTGCAGGAAGTGGTCGAATTGTCCGAGGAATTAGAGTCCGGCTGGATGAAGATCGTAGGGAATTCAGTTTAATACAGAATGAGGATGTTTCTGGGAGGTAGGCATGAAAATAATAATGGAGGGGATGTGCGGCGTTTAGCAGGTAGGAAACGCCCTGCAAACCATCGCAGGGCGTTTAAGGTTAAATCGAGGGATAAAACGGGGAATCAAAATGATGAGGATGCGCTTTCTAGTTGCGTTTTTACCTTTCTTTTCTTTGCAATTTCTTTTTTATAATCTTCTAGCCCTTGATTATACCCTTTGGCATAGTCTCCTAGTTCCTTGTTTTCCAGCATTCCCCTTGCTATGCCCTTGATCCTATCCTTTTCATCATTGGGAACATATAACATTACACGCACCATACCACATTTAAGCATTTTTCTGTGATAAGCGCGTTGCCTTTCGGCCCCTGTCTTTGGCATTGGGGCATATCCGTCACGCTTTGCTAATAGCTTGGTCATTTCCATCCTTTCTGGCGGTATCTTCAAGCATTGCTTCGCTTTCGATTGATGCCATTATTTTATTTTTCATTTCTTGCTTGGCACTGCAATTACAGGCGTTCGCTGTTAGAATTTTTTTACAATGAAAACAATTCATATAACTGGCTCCGGTATGTTTTTAAAAATATGAGCAATACTCATCCTGTGATTGTTTATTGATTTCCATTATTGCCCTGCCAATTACCTCGACAATTTGTGGCACTACTGCATTTCCTAACTGTTTAAGCCGGTCAGCCCTGCCCTTTACCCCTGTTGCTACTCTTGGGATGTCCGGCTCTCTGTCGAAATGTCCGTCCAGCCCGGTGGAAATCCCATCAACCACTCTACCCAATTGGGATTGAGTTGGCCCGTTGCGCCCTCCACCTCCTGCGCTGTCGCATCCAGATAGCCTTTGGCTAAACGGTATTTGTGGCTTTTGCTCCATATTGGCCCTACCCCTTTCCATTCGCTTGCCCTTGGTGTCGGCCACACCCTCACCTGGTTGCTCAACCCCTGTTGTTTGCTTTTCATGATCCTCCTGTCGGGACAGTCCGGCGTGGCCCACAACCCACACCCTGTATCTTTGGTGCGGGGCCGAGACACCGCAAGCTGGTATAATGAAAGTCCTTGTTTCGTAACCTTCACCTTCCAAGTTAGCAATCGTGCGGGGGAGGCCCATATCCTTGCTAACAAAACCTTGGACATTTTCGCCAATAACCCATCTTGGCTGGACTTCTCGTATGACTCGTAGCATTTCAGGCCAGAGGTCACGGTCATCTTGATGGCCTCGTTGCTTCCCGGCTCCACTCCAAGGTTGACAAGGGAACCCCCCGCAAACAACGTCAATTGCGGATGTTTTACTTGGTCGTTCAAGCTGATTGGCATCCCTTTTTTGATCTTCATCTTGATCCTTTCCAATGAACTTGGCCCCCGGCCGCAATGTGAATCGGGGGTTCGCCAAAATTCTCTCATAAGTTAACTCCCTCACATCGTCAAAGATCGGCACATCAGGCCAATGTTTTTTAAGTACAAGTTGAGCCTTTTTATCAAACTCGCAAAAGGCCACTGTTTCCATGCCAGCACGTTCTAACCCAAGGCTAAAACCTCCAATTCCAGAAAATAAATCTAAAACTTTCATGCCGTTAGCTCCAATTAAAAAGGAATGTCATCTGGATTCACGGTTTTTGATTGTTCGGGTGTCGATTCTCCCTGATGTTCTACCCTTTGATCCGTCCCACTACCAAGGAATTGAACATTTTCAGCGACCACCGACAACTTGCTCCGTTTTTCGCCGTCTTTCTCCCACGTTGAAAACTTTAATCTACCTTCTATAAATACAGGACTACCTTTTTTTAGGTACTTGGAGCAATTTTCCGCTGAAGATCCCCAGACTTCTACGTCTGCAAAGGTGACATCCTCGACCATTTCATCTCCCTTCTTATACTTTCGGTTCGATGCTATCCCTAGATTGCAGACAGCCGACCCGCTTGGAGTATATTTTATTTCAGGATCTCTGGTTAAATTGCCCATTAACATTACTTTGTTTACGCTTGCCATTTTTAGGATTCCCCTTTCATAATTAATTTTTCTTTATCCACACACTCATTAATAAATTTCATTCCCTCTTCATTACTCGAATGAAAATCGGGAACTTTGCCTTCTAAGTATGGGCAAGATTCAAGGATGATTAATGTGGCGGCCCAGGGCGTACCCAGCAATCTTTCCATAACACGGCCAGTCTCACCCGCCAAAGACGTGACCCAACCCGCCATACAATGCGTTGTTTTGCAACTATGCCATTGGCCCATATTCAATCTGCCACCGGATTTAATGGCGGATTGAATTTTTGTAAAAAGTTTTTCAATTTTCACGGTTTGAGGCAAATCCGCATCGGTCAAATACGCATTGCTCAAATTCGCATTGAACAAATCCGCATCGGTCAAATCCGCATTGGTCAAATTCGCATCGGTCAAATTCGCATGTCTCAGATTCGCATGTCTCAAATACGCATTGCTCAAATTCGCATTGAACAAATCCGCATATCTCAAATCCGCATATCTCAAATCCGCATTGAACAAATCCGCATGTCTCAGATTCGCATGTCTCAAATACGCATCGGTCAAATCCGCATTGGTCAAATTGAGCCTTTCGCCCCCATCCTGCTTGAGATATTTAGCGTGGTTGATTACTTTTTCTTTTAGTTCTTCTGGCGTGATTTTCATTTTATTACCTCTTTCTTAATCGTCAGATTTTTATCGTCCGAGACCTTGGTAACAAAAAATTGCATTTCGGTTTTAAGTGCTTCTTTGTAGAAAATTTCCATTGATTCACTATCAAGCATTTCAATATCATCAATGCAAACTATAGGCAATTGTCCACCCCGTAGTCCTGCAATGGTGAGAGCAAACAGCACTCTTTTTGCTTTGTTTACGCTATCGAATGCGACCCCATCAAGGAAAATTTCGCCTTTTTTAATTTCCAGCCCCTTGACAGGCAGATTTTTTAACAGTGCGACCTTGATATCTTCAAGCCCTTTCAATTTTTTAGTTAAATTTTCGGAGTCTGCCCGCATGATCTTTAAATCATTTTCGCCTTTGGCAACGTATTCAATTCCAACCTGTGATTTGATCGAAGCATCGCTTTTTGTTTTTGCCTCCGAGATTAAACCAGTAAGAGAGGAAATGCCAGGTTCGCTTGCGGTATTGATCTGGGTGACCTTTTCAGCGGATCCGCTATTATGCTTTTCAATTATCCCGTTGCACCTTTCCCGCATTGCCTCAATTTCCGCATGCATTGACAGGGTGACCGCTTCAATGTCTTTCTGCCGTTTCGCTTCAATGCTTACCAGCAGCGTATCCCTACCCAGTAATTCGGCTCGCAATTCAGCTTCAAGGCGTTCTTGCTCTATACTCCAATCGGTTTTATCTGTTATAAACGGATTGCTCGCCTTCATATCCTCGACCAGGACTTTTTTAGCTTTGCCGTACCGGTTTATGGTGGCCCTATATTCGTAAAATCGTTCGATTTCACCATCAATAACCTGCATCGCATGGCGTATATCTTCATGGTTCATTTTTTGGCCTGTGACCGCCTCAATTTCTTTAAAAGGCGTTTTAATCTCGATAGCGTCCAGCAGGTAGCGGGTTCGGTCTTTATTATTCGCATCCAATAACCGAACGGGATTAATCCCTATCATATCGGTAATATCTTTTAACAGGGAGGCCCCGCGCGGCACTCGCTCGCCGTTTGAATCTTTAAAAGTCATATCCGATTTATCGCGTCCGATTTTTTTCTCAATTCGTTCGCCTGATTCAAAGACGACAACCACTTCGCCTTCATCTTCACCATTTTTTAGCAGCGTGGCATCATGACCGCCTCCAATGGCCGACCGCAAAGCCTTTAAAACACTTGTTTTACCTTGCCCGTTTTTCCCGTTGATCTGTGTAATTTTTCCTGGTTCGATTTCCAGTTCTGTTATTCCCATTATATTTTTAATGCCGATATATGAGACAACCAATTTTCCGCCCTTACCCTGTAAGTTTTCCATTATTTCCCCTTTTAATATAAGATTAAACCGGTAAGGGCCATTGCATACAAACTGGCCCCGATTAATAACGCCAAGCCAATGTCTTTGGCCAAGGTCACCAATGCTCCGGCGACCTTGGTGGGTTTATTCATTCGTATCATTCGCCGTCGCCTCTATTTAATTTATGAATTATCATTATAATGCAGGCCTTCAACTGGATACTTAATCAAATGATTTTCTGTGATCTTGCATTTTTCGCATACGTTCACAGGTTCCATTATTTTCTCATTAAAAACGGTATGCAAGTCAAAGACCGGCGTTGGTTTTTTACATTCTTGACAATATGTCATATCAATCCTTATCTATAATTACGATTTTGGAATTAACCCCGAATTATGGTTTACCCGGCCGATATGACCGGGTGAGCTACTGGATCAGATACCCTTAAAGGATTTTTAAGGCTGAATTAACACCGGCCTTGTTAGCTCCGGCCTGGATTAATGCTTTAACTACAATGTCACGCATCTGTTTATCTTTAAACTGTGTCAAAATTGATAAGTATCGGCCATAATGATTTTGGGTGGTTTTAATACTCGTTTCGATACCTTGTACTATAGGCTTCAACGTTTCTGCCATATCGTCAATAATTGCCCTTGTTCCATCAGTTAAAGCTTTGATTTTGTCGGTGTTGGTCATTTTGTACCTCAAAAGGTTAATTAGTCAATATTGTAATAACATTCCAAATCTGCTATCGTTTCTTTATTGTCTTGGGATAACGTCCGCCAGTCCAGGTCCATTAATATGTGCCTATGATCGTCCGCCTCTTCTACTATTGAATAGTTTAAATTGGTCTTTTTACCGTTGCCAATTATGCTAAAAAGATAAGTTACAAGTACGTTTATTCTTTTTTGATAGTCCATGGGTTTATTATCCTTTATGTTAATGAATTGGGATTACAATATTTTTAACAGAGGGAGTTTGATTGCCACCACAAAGGCCGCATGTTTTGCATTGGATTGACTTGGTGAAGTTTGGGCAAACTATTTCGTCATCGGCTAATTTTGACGCTGCAAACTTAACAGTCCGGAAAGTACGAAAACCTAGTTTGTTAGCCTTTGATTTTTCGTCTAAATTGTGAACGGATGCCATGCAAAAAGAAGCTAAATATTTAGCTTTTTTGTTGGCCCATGCATGGGTATAAGCTAGCACCTTTTTAGCCTTTGCTTTGATTTGATCATTAACCTTTTTGCCTACCGCAAACGGGTCACCATAAGCACCATGCCGGATAATAGGCCAAACTTTAGCATCGGTCTTTTCTAATTTGTCTTTGGTCTTATAGATAGCATTAGGCCCAAATCCACAATTGACATAACAAGGCTTGTCTTCAATAGGCGTGTCCTTATGGTTAATAGGTCTTAGAGGACAATCGCCACAAATGGAATAATCCGCACCTGTTTGGATAGCATCGGTCGGTTTTTCCCTATCAACTAGTATATTAACTTGTGGGATGTCACCGGTCTTTGAATTAACTGATTTTTTAGTGAATGTTGCGAATATGTTCTTCCCGTCGTATGATGATTTGACTTTTCCTATTAGTGTTGAGTTTGCCATTTTGTTACCCCAAAGTTGAGTGAGTGAGTGAGTTAAATTGACTCGGTGAAATTTAAAATCAGTCCAATGTCATTCGTCCTAAATAGCTCTTTACCTTCGGGCAGATAATCAAAACATACGAATTCTAAAACGTATACTGTTTTAATACTGTTTCCTTTTCCATCCTCATTTAAAACCCATAATCGGAAGCCCTTCGAGTCACCACCACAAGGTAAAAAATAGCTCGGTGCCTCATCATGTTTATAGGTTATGTCTTGAAATTTATTAAACAATTCTAGTTCTTGATTGACTTTCTTGGCGATATCCTGCTCGAGCTGATAAAGGTCTTCGGTGAGCTTGTATTCAATTGTCTTTCCGTCTTCTGCGTACCATTTCATTCCATCCACCTGAAGTTTTTCCAATTCTAGCTCTTGTTTCGTTTTCATGGTTGATACTCCTTTGTTTTAAGTTTACCCGGCCAATATGGCCGGGTGAGTTGATAATTCCTTTGAATTAGAAGTGGACTACTATTAGCCTGCCGGTATTAGGTATTTCGATCACTTGCGTATACTCTTGCAAGTCTGATAAGCTTCTGATGCAATCATACTCATGCATCACCGCTTCGATGTTTTCATATTCGGCATACTCACCACGGATAGCTACTCTATCCATTTCCATTTCAATACCACAGTCTCGTTCTAATTCGACGAGATATTCATATAGAGCTTGCGCCCCTTCGTACGTTATATTGTTGTATTCGTCGCCGACAATCTCATCTATAAAGGCTGATGCTGATATGTTTGTTTTCATTTTGTTACCTCGAGAAATTGATTAATAACTATAAAGACAATATACTCCTCTTTTTCGTTATGTCAACGTTTAAACTGACGAAATATGAAA
>ERZ890953.1396-NODE-1396-length-12209-cov-9.342932_pt1 | contig 12209 bp, 12 predicted proteins | sample MGYA00521264_ERZ890953 | MGnify/ENA primary metagenome ERZ890953 (study PRJEB32303, sample SAMEA104408629) | aquatic metagenome | biome: Brackish water; feature: Chemocline; material: water | place: Baltic Sea | collected 2014-10-26T21:54:00 | depth 200 m ... | reverse complement strand
GAAAGGCTATTTATCGGGGCACGCGGGCCATTGCGCCAGAGGACACGTGGAACCCCCGCGGGCTGGGCCAGGCTTGTCAGTGACGCGGCCAGCCGCTAGGCTGCAGCTGTCCCCTGGAGTCCGGGATGCACCCTCGGAACCTGCTCATCGCACCTGCCGCAGCCTTCATGGCCCTGCTCTCCCTCCCCGCGGCAGGGGAGCCCGCCCCCCCGGCCTCCGCCCCAGCCCTGGCGGCAGGAGAAGCACAGGCCGTCGTCACCGACGAGCAAGGCATCCCCATCCTGCCCCAGGACCAGCCAGTGCTCTGCCCCACCCAGGCGGACGACGGCCGCTACCAGAGCGACTGGTCCTCCACCGGAAAGCGCATGGAGCGGGGCAGCTGCCGCGAAGGCCTGGCCGTGCGCACCTGGAACAGCTGGTACGACAACGGCGTGAAGGCCTGGAAGGGCTTCATGGAGTCCGGCAAGCTCGCGGGCCAGTTCGAGAGCTGGTACGACAACGGCCAACACCGGGCGCGGATGCAGTACGTGGACGGCGTGCTGCACGGCGACGTCACCCTGTGGTGGCCCGACGGCGCCGTGCGCGGCCTGGGGGCCTACGAAGAAGGCCTGGCCCAGGGCTGCCACGCCCGCTGGCACAGCACGGGCACCCGCGCCTCCCGCGGGGCCTACCTGGACGGCGAGAAGGTCGGCCGCTGGTACAGCTGGGACGAAGAGGGCCACCGCACCAAGGAGCACCACGGCGGCATCCCCCTCAAGGGCCGCTGCTGGATCCCCGTCCTCCTCCCGTGATGCGGGCCGCCCCCAGAGCAGCTATCGTCACGGGCTGCACCGAGGAGCCCCCATGAGCCACCGCCACCTCCTCCCAGCGCTCGCCCTGGGCGCCCTGGGCTGCAAGCCTGGCCTCGATGCCAGCTTCCAGCCCAACCCCATCTGCGATCTCTCATCGGTGGTCACCTGGACCACCGACGAGCCCGCCAGCTCCTGGGTCGAGGTCAGCCTGGACGACCAGGCCCTGTTCAAGGTCGGCGACGACACGCCAGCCACCGAGCACAAGGTCATCGTGGTGGGCATGACCGAGCTGCAGGACTACGCGCTCGAGGCCGTCTCGGTCACCCAGGAAGGGCGCGAGCTGCGGTCGGCAAGCGTCGACTTCACCACCAGCGCCCTGCCCCACCCGTGGCTGCAGGGCCACGTCAGCGTCAGCGATCCCTCACAGGTCCAGCCCGGCTGGATCGCCGCCAATGTCATGACCGCCTCCATCGGCCCGGTCATCGCGGTGCTCCTGAACGAGGGCGGACAGGTGGTCTGGTACTACATCCACGACGGCGACGACGGCGGCGCCGACATCCAGGTCTCCTGGTTCCCCGATCGACGCGAGATGTTGATCGGGCCCCACATGGCCGGCGGTGACCGCCCCGTCCGGATCGACCTCGAGGGCCAGGTCTCCTGGGAAGGACCCGAGCAGCCGGGCGACCCCCACACCATCAACATCCAGGACGGCCAGCTGCACCACGTGCTCTGGGAGACCGACGACGGGGGCCACGTCGCCGTGCAGTGCCACTACGAGCAGGTGGGCGACGACGATGTCCAGGGCGACCGGGTGGTCTGGCTCGACCAGGACAACAACGAGCAGTGGAGCTGGAACACCTTCGACTGGCTGGAGTACGACCCCGACGACGTCTTCATGGGCCTGTGGTGGACCCACCTCAACAGCGTGGCCTTCGATGAGACCGAAGACGTGGCCTACATCAACTCCTGGGTGCAGTCCAAGGTCTGGAAGGTCGACCGGGCCACCGGCGAGATCCTCTGGACCCTGGGCGAGGGCGGCGACTTCGCCCCCGACCCCGACCACGAGTGGCCCTGGTTCGAGATGGCCCACAGCGTGGATCCCATCGGCGACAACCACTTCATCATGCACGACAACGGCACCAACGAGCGCCACTGGTCGCGGGTGGTCGAGTACGCCCTGGACGAGACCACCATGCAGGCGGAGATCGTCTGGGAGTACCCGGGGGACCTCAGCGAAGATCGCTGGTACGTGGTCTCCTGCGGGGACATCGACCAGCTGGACAACGGCAACCGGCTGGTGGTGGCGAACACGCGGATCATGGAGCTCACCCTCGCGGGCGAGCTGGTGTTCGAGTACACCTGGATTCCCGTGGACGAGACGCCGGATCTGCGCTCCTACCAGGCCGAGAAGATCCCGTCGCTGGTGCAGCCCCTCTGACGATCAGGGCCCGTGCAGCCCCATCTCGCAGGCCGGGGCTTCGAAGCGCGCCTGCACGTCGCCTTGGGAGAACAACAGATCCAGCTCGCCCTCGAGCAGCTGCGAGCTGTAGCCCCGGATCTCGAGGTCGCCCACGCTGGCCAGGCCCTGATCGGTGACCAGGAAGGCGTAGTCCTCGGTGCAGGCTGCGAAGCAGGCGTCCTGATCCAGGCCCTCGAGGCGGCTCAGATCCACCCGGCGGTAGCTGGCGGTGAACGAACCCGGGCCGTCGGACCGAGCCAGGGTGTAGGCGGCCTCGATGTCCTGGTCCGCGGTGAGCCCGATCCACAGCACCCGAAGCTCACCCGCGGGCCACAGCGCCTGCTCGGCGAGCAGCCCACTGCAGGCGGACTCGCAGCGCAGCCACCCAAGGTGGAACAGCGGGCCCAGCAGGGGGCAGGCGTCGGGAGCGTCGGCCAACACCAACATCAGCTGCTGCAGCTCCGGCTCCGCGCTGTCGTCGGGGGCGGCCCCGTACTGGTCGAAGACCACCGTGGCCGGATCGAAGGCCTCGCCCCCCAGCTGTCCGGTGACGACGATGCCGTCGCTGGGGTCGCGGGGGCAGCCCAGCAGGCAGATCGCGAGCAGGGGAAGGGCGCGCATGGGGGGACCTCGCGATGCAGGGCAGCCCCATGCTACCTCGAGGGTCCCCTCATGCGGCCCCCGACTGGCGCGAACATGGGCCAACGGGTGAAGAAGGGGCCATGCTCCAGCGTCCGACGCGCGCCGGCAACGCCGGCTTCCTTCAGAGGTGACAGGTTCCCCTCGCTCCGGTGTCAACAGGGGTGAGGTCAAAAAGGGAGTACCCCTTGGCCGTAGACGTAGAGGAATTCTATCGACGCTATGGACCCATGGTGCTGCGCCGTTGCCGGTCGCTGCTTCATGACGAGGAGCTTGCTGTGGACGCGATGCACGATGTCTTTGTCGAGGTCCTGCGCAGGAGCGCGAAGCTCGATCTGGACCATCCGTCCTCCTTCCTCTACCGCTCAGCCACCAACGTCTGCCTCAACAAGATGCGCACGAAGCGCCGCAAGCCAGTCCACTACGACAACGATCTGCTCGAGCGGATCGCCTGCGCTCCCGACACGGAAGAGCGCACGAGCGCCAAGCAGTGGCTGGACCGCATCTTCGAGCGCGAGCAACCCTCCACCCGCGCCATGGCCGTGATGCACCTGCTCGACGGCATGACGCTGGAGGAGGTGGCCCAAGAGCACGGCCTCTCCGTTTCGGGCGTTCGTAAGCGTCTTCGGACCCTGCGCGCCCACGTGGCCGAGCTGGAAGGAAGCCTGGCATGACCGACACCCAGCCCAAGATTCCCGACTGGATGCTCGAGCGCTATGCGCTGGGCGAGCTGGCCCCCGACCAGAGCGAGGGCATCCGCGCCCGGCTGCAGGCCGAAGCCGAGGCGGTCCGCGCCGGGCTCACCCCCCGGGGTGATCTGAGCGCCCGGCTCGAGGCCCTGCAGGCCAGCGACGCCGCCATCCTCGAGGCCCACCCACCACGCCAGGTCGCGGCCGAGCTCCGTCGACGCCAACACCTGCGCCGCGCCGAAGCCGACCAAGCCAGCCGCGCCGGCGCGGGCCGCCGCTGGGTGCTGGGCGTGCTGGGGCCCGTGGCCGCCGCCGCCATCGCCCTGGTGGTGGTGCTGCCCATGCTGAGTGAGCCCACCAACCCCATCCAGGACCCCGAGACCATCGTCACCACCGCCAAGGGGGACGACACCCGCCTGATGGTCTACCGCCAGGTGGGCAAGCAGGACGCCGAGGTGCTCAAGGAAGGCGCCACGGCCCGAGCCGGCGACAGGCTCCAGCTCGCCTATGTCGCGGGCCCCAACCAGCACGGTGTCATCGTCAGCATCGACGGCCGCGGCGCCGTCACCCTGCACCACCCGGCCGAACCTGGCGGATCGACTGAACTTTCGGTGGACGGTGAGCGCAAGCTGGGCTTCTCTGGAGAGCTGGATGACGCCCCTCGCTTCGAGCGCTACTTCATGGTCACCTCGGACAAGCCCATCGACGTACAGAGCGTGATCGACGCCGCCGCCCGGCTCGCCAGCACGGGCCAGGCCGACGAACGTTCCCTGCCCCTGCCCCCTCAGCTCGAGCAGCTCTCGGTCCGCATCGTCAAGGAGAGCCGATGACACGGCGCCTGCCGAGCATCGCTGCCATGGCGCTGGGGCTCGCGGGCCCCGGCGTCGCCGTCGCGGCCGAGGGCCCCGCCATCGCGGTCGAGCGCTACGCCATGGTGGTGGGCAGCAACGACGGCGGCCCCGACCGGGTCCAGCTGCGCTACGCCCACAGCGACGCCCAGGCCATGGGCCAGGTGCTGGTGGATCTGGGCGGCGTAGCCCCTCAGCATCGCATCGAGCTGACCGATCCCGACCGCGCCGCGCTCGAGCGCGCCTTCACCCTGATGCGCCAGCGCCTCGAGGCCAGCGACGCCCCTCGCACCGAGGTGGTCTTCTACTACTCGGGCCACTCCGACGAGGAAGGCCTGTTGCTGGGCGGCGAACACTACAGCTACAAGGACCTGCGGGAAGACGTCAGCGAGCTGCCGGCCGAGGTGCGCATCGGCATCCTCGACTCCTGCAGCTCCGGCGCCATGGTGCGGGGCAAGGGGTCGGTGCGCCGTGCCCCCTTCCTGGTGGACGCCTCGAACGAGGTCAAGGGCTACGCCTACCTCACCTCGAGCTCCGCCGACGAGGCGGCACAAGAGGCCGACCGCATCGAGGGCAGCTTCTTCACCCACTCCCTGGTCACCGGCCTGCGCGGCGCGGCCGACATGAGCCGTGACGGCCGCGTCACCTTCAACGAGGCCTACCAGTACGCCTTCCACGCCACCCTGCGGGGCACCGAGCGCACCAGCTACGGCCCCCAGCACCCCGGCTACGACATCCAGATGGCCGGCAGCGGCGATCTGGTCCTCACCGACCTGCGCACCACCACCGCCGGGCTCACCCTGGCCGAGAACCTGCGCGGGCGCACCAGCATCCGCGACGCCGAGGGTCGGCTGGTGATCGAGCTCGAGAAGGCCGAGGGCGATCCTGTGGAGCTGGGCCTGGCGCCGGGGGACTACACCTTGATCGTGCGGCAGCAGGATCGCTTCGCCGAAGAATCATTCAGCCTGCACAGCGGCGGCACCACCGCCCTGGCCGCCGAGGACCTGGGCTGGAACCGCGGCGAGCTGGCCCGCGCCCGCGGCGGCGCCAAGATCACCCCCGACCCCACCCTGCCCGAGTCCTGGTTCCGCATGACCTTCGTGCCCAGCCGCGGCGGAGACGAGGTCTCGGACCACCTGGTCCTCAACTGGCTCGTGGGCAACTCCGCAGAGCTGCAGGGCTTCGAGGCCAGCCTGGGCGCCTACCATGTCGCCGGCGACGCGGCAGGAGCCATGGCCAGCATCGGCGGCAACTTCGTGGCCGGGGATCTCGCTGGCGCGCAGGCCGCGGTGGGCGTCAACCAGGTCTCTGGCGACGCCGCCTGGTTCCAGGCCGCGGTGGCCGCCAACGTGGTCGGTGGCCGCATGAACGGCTTCCAGGGCTCCACGGCCTTCAACTACGCCCGCCAGCTCGACGGCGTGCAGTTCTCCCAGGGCGTCAACGTGGCCCAGGAGATGGACGGCACTCAGCTGGGCCTGGTCAACGTGGGCATGAAGGCCAAGGGCGCCCAGCTGGGCCTGGTGAACATCGGCGGCGAGGTCAAGGGCGTACAGCTGGGCCTCATCAACGTGGCCGAGCGCTCCGACGCCCCCATCGGGCTGCTCTCCTTCGTCAAAGAAGGCCGCCACAGCCTCTCCGTCTCAGCCGCCAGCGACGTGCCCTACAACGCCGAGCTCAAGCTGGGCGGCACGCGGCTGTACAATGTCTTCGCCGCAGGCTCCGACGGCTTCTGCGCGGACCCCGACAAGGCCGGCTGCTCGCAGGCGTCGAAGATGTACATCCACTACGGCCTGGGCGGGAAGCTCACCCAGGGCGAGCGGGCCTGGTTCGACCTCGACCTGGGCGTGGCCAGCTACATGCCGGTGCAAGAGCTGGTGGGCCCCCGCTGGGACCGCACCACCCTGGTTCCCCGCGCCCGCATCAGCTTCGAGCTGCTGCTCTTCGGCCACCTCGCCCCCTACATCGGCGCCGCCTTCAACGTGCAGGTGCCCCTGAGCGAGCTGGCCGTGGCCGCTGTGCCCATCGACATGAATCAGTGCCTGGAGGGGCCCTGCAGCATGTTCTGGCCGTCGGGCTTCGCGGGTGTGGCGGTGGAGTTCTAGGCAGCGGAATATGGACTCCTCCTGCACCGGAGGGAAGCCATGTCCGACCGCTACAACACCGCCTGGCGCAAGATGGCCACGGTCATCTACGATCGCCCCACCGACGCCCGGGTGCTCGGCTCTCTCGAGATCGAAGCCGAGGCCTGCGTGGACTTCATCGCCAAGCGGCGAGAAGAAGGCGTGAAGATCACCATCACCCACATCTTCACCGCCGCCCTGGCCCGCACCATCGCCGAGGACGCGTCCATCCTGAACTGCTTCGTGCGCCGCGGGCGCATCTACCCCCGAAAGGACGTCAGCATCTTCCTGGCCGTGGACGTGGGCGGCAAGGACATGTCCGGGGTGCGCATTCAGAACGCCCACCAGAAGACCGTCACAGAGATCCATGACGAGATGAAGGCTCGGGTGCGCAAGCACGAAGGGGCCGACAAGAGCAAGCTGGTCCGCAAGAAGGACAGCCTCTCCAAGCTGCCCTTCCCCCTGCGACGGGCCGTGTTCTCGGCCATGCGCTGGGGGGTCTACGAGGCGGGGCTGAACCTGCGCTTCACCGGCCTGCACGAGGACATGTTCGGATCTGCCATGATCACCAACATCGGCAGCTTCGGCCTCGACATCGGCTACCCGGCCCTGATTCCGGCGGGCAATGTGCCGATGGTCATCGCCATGGGCACCATCGAGAAGCGAGCCGTGGTGCGCGACGACGAGATCGTCATCCGCAACATGCTGCCCCTGAGCGCCACCTTCGATCATCGCATCGTGGACGGCCACCAGGTCTGGCTGGTCGCCAAGGGGCTCAAGCGCTTCCTGGCCGACCCCGCGTCCCTGGACCGTCCGCCGAGCGCGTCGTGATGCAGGTCCGAACCTTCGACGACGCCACCAGCTTCCTGTCGGTGGCCGAGCCCTGGCTGCTCGAGCGAATCACCGAGAACAACCTGATGCTGGGCATCGCCACCAACGCCCGCAGCGCACCTGGCTTCTACGGTGTCGAGCCCTGGTGCGCCCTGGTGTTGGACGGCGCCCGGCCGGTGCTGGCGGCACTGCGCACACCGCCGCGCCCCGCCGTGCTGAGCCTGGGAGAGCCCCGCGCCGTGCCGTTCCTGGCAGAAGCCCTGCGCCGCGACCAGCCCGACAACCCGGGCGTCATCGGCCCGCGGGAGCCGGCGGAGGCCCTGGCCACGGCCTGGGCCGGCCCAGGGTGGCACCAGGCCATGGCCATGCGCGCCTACGAGCTGACCGAGCTCGCGCCCGATCCGCGACGACCCGTGGGTGTGTTGCGGCCTGTATCGCCCGGAGAGGCGCCCCTGCTGGCCCGGTGGATCGAGGGCTTCCACCAGGACGCCCACCTGCGAGACGAGACCCCGGCCATCGAGCTGGCGCGACGCATGATGCAGGGCTCCCGCGCGTTCTTCTTCGAGGTCGATGGGCGCGCCGTCGCGACCGTGGCCGGCTCGGGAGACATCCCTGGGGCAGCCCGCATCGGCATGGTCTACACCCCCCCCGAGCTGCGCGGTCGCGGCTACGGCTCCGCGGCCACCGCGGCCCTGAGCCAGGCGCTGCTCGCCCAGGGTGCCCGGGCCTGCTTCCTCTTCACCGACCTGGCCAACCCCACCTCCAACAGCATCTACCAGCGCGTCGGCTACCAGCCCGTGTGCGACTACGCCGACCTCCTGTTCGGCTGATGTCTCCCTGGATGCAATAGCCCAAGCCCGACCGCCGTAGCAGGACCGATTCCACGGAGGTCGCCCATGTCCGCCAGCCTGCTCTGCGCCGCTCTGCTCGCCCTACCCGCCCACGCCGGAGATCTCTGGCTTCAGGTCCACACCGACAGCGAAGACGACCTGGTCAAGGTGGAGCTGCCCGCCAACTGGCTCGCCGATCCGGGAGAGCCCCTCGAGGTCTCGGTGGAGGGCCGCCAGTACGATCTGCGGCAGGTGGCTCGCGCCGCCCAGGCCCGCCGAGAGGGCACCCGCATCCAGCTGCACGCCACCGACGAGCAGGGGCAACCCTACGAGCTGGCCGTGGAGCACCGCCGCAGCGAGCGCCGCAGCGGGCCGGTGCCTCAGACCCTCACCCTGGACCTGCTCGGCAGCGACGGCGAGGGCCTGCAGCTGCGCCTGCCCCTGCTGCTGGGCGAGGGTGCCATGAGCATCGCCGCCGAAGGCTTCCACGCCGACATCGAGCTGGACGGCCTGGAGATCCCCTGGGAGGCCGAGGCCTTCCTGGCTCAGCTGCGGGCCGCGCCGCCCACGTCGCTGGTGGAGGTCCTGTCGGTCGACGGCGGCAGCGTGGTGATCCGGACGGAGTAGGCGCGATCAGCCGGGCAGCATCACCAGCCCGCACACCACCGCGATGGCCAGCAGGAAGGCGGAGCCGAGCACAGGCAGACCCTGCTGGGCAAAGGCCGACCAGCGGGCCTGCTGCGCATGCTTCCGAGTCTGGTCCATGGCGTTCCTCCGGGGGGCCCTGGCAGGGCGCACACCCCTATGGTGGACACACCGCGCCCGTTGGATCCATGCCGTCTCCCCGTAGCCACCCTGACAGCATGCCACGGGATTCGACCACTGAGCGCATCAGCTGGGTTCCCGATGACCGCGGCCATGAACAGCCTCGCTCGGAGGAGACAGGGCGGCACGCCTCGCTATCCTGGCCACGGACCGGAGGCGCCCATGGAACCAGCGACGGGACCCGCAGCAGCGGAGCTGACCAGGCTGCGCCGGCTCGAGCCCAGCCTGGCCGCGCTGCAGGGCGCGCTGCGCCAGGCGACGAGGCAGGGCCAAGGTGACATCCCGCCCGCGGTTCGGCCCGCCTTCGGGCTGCTGGTGGTGCGCACCAGCCGCGAGCGCAGCCTGCTGGTGGGCGAAGAATCCTTCCACCATGGCCCCCTCCCTGTGCTGGGCTGGCGCACCAGCCCCCTCGCCAGGATCTTCCTCACCCACCAGCCGGGCGAGGACTACGAACTGGAGCTCGAGGGACGCATCCTCGAGGGCCTGGTCGTCGCCCGCTGGCTGCTGGTCTTCGAGGCCGGCCGGCTGGCACGGGTGGAGACCGGGCGCTGCACGCTGATCAGCGACGGCTTGGGGTCGTGGACTACACGCCCCGTCCCAGCGAACGCACCTACGCCAGCCCGCCCAGCCTCTCGCACCCACCGAGGGCTGGCGCTGCCCGATGCCCTGCTCGACCCCGAGCAGCGCGCTGTGCTCGACACACCAGCGGATGCCACCCTGCTGGTGGAGGGCGCCGCGGGGAGCGGCAAGACCACCGCCTGCCTGCGCAGGATGGTGCGGCTGGCCCAGGCGCGTGACACTGCGACCGAGCCCGTGGATGTATCGGTGGTCACCCCCGAGGAGGGGCTGGCGCAGCTGTGCAAGCGAGCCCTGAACGATCAGGGCGCGCCGCCGCTGTCGGTCCTGTCGTTCCGAGCGTGGCTGCTGGACCGCGGCCAGCGCTGCTTCCCCACGCTGCCCACTGCGCTGTGCCCAGACACGCCCTTCCGCGTGCGCCGCTTCTTCCGCCATCCGGCGCTGCTGCAGAGCCTGCCCCCATGGATCGCCGAGCGCAGCCACAGCCTGGCCGAGCAGGTGGACCACGATCTGTTCGCGCGGGGAGCGCTGCTGCGGCTGTGGGAGGCCACCGACGACGACACGCCCCTGCAGCGCCTGCAGGCCACCGAGCGGGCCTGGTGCGCGAGGCGGCCCGCCCGGGAGCGCCACCGCATCCAGGGCGCCTTCGGCCGCGCCCGCCGGGCCCTGCGGGACCCACGGCCCAACTGGGAGGCCCTGTGGCAGGACCGTCGCCTGCTCGAGCGCGCCGTGGCATTGTCGGAAGGTGAGCTGGGCGAGCAGGATCTGCAGGCGGTCTTGGACCACGCCTGGCTGCAGTTCAGCGAGCGCAGCGAGCAGGCCTGGGCCCATGTGGATCCCGAGCGGCTGAGGACCATCGACGGGCTCGGGCTGGACGAGGGAACCCCCCACGAGGCCGCGGGCACCCTGGACCTCGAGGCCTACGCGGTCCTGCTCGCCTGCCACCTGCTCGAGCACGGCATGCCCAAGCCCGGCTCCGGCCCGCTGCCGATACCCGACCACCTGATGGTGGACGAGGTCCAGGAGCGCGCGCCGGTGGAGCTGCGGGTGCTGGCCGCCCTGCGGAGCCCAACGGGCAGCCTGACCATGAGCGGCGACCGCGCCCAGCGCATGGACACCAGCGGAGGTCTGCCCGCCCACGAGGAGCTGGCCAGAACCCTGCAGGCACCAGCGCTGCGGCACATCGTGCTGCGTCACGCCCACCGCGGCACCCGCTCCATCGCGCGCTTCTGCCACGCACTCCTGGGCCCCCTGGCCTCAGTCGAGCTCGCCCCCAGCGAGCACGACGGGCCCCCGGTTCGCGTCAGCATGCACAGCAGCCCAGGGGCCGCCTTGGCGGTGATGGCAGACGCCCTGGGCGCCGCCCTCGCCGGTGGCGCCGAGATCGCGGTGATCGCCCACGACGCCGCGCGCGCCAGGGAGATCCATGGGGTGCTGGCCGAGCTGTCCCACGCCGTGCTGGTGCTGGAGGGACACTTCGACCCGCGCCACCGGGGCCTGACCGTGACCACGGTGGACCAGGTGGGCGGCCTGGAGTTCGGCACGGTGTGGGTCCCCGACGCCGACTCCAGCTGCTACCCCCTGCGGGACGGCGCCCGCCGCCGGCTGTACGTGGCCTGCTCCCGGGCCCGGCACGTGCTCTGGGTCCTGTGCCCCGGGACGCCCTCGGCCATCCTCGGGCTCTCGGCGCCGGCGGGGTGATAGGGTCGGTCCGGAGGTGTCCCTTGATCCACATGTCTCGCTGGCTCGTTCTGCTGCTGTTGGCGGCTGGCTGCCAGACGCCAGCCAAGGCCCCCGCTCCTCCCACCTCGCCGGTGGTCCAGGCAGAGCCCAGCGCCGCGTCACGACCGGCGGCAGCCCTGGCGCCCGCGCCCCCCGACCCCGCTCTGCAGCGGCGGATGGAGGACCTCGAGCTGGAGGTCACGCAGCTGAAGTTGGTCATCGAAGAGATGAAGCTGGCAGGCATCGGCAGCATGGATGCCCAGAACGTGGGCTACCAGCCCAACCAGACCACCCTGCGCGCCCGGGACGTGCAGGCCGCCCTGGATGAGCTGTGGGGTGAGCTGCACCGGGTGCAGGAGGGCGCAGTGGACATGGGCGCTCCCGGTGCCGGGCTGTTTGACCTGGAGCAAGGTCCCCTGGGGCCGAGGAACCCGAAGGGGCAGGCGGGCCAGGATCCGTCCACTGGGCAGGGCCAGCCGCAGGGCGAACAAGCCCCGGCCCCACCACGCCAGCCTGGGGGCTGATCTTCGCGAGGCGTAGCCCTGGGCTACCAGTAGCCCTCAGCCTTGGTGAGCCGCAGCTGCAGGAGGTGATCGTCCTTCAGCACCGCTTGGGCGGGGGCGCCGGGCCCGGTCCTGCGCTCGAGCATCGAGGCCTCGAGAGCGGCGGCGTCCTCAGGCAGGAGATCGAGCAGGTCCAGGGTCTGCAGGGGGTCGGCGTGCACGTCGTGGAGCGCGAAGCCCCCCACCAGGCCAGGACAGGCCAGAACCTCTGTGAGGTATGGATCGAGTGAGCTGATGTTGTGCACCATGGCCCGCATGGACAGCAGCAGATCCCCCTGACGCAGAGCCAGCATGTCACCGTACTCTGCGTAGGCCA
>ERZ890953.1395-NODE-1395-length-12220-cov-8.236498_pt1 | contig 12220 bp, 6 predicted proteins | sample MGYA00521264_ERZ890953 | MGnify/ENA primary metagenome ERZ890953 (study PRJEB32303, sample SAMEA104408629) | aquatic metagenome | biome: Brackish water; feature: Chemocline; material: water | place: Baltic Sea | collected 2014-10-26T21:54:00 | depth 200 m ... | reverse complement strand
GTAGGAATTAGCGTTGGGACTTGTGACATGATATATCGATAGAATTGGATTAGGGGTTTATTATCGATTAATAGCGGAAATATATTCTGTAACATTATTGATAGTATGATGCTAGTAATATATCACAAGTCCCTGCGCACAGGCTTTGCTTCAGACTGATATATCACAAGTCCCTGCGCACAAGCTTTGCTTCAGACTTGCGCTAGTGGGGGGATTAAACCCGGATTTATTCCATCAATCTCTTTTCACCCTTAAGTTTTCTTATTGATGAAACTTCCTCACTTACTTCAATTGTGCCCTTATAGTTTCCTTCTGAATCTCGTAATGCGAAATAGCGTATAAGTATAAACTGGTCTCCCATCTCAATCCAAAAACTCTCACTGCTCTTTTTCCCTGATTTGAAGGCATCAATAAGTTCCTGAACAATATGAACACTCGAAGGAGGATGGCAGTTTTCAACAAGCCGGCCTATGATAGCCTTCGAGCGTGGAAATATTCTATGTTTGGGAGTTGAGAAATACCTAACCTCGTCATTCTCATCAACAAAAGTAATATCCACCGGTAAGTTATTCATCATCATAGTTATCTGATCAATGGAAAGTTGACCAGTATCTAAATCAATTAACCCCCCAGCTAACTCATCTATGGATAGTATTCTCTTATCGGAATTTTGGTTTTGTTTAGATATTTTGTCAGGCACCTCAGGTGGATCAATAAATGCAAATCCTATTTCATAACTTTGTAACTGCATTGATATCCAATCTTCATTAGTCATTAGTTTTTCAATAACCGGAAACAGGATATACTCCTCTCTAAACTTGATTGCATTCATTGCAAAAAACAAATCGCCAATGTGCCTGTTTATCAGTTTCATATTGGGGTTATCATCTTTCGAAAGTGATACAATGTCTTTGATATATTTTCTGATATCATCATGAAAGGACCACATTACCGATTGGCAACGGTATTCGGGTAATTGTTTCTCAGCATAGGGAAAAAGTATATTTTCCTTTTTTATATAATGCAAATCAAATGCCTGTAATTCGGTAACTCTGGTTCCGATTTCTTTTAGTACACTTTGAAATTTGGTTTTCGGGATTTCCTTCGAATTTAGCTCCCTAATAATAGGCTTAAGACTAATTAATCTGCTTTCGAGTTCTTTATTTTCAAACCACAGGGATGATAAGAAGGGAATCATAGAATAATCAGGAATTGGTTGATTGATGAGGTTCTTGTAGAACATATTCAATACTTTATTAATTCCTGATTTCAGTTCATTTAACTCAAACTTTTCGATCATCAATCTGTCCACAATACTTATTACATCAAATGGATGCACATTTTCTATATCTGCAATATATTCTTTTACAAGATGAGCCCCATTTTCATGACCAATAATTCCTACAGCAAAAGTGTAGAGGTTGTTTATCCGTAGCTCACTATTATTGATGTATTCTGACATAGAAATCAAAATTTAAATTGAGCTTCAAAGATACATACCTTATCAATTGTTTTACCAAAAAATTATTGATCCCTTCTATACAATTGGCTCAATCATAAAATAAAAATCATAAAATATAATATACAAGTATCTTTTTTTATTATATTTATCGCCACGACTTAAGATATTGGGGGTAAAATAATACAAGAATTTTTACAAACCAATTGTTCTGCTCCTGAAATTAACTCGTGTTCAATTTTTTATTAACGAATTGAAACTAATGTAAATTCCGAAAAACAATTATCATGTATCAGAAAATATCATCATTACAAATCGTACTAACAATGCTGATTTCCTTTTTTGATGGTTATTCGCAAGGCGTTACAACTTCTTCTATTTCAGGCAAAATCGTTGATAAGGATGGTAATTCAATTTATCCAGCAAATATTGTGGCAATACATACACCTTCAGGTACGATGTATGGTGCCATTTCACAATCTGACGGATATTTTACAATGCTTAACATGCGTATTGGTGGACCTTACACTGTTACCATAAGCTATGTTGGATATCAAACGTTTATTCATGAAAATGTATTCCTTAAACTCAATCAAGCTACTAAAGTGGATGCGACTCTGGTTCAAGGATCAAATACACTTGAAGAAATTATTATTACTGATGATGAAGATGCACTGTTCGACCCAGATCGGAAAGGGGCTTCAACTAATATAGGGCAGAAACAAATTATTACTATGCCCACCATAAAAAGAAGTCAAAAAGATTTAACCCGGTTAACACCACAATCGGATGGTAATAGTTTTGGTGGCCGAAATAATTTATATAATAACTTTTCTGTTGATGGCTCCATTTTCAACAATTCATTCGGACTTGATTTTGCCACTCCCGGAGGACAGACTGATGCACAACCGGTTTCTCTGGATGCCATCGAACAAATTCAGGTTTCATTAACACCATTTGATGTCCGCCAGGGAGGATTTACTGGTGCAGGAGTTAATGCAGTTACCAAATCGGGAACCAATACGTTCTTATCATCTGTTTATTTCTACACCAAAAATGAAAAGCTTATTGGAAAAAAAGTTGGTTCTACCGAATCACCGAATAATGATTTTAGTGACAATCAATTTGGGTTTACGATTGGTGGTCCAATTATTAAAAATAAATTGTTTTTCTTCATTAGCGGAGAAACCGAAAAAAGAACTGAACTAGCCCATGGGTGGATAGCCGATAATGGAGAAAACACAGGACAAGCAAATGTTACTTCGGTTCTTGAATCTGATCTTATTAAAATTCAAACGCGACTTAGAGATTATTGGGATTATAATCCTGGTGCATTTCAGGGTTATAATCATAAGAAATCAAATAATAAAGTCTTGGCAAAACTTACCTGGAATATTTCAAAAACACAAAGTTTTTCCATAAGATACAATATGCTGGATGCGTGGAAAGATGACCTTCCACATCCCGAAGCTGTAATCGGGCGAGGCCCTACCTCATATCGAATGCCATTCGAAAACTCATCATACAGAATTTTCAACAAAATACATTCAGTTATGGGTGAATGGACTTCAACCTACAACAACAGATGGTCGAATAAATTACTAGCGGGTTATACATCCTTTAGGGATACTCGGGATCCCAAATCAACACCATTCCCCGTAGTTGATATTTTTGATGCACATGGAAATCTGGCAATAACTTTTGGTTCAGAAATGTTCTCAACAAAAAATGTAATAAATCAGGATGTTTATCAATTCACAAACGACCTTTCTTATATCACTAACAAACATATAATCACCGGTGGTATAACAATTGAAAGGTTTTATTTCGAAAACTGTTTCAACCTTTTCTACTATCCATGGGATACTTTCAACTCAGTTGATGATTTTCTACACAATAAGAAAATTGGCGATCCCAATTACAATCCTGATGTAGATATTGATTTCAACCAACAGGTAATTGAATCTGGTTCTAAGCCTTTTCACTGGTCCTAATGTGGATGTTGCCCAGATGGCAATTTATTTGCAGGATGAATTTCAGGTTAACCCAAAATTAAACCTTTCGTTTGGGTTAAGAATGGATATGCCCTTCTATTTAAAAAGTGTTCCGGTTACGCCTGCTGTTGATGAAGTAGTTAATTTTGATGGCTGGGTTGATGAGGATGGAAACCCCACAAAAGTTGATCCTGCCAACTGGCCAAAAAGCAAGCCATTATGGTCACCACGAATTGGTTTTAACTGGGATATAATAGGCAACAACACACTACAACTTAGAGGAGGAACAGGTATTTTTACCGGACGTATTCCATTTGTTTGGATTGGAAATCAGGCAGCAAATTCAGGTATTTACCCGGGTTACACATTTCAGGTAAACAGTACTTCAGAAGATTTTAATTTTCCTCAGGTTTGGAAAACAAATATTGCTGTAGATTGGAAATTAGATAGTGATTGGATATTTGGTCTTGAAGGAATATTTGGTAAAGATATTAAAGCTATTGTTCATAGGAATTATAATATGGCTCCCCCAACCGGCCGTTTAACCGGAACCGGCGATAACAGACAAATATTTTCTGGTTTCAACGAAACAAATATTTATTCATCCAGCCCTGAGGCCATAGGATTTCTGGATGCCGGCACAATAATTATTGACAATACAAATGAAGGGTTTCAACATTCCTTAACTGCGAAAGTCGTAAAAACTTTCAATTTTGGTTTATACTTCAATGCTGCTTATACCTATTTGAATTCAAAGGATTATACTTCAATCCCGGCAGAAATTGCTGCCGATGCTTTCCAACGTAACCCGGTTGTTGGAAATCCTAATAATCCTGCGTTATCATGGTCGCGATATGGATTAAAGCATCGATTTATTGCCTCAGCTTATTATTCAATTGATTACAGTTTTATGGCTTCAACATTTGGTCTTTTTCTGGAAAGTGGACAAGGGCATCGCTATTCATATGTTTATGCAGGCGACCTCAATCAGGATGCTATTATTAATAACGATTTACTTTATATACCAGAAAACAGTAATGATATTCATTTTGGAACCGTTGATGCTGAAGGGGTTGGGCATATAGCAATTAACGCATCCAAACAATGGGATAAACTTTCATCATTCATCGATCAAGATAGTTACTTAAAAAACAGAAGAGGTAATTATGCGGAAAGAAATGGTGCAGTATTGCCATGGTTTACTCAAATTGACTTTAAATACATGCACGACTTCAAATTTAAAATTGGTAATAAAACTAATATGATTCAATTATCGATCGATATAATCAATTTCGGAAATCTGCTAAATTCGAATTGGGGCGTTTATAAACTCAACAGAACTAAAACTCCCATAACGGTTAATGGAATCGACAATGAAGGTATCCCATATTTTAGTTTCGACAAAAATCTTAATGAAAGTTATATTCAGGATATATCAATCACCTCAAAATGGCAAATTCAATTTGGAGTAAGATACATTTTCAATTAATTAGGATAAATACTTTACTAATATGATAGATAGTATAGCCATCAACCAAATATTAATACTGCTTCTACAATGTTTTATAGTTGCTGTGTTACTATTATTCTTATTCAGGTTGCGGACTATATTTGGAATGGGTTTACTTTTTACCGCCCTGGGAGTATTTCAATATATGCAGGTGTTTCTGGCAGCTTCACTTTATATCGAAGTTATACCTGGAATAATGGTTACACCCGGTTCGATGGTAATGTTCACCGGAAGTTTATTTGCAGTATTACTTATTTATATACGTGAAGATGCTTTAGAAGCCCGCAAGGTAATATATGCTTTGCTTGCCGCCAATCTGGTACTGGCATTGTTGCAAATTGTATTTAGCTGGGCAGTAGAAGGCGATTTTGTTACAAATATTTATAACCTGCCAAAGGAATTCTTTACAATTAACTCACGGTTTCTGTTTGTCGGGACAATAGTATTGTTTATAGATGCATTTGTTATTATATTTATATATGAAGCTATTGCACGTAATATATCTTCTCTTTTCTTAAGGATGTTGATAACAATGATATTGGTTCTGGCAATAGATACAACACTATTTTCCCTGGGTACATTTGCCGGAACAGATCAGTTTAAAAGCATCTTTGTTTCGGGTTTGGTGTCAAAATTTTCATCGGCAATTGTTTACTCAACTCTATTTTCAATTTACCTTGTATATTTAGATAAGGGATTGAAAAAAATGAAATTAGCACATCATCTTTCCAAGATATATTCCATACACTAACCTATCGCCAAAAATTTGAACAGATATATAAAGAAAGTGAAATCCAGAAAATTGAGTTACAACAAAGTGAAGACTATAACCGATTGCTATTTAATACTTCACCAACAGGATTGGCCCTATGTAAACTGGATGGTTCACTTGTGGATGTAAATCCTGCTTATGCAAAAATTCTGGGACGCACTATTGACGAAACTTTAAAACTGACCTATTGGGATATTACACCTGAAAAATATTCCACGCAAGAAGAGTTACAAATAAAAAGTTTAGAAGAAACGGGAAAATATGGACCATATGAAAAAGAATATATTAATAAAGATGGTGACCTAATTCCTGTTGTTTTATCCGGAGTAATTGTAGAAAAAGATGATCAGCGATATATAATGTCAAGTGTGGAAGATATTACAGAACGGAAACAGTTTGAAAAGGCATTACAAAATAATGAAGCAAGACTAAGTGAAGCACAACATATTGCAAAAATTGGAAGCTGGGAATTGGATTTAGTCACAAATAAACTCATTTGGTCCAATGAGGTTTACCAATTATTTGGAATAGAACATCAGATAACCGATATTACATTCGATATTTTCATGGAATATATTCATCCTGATGATAGAGATATGGTCGGCGATGCGTATGCTTATTCTGTTAAAAACAAAAAACCATACAATATTGTTCATCGTATCCTATTGAAAAACAGTATCATTAAGTATGTACATGAGATTTGTGAAACATATTATGATGACACTAATAAGCCAATTCGTTCATTGGGAACTGTTCAAGATATAACCGAACAAAAGCAAGCGGAAGATGAGTTGAAACGACAATCTCTGGAATTGGAGACAATAAACTCTTTTGGACGGTCATTATCATCCAAATTGGAGTTGAAAGATGTGTTGAACACAGCCTTGAAGGGAATACATTCTGTGATAGAACCCGACATTACCTTTATTTTTATCCGTGAGGGGGACAAGCTAATACTGAGTAATTTGCATCCAACAAATGCTGAGTCGAAACTTGGAGATATCCCTGAACACCGTGTGGGCGAATGCATTTGTGGAAGAACTGTTCAGGAAAAAAAACCAATGTTCTCTATAGATATCTTCGAAGATAATCGTTGTACCTGGAACGAATGTAAACAAGCCGGTATCAAGTCGTTTGCGGCGCTACCGTTGATGAATAAAGAAGAAGTTATTGGGGTGATCGGGCTGGCTTCAAATACAGAACGTGATTTCGAAAAAGAAGCCAAATTTTTGGAAACAATGGTTGGACAGGTATCGACAACCTTGGTCAATGCTCAATTATACAAGAGCGTTCAGGTAGAATTGGATGAACGGAAACGTGCAGAAAAAGCTCTTTACCAAAGTGAAGAAAAATTCCGCAGCTTTGTTGAACAAGCGTCGGAGGGCATCTATCTATATGAAATGGAAAGCCCAATTCCGATAAATATGTCCATAGAAGATCAAATAAAGAATATCTATAAAGGCCATATAATTGAAGCTAACGATTCGCAAGCTCGTATGTATGGTTACACCACTGCAGAAAAACTACTAGGTGTTACACTTGCTGAATTACACGGGGGTACCGATAATCCGGTTAACATTGAATTTATTAAATCATGGATCGAGGCTGGATATAGAATTGCAGGGTCTGAATCAGAAGAGCTTGATAAAGATGGTAATAAAGTCTGGTTTTCGAATAATATAATCGGTTTTATTGAAAATGGTTACTTAATGCGATTGTGGGGCACGCAAACTAACATTACAGCTCAAAAAGAAGCCAAGGTAAAATTAGAAAAATTTGCCAACCGCCTACAAATTCTCCATAAAATGGATAAATACATACTGGCTGCTGAATCTCCGGAAAAAATAGCATTGTCACTATTAGTTGATATGGCAAAATTTATTTCTTTCAAAATTGCCACTGTAACTGAGTATGATGAAACAAGTGATTCCTTTACCAGGGTGTTAGTTTTCCCCGATGGATTTGACAGTAATGTTGATAATAAACCAATACTAACTTCCGAATATGAAATCCTTGACCTAAAGCTACTAAAAAGTGGTAAAGTGCAAATTGTTGAAGACCTGAGAAAAAAGAGAACTAATTATAAAAATGCTCAGTGGCTTATTGACAAAGGTTTGTATTCTACAGTCTTAATTCCATTAATTTCGGAGGGCAAACTATTGGGGATAATTAATTTTGCAGGTGAATCGATGGATGTGTTCCCTCCCGATAAAATTGAAATCGCCACAGAAGTTGCTAATCAGCTGGCAATATCTTTCCAACAATGGAAACTACGTGAAGAAATAATTAGTTATACCGAAGAACTTGAACAAAAAGTAAAGCAACGAACCGAACAACTTGAACATTCTAATCAGGAACTAAGGGAATTTGCACAAATTGTATCCCATGACCTTAAAGCACCACTTAGAGCCATCAGCCAATTGAGTTATTGGGTATGGAAGGATTACTCCGATAAAATTGATGAAGAAGGTCAGGAAAAGTTGAAAATGATGATTGGGAGGGTAAAACGTTTAGATAATCTTATTGAAGGAATACTACAATATTCGCGAGCCGGAAGACAGCGGGAAAAAGAGATTCCAATTAACCTACAACTATTGGTGGAAGAATCTATAAACCTACTCGATCCCCCATCAAATATTAAGATAATTATTGAGAATCAACTACCTGAATACATTGGCGATCCAACCCGTTTAGGCCAACTATTTCAAAATCTGATTAATAACGCCATAAAGTTTATGGACAAACCCAACGGACTAATTAAAATTGGATGCACCTTAGATGCCGACAATTGGCAATTCTATATCTCAGATAACGGGCCTGGCATTGAGGAAAAATATTTTAACCGTATTTTTCAAATATTCCAAAGGCTGATTTCGCGTGATGAACAAGAGGGTACAGGCATTGGACTTAGTTTGGCAAAACGTATAGTTCACATATACGGTGGCGAAATATGGTTAACATCAACTTATGGAGAGGGAACCACATTTTACTTTACTTTACGATTATAATACTTAAAAAATTAAGCTATGAATTCAACAATTTCAATACTGTTAGTGGAAGATGATCAGGTGGATGTAATGACAATTAAGAGAGCCTTTTCGGACATCCATATTACCAATCCCGTTAATGTTTGTGAAAACGGTGTTAAGGCATTGGAATATCTTCAAAATCCTGAAAATGAAATCCCTGGCATAATCCTGCTCGATTTAAACATGCCAAAAATGAATGGCATAGAATTTTTGCAGGAGATAAATAAAGATTCGAGACTAAAACTTATTCCTGTGGTTGTACTTACAACTTCTAAAGAAGAACAAGATAAAATTGAAACATATAAACTGGGAGTTGCCGGTTATATGATCAAACCTGTTGATTATCTGCAATTTGTAGAAATCATACGTACCATCCATCTATATTGGACAATTTGTGAGCTTCCAAATAGTGATAACTAAAATCAACCCCTAAATAAAAATTTAAATGAAAAAACATCTGCTGATAATAGAAGACGATAAAGTTGACCAAATGGCGTTTGAACGTATGGCCAGGAAGTCCGGATTTCCTTTTACATACAAGCTGGTTAGCTCCATTGCTGAGGCTTTAGTGGAACTTAATAACAATAGTTTTGATGCTATTGTTACCGATTACTTTTTAGGAGACGGTACTGCTTTCGAAATCCTTGAAATGAATATTAGTATACCAATTATAGTTGTTACCGGCACAGGGACTGAAGAAATAGCTGTTGATGCACTTAAAAAAGGCGCATACGATTATCTGATAAAAGATGTGGATGGCTATTATTTAACAATGCTTCCCATAACTGTTCAGAATGCACTTATAAGATTTAATGCTGAGAATGAACTTAAGGAGTATCATGCAAATCTGGCGCAAATAGTTGAAAAACGTACAGCTGAACTTAAGGAAAGTGAGGAACGATTCAGAGAATTGGTTGAAATGCTACCCGAAGCAGTTTTTGAAACCGATCAAAATTTCATAATAACTTATGTTAACCAACGTGCTCTTGAAATAACAGGTTATGCCCAAGAAGATATTGCAACCGGTATTAGTGGCATCGATCTTCTTGTTCCTGAACACCGGGAGCGTGCAAAAGAAAACATTGCCTTGCGAATGAGAGGTATCAATCCCGGAACCATTGAATACCTCGCCATTAAAAAAGATGGATCACCTTTCCCAATACTATTTCATGCAAATACAATTTTAAATAATGGTAAACTAGCGGGAATAAGGGGTATAATTGTAGATATTACCGAGCGAGTAGAAGCTGAAGAAAAAATTACTAAACTTTCAAGAGCGGTTGAACAAAGCCCATCTGTAATTACCATTACTGATTTAGATGGAATCCATGAATATGTTAATCCTAAATTTACGAAGTTAACAGGTTATACAAGTGAAGAAGTTATTGGAAAGAGTACAAGAATATTAAAATCAGGAAAACAAAATAACGAGTTTTATCGAACATTCTGGGAAACCATTTCATCCGGAAAAGATTGGCATGGTGAGTTTAACAACTTAAAGAAAAATGGAGATCTATTTTGGGAAAAAGCCTCAGTTTCGCCAATTATAAATAACGAAGGAATAATAACAAACTATATAAAATTAGCCGAAGACATTACCGGAAAGAAAAAATCAGAGCAAATACAAAAGGTATTATATAATATTTCAAATGCTGTAATCACATCAAATAATCTTGAAAAACTAATAATCCGTATTAAGGAAGAATTAAATACTATTATCGATACTACAAATTTCTACGTTGCTCTTTATGATGAAGAAACTGATTCGTTTTCCCTGCCATTTCATATTGATCAAAAAGATGAGGTTTCTATATTCCCGGCGGGTAAATCATTAACAGCATGGGTTATTAAAACTAAGAAATCATTATTGGCTACAAAAAATATTAAAACAAAACTTGTAGAAAATGGAGATGTTGAAATATTTGGTGCCGATTCTAAAGTTTGGCTGGGTGTACCGCTAAAAGTAAATGGAAAAGTAACCGGAGCATTTGCTGTTCAAAGCTATGAAGATGAAAATGCATACAATGAATCTGATTTAAGAATGCTTGAATTTGTCTCCGACCAGATAAGTATCGCAATTGAACGAAAGAAAGCCGAAGATAATTTAATAGAGGCTCTTGAAAAATCTACCGAATCAGATCGACTTAAAACAGCATTTTTACAGAACATCAGTCATGAAATAAGGACCCCAATGAATGGGATTATGGGGTTTGCAAGTCTGCTTAAAGATCGTGAAATATCAGGGACAGAGCAACAATCCTACATAGATATAATAATGAAGAGTGGTAATCGGATGCTAAATACACTAACCGATTTAATGGATATATCAATGCTGGAAACGGGCATGGTGAAACTAAACCTTTCAATTGGTAATGTTAACACAAAATTAAAGAACCTTTACGAGTTTTTTAAGCCTGAAGCTGAAACAAAAGGATTGAAAATAAACTATTCATGCACTCTTGCCGATAATGAAGTAAATATTAATACCGATCGACAAAAATTTATTGCGATACTTACGAATCTTATCAAAAATTCCATAAAATATAGCCATGAAGGCAGTATTGATTTTGGTTACAACAAAAAGGGTGATTTTCTTGAGTTTTATGTAAAGGATAATGGAATAGGCATACCCAAAGACAGGCAACTGGCTATATTTGAACGTTTTGTACAAGCCGATATTGAAGACGTGAAAGTTTATGAAGGGTCTGGATTAGGATTATCCATTTCCCATTCCTATGTTGAAATGCTTGGAGGAAAAATTTGGGTAGAATCGATAGATGGGCAAGGCTCGGAGTTTTATTTTACTATTCCTCACAATACTCCTGATAAAGAGACAAAAGAATCGGAAATTGTTTCGCTTGAAGAGAAAGTGGAGAACATTACAAAAAAGCTCAAGATACTTATTGCTGAAGATGAAGATATTTCTGATAAATACCTTTCCATTATTCTTGATTCAATTAACCCCACACTTTTACACGCAACTAATGGCAAGGATACAATAGAACTATGTAGAAATACCAAAGATATTGACTTGATATTAATGGATATTAAAATGCCAATAATTGGCGGTTACGAAGCAACAAAAGAAATTCGTAAGTTTAACAAAGACGTTATAATAATCGCCCAAACTGCGTATTCATTACCAGGTGACAATAAAAAAGCAATTCAAGCAGGATGTAACGATTATATTTCAAAACCAATAAATAAAGAATTGCTTCTAGGATTGATTGAGAAGTATTTTGGAGTTGATTAATACTACACTTTACTGTCGCAAGTCTGAAGGGCAGGAATTAGCGTTGTTTACCTTTACTGTCGCAAGTCTGAAGGGTAGGAATTAGCGTTGGGACTTGTGACTTTACTGTCGCAAGTCTGAAGGGTAGGAATTAGCGTTGGGACTTGTGACTTTACTGTCGCAAGTCTGAAGGGTAGGAATTAGCGTTGGGACTTGTGACATGA
>ERZ890953.1394-NODE-1394-length-12221-cov-7.628144_pt1 | contig 12221 bp, 10 predicted proteins | sample MGYA00521264_ERZ890953 | MGnify/ENA primary metagenome ERZ890953 (study PRJEB32303, sample SAMEA104408629) | aquatic metagenome | biome: Brackish water; feature: Chemocline; material: water | place: Baltic Sea | collected 2014-10-26T21:54:00 | depth 200 m ... | reverse complement strand
GCGCTCGGGACCGCCAGCGCGGCCCCGGATGATTCATCTGGGCCCAGGATGGCGGGCTTGGCTGCCCACCCTCAGCTCCCGAAGTCCTCGAAGCGCAGGAAGCGGCCTTTGACGATGTAGTCGGGGTTTGCGCCCTCGATCCAGGTGACGAACCAGGCGTCCTCACACAGCCAGGTGAGGCCGGGCAGGTAGGGGGCCACCGCGGTCTCGGTGTCCAAGACGAGCTCGTCGCCCAAGGCCCAAGCGTCACCGTCCAGGCGCGCGGGCTGCAGCACCAGCTGGTTGCTCAGGCCGCTGATGTTGCGCATCCAGGCCACCACGGCGCCGTGTTCGCCAGCGGCGATGATGGGGGTGTGCTCGATCTTGCCCGCCTGCCCCAGGGTGGCCAGGACCGGGGCGCCTGCCAGCTCGCCCCCAGCAAGCTGGATGTCGTACTCGCTGCCTTCTACGCTGTAGTAGGCGAGGTAGGGCAGCCCATCGGCGGCGCGCTCCCACGCCACGAAGGGCAGGCCAGCCTCGTCGTGATCGCTGAATGATGCCAAGGTCGTGACGCCTGCACCGTCCACCAGGCCGACATGCACCGCGGTGCCCGCGCTGGCCGTCCAGGACTCCCAGGCCAGTGCCCGCTCACCACCGGGGCCGGTGGCCACGCTGGGGTAGTAGTGGGACTGTTCACCGTCGAGCTCGGGCACCAGCCCGTCGGCGGCCACGGCGCCATCAGCGTCCAGCTCCAGCAGCACGGCCTGGAAGGTGCTCACGCTGTCGAGGCCCCAGGCACCGGCCAGGGCGAAGCCACCCTGCGCGTCGGCGGCAAGCGCTGGCATCCAGCCGTTGGCTGTCTGAGGGGTCCCTCCCACCATGGGCTCCACCATCACAGGCGCGGCGTCCAGCTCGGACCCGTCACGGGTGAAGCTGCGCAGCCCCAGGTCCATGTTGTCCACCCCGGTACCGTTGTCGGCCTGCCAGGCCACCACCACCCGACCGTCGCTGACCGCCACCCGGGCGTAGGTCTCGCTGTAGCCCTCGCCCCCATCCACCTGGAATGGAGCCACCAGGACCTGACCGTCCACTCCAACGCGCGTGGCCCAGATGTCGAAGTAGCTCGTGCCCGGCTCGGGCAGCACATAGGCCACCCACACGGCCTCACCATCCCAGGCCGCCGAGGGATGGATCTGGGCCAGAGGACCATCCACGTCGATGCGAAAGTCGCCCTCGACCAAGGCATCCAGGGGACACTGCGCCACACCCGGGACGCTGTCGTCGGTGTCGGGCGCGGTGTCGTCTGGGCCCTTGGGGCAGCCGAGCAGCATCGTGAGCAAGGCGAGGGACGATCGGGTCATGGGAACCTCCGGCCCCCAGCAGATATCATGGCGGGCATGATCCCCGATCCCCTGGCGCGTCCCCTGGGCCGCATCGAGCGCTTCTACTGGCTGCTGGACCAGCACAGCTGCACCAACTTCGTGCTCACGGCCGAGCTGGACAGCGGGCTGACACGCCGAGATCTCGAGGGCGCCCTGGAGCGCTCCTGGGCTCGCCACCCCCGGCTGCGCTGCCGCATCGCGGTGGACGCCTCCGGTACGGTGGTGCTGGAGCCCGAGACGGCCGGCCCACCTGGGATCACCGAGGTCGAAGGTCCCTGGCGCCCCATCGCCGACGCCCAGCTGCTCGCCCGATTCCCCGCGGGAAGCCACCCCCTGATCCGCTGCCACTGGGTCCCCTCCGCCGCCGGGCCCGCGGCCGTCTTCACCTTCGCCCACGGCCTGCTGGACGCCGGCTCCGCCGCAGCCTGGCTGATGGAGCTGCTGGCCGACGCCTGCGGCGACGGGACCGCCGCTCCCTTCCCTGCCCACCCCGCCGCCAGCGATGCCCTGTACCCCGCCCGCTACCGGGGCCCGCGGGGGCTGCTGGCACTGCTGCCGGTGATCGCCATGGACGGCGTGGGCAAGCGCTTTGTGGGCGATCCCCCACCCCTGCCCGGCGCGCCCCCCTGGGAGACCCCACGCAGGACCACCACCCTGCAGCTGGATCTGAACCCTCAGGCCAGCACGGCGCTGCTCCAGCGCTGCCGTGAGCTGGGCTGTACGATGCAGGGGGCCCTCATGGCGGCCCAGGCCACGGCCCTGCGGGCCGAGCACGAGACCGACGGACCGCTGCCCGTGGGCATGGCCGCCGCCCTTGACCTGCGCCCCTGGCTCGAGCCTCCCCTCGAGCCAGGCACCCTGGGCAACCACGTCTCGCTGCTACCGGTCACGGTGAAGGTGGACCCCAGCGCCCCCGCAGCCCCCCTGGCCGTCGAGCTCACCCGCCAGCTGCGTGCCAAGCTGGCCCGAGGCACGGGCCACCTGTTCTGGAACCTCATCCCCCCCGACTGGTTCTTCCCCCCCGACGAGCGCTCCTTCCCCCGCCTCGAGGCCATCGGCCGGGCCGGCCCGCCCGCAACGGTGGTCACCAACCTGGGGCGGCTGCCCGACCCACCATCAGCCCTGGCCGATCAGCTCCGCGCCCTGCGCTTCACCATGGCGCCCCAGCAGGGTTCACCCCTGTGCACCGGGGTGGCCACGCTGGGGGGAGCGTTGCGCATCGACCTCTGCTTCGACGGGGCGCACCTGAGCGAGGAACGGAGGGCGCGGATCGTTCAGCGATTCGCCGAGGCGCTGGAGGGTCTATAGGGCCCCGCCTCGACGGTGATGGGGCCCAGACCTCCTTCTCTTCGGCGGGGACCCGGAAGGGCTCGGTCCACATGATCTCACTCAGGCTCACGCCCTCGGGGGCGATGCTGCCCAGGAAGCTCACCACCCGCTTGTCCCGCAGGACGTCCTCCACCCCAGCGCGAGCGCTGACGTCGTCGATGTCGCCGAGGGTGTCGGGCACCCGCCGGGGGCCGGCAGCCATAGGCGAGGACGACGAAGGCGGCGAAGCGCAAGGGAAAACCGGGGTGGAGATGGATCGCAGGATATCTCGAGCCGCGCAGGTCTGGGGGCGGCGACCCCTCGAAGCTCGAGCTACCATCCACAGGTTCCAAGGGAGGAGACCCCATGGCCATCGTGATCCTCGCGCTACTCGCGGCCCCACTGTGGGCCTGCCCACCACCCCGCCCACCAGCGCGCTGACCTCTGGTGCCGGCGTCACCCCGGCGGGCGATGGCGACGTCAACGGCGACGGCTACGACGATCTGGTGGTCTTCGACCCGGAGTCCGACAGCCCCTCGGGCGAGCACGGGACGGGCCTGATGCAGGTCTACCTGGGCGGGCCCTCGGGCTACGACGCCAGCCCGATCCTCGAGGTCTACGGACCCTCCTCTGGCCGCTACCTGGGCACGGCCGGCGGCATCCTCGGCGACTTCGACGCCGACGGCTACGACGACATCCTGGCCACCTGGGAAGAAGGCTCGTGGATCTTCCCTGGCGGGCCCTCGGGCCCCACCGCCGCCGATTTCTGGGACGTCACTCCCATTCAGCGAGGTCAGTTCGGCAACTCGGCCGCCCTGCCCGGCGATCTGGACCAAGACGGCTACGACGACGTGGCCATCGGCATCCAGAACGAGAGCTGGGACGACGACGGGGTCCATGTCTACCGCGGCGGTCCCGACGGGATCGCCGAGTCCCTGCTGCTGACCAACCCCGGTTCCTACAGCTCGGGCGAGGCCATGGTGGCGGCAGGGGACTTGAACTGCGATGGCTACCCAGATCTGGTGACCTCCGGAGGCCACAACAGCGAGAGCGTCGTGATCTACGCCGGGGGCCCCACCATCGGTGCGGACTGGGTGAAGATCGAGGAACCGTCCGGCATCGAGAACTTCGGCCGCGAGCTGGCCACCGTGGGCGACATGGACGGCGATGGCTGCGACGACGTACTCATCGGCCACCGTTCCGGGGCGCTGCTGTACGCAGGCCACAGCGATCTCGAGAAGATCGCGGAGATGAGCGACCTGACCGGCGAAGAGATCTCATCCATTTCCCTGGGCGACACCGACGGCGACGGGGTGCACCGCATGGCCCTGGGCCGCCCCACGGCCGACAACGCGGGGATGACCGAGGCAGGCTCCGTCACCATCGGTGATGTGCATCTCGACGGCCAGGCGGTGGAACTCACCATCACGGGCGACGCCGAAGCCTGCGAGCTGGGCACCCGCCTGCGCAGCCTGGGCGATCTGGACGGCGACGGCCAGCCCGAGCTGGCCATCGAGCACGACGGTGGCTGGGTGATGGCCTGGGGCGATGGTGAGCTGCACGGGCCCGACAGCACAGACGACGACACCGGCACCGACGGCGACACCGACGCCGCCGGCTGCGCCTGCTCGAGCGCCCAGCGCGGCGGCACCACCTGGGGGCTGCTCACCCTGGCGGGGCTGCTCCTGGGCTGGCGACACCGCAGACGTCCGGCCGCCGGGGCTCACGACGCCCGCTGACGGGCCACACACTCCGGCTCCCAGCGACCTTCGCGACGGGCGACCATCAGCTCCATGCCCTCGCGGTAGGCGTCGACGGCGAAGGCGGTGTTCATCAGCAGGACCGTGGCGAACATGGTCCAGTACAGGGTGATGTCCAGGGGCCGAATGGAGAACTCCACAAAGGTCAGTCCGAACGCACCGACCAGGAAGACCAGCCCGAGGAACCAACGGCGACCATTGATCATGTAGCCAGCGCCGGGGAGGAAGAAGTTGAGGATGGTGGCGATCCAGACGCGAAGCATGATGTTCTCCGGTTTCGGGTTGACGTCCGCTGTGGACACTCTATAGATAGTCCATGTGAATGGACGTTTGAATGATTGTTCATCCCGGTTTCATTGCTATTCGTCCACTGGAGACCCCATGGACGCCCTGAGCGGCACGCTGTCACTGCTGGAGGTACGAGGCTCGGTGTTCTGCCGTGCGGCCCTGTCTCGCCCCTACGCCGTGCACACCAAGGGGTCCGAGGCGGCCATCTTCCACGTCATCGTGCGGGGCGCCGGGTGGATCGAGGTCGCAGGCATGGACCAGCCCACCCCGTTCCGGGCCGGCGACCTGCTGGTGCTGCCCCACGGCCACCCCCATGTGCTGTGCGATCCCCCCGGGACCCGCTCGGTGCACATCCGCGCCCTGCCCAGCGATCCGGGCGCCGACGGCCTGCCCTGCGTGCACCACGGGGGCGGCGGGGTGGACACATCCATCCTCTGCGGCAGCTTCCACTTCGGCGCCGAGGCCCGGGCCGCGCTGCTGCCGTCCCTGCCCCCCCTCATCGCCGCCTCGGGCACCGCGGGCTCCACCGCCGCCTGGCTCGACGCCACCCTGCGCCTGCTGGCCGACGAAGTGGCCAGCGACCGCCCGGGCGCCGCCATCGTGGTGGAACGCCTGGCCGACGTGCTCTTCATCCAGGCCCTGCGCGCCTGGGTGACCCAGCAGCAGGATCAAGGCGGCTCGTGGTTGGTGGCCCTGGGGGATCCCCAGCTCTCCCGCGCCCTGGCCGCCCTGCACGAGCATCCGGGCCAGCACTGGACCGCCGCCCGCCTGGCGCGCGCCGCGGGTATGTCCCGCTCCGCCTTCTACCAGCGCTTCGAGCGCGCGGTGGGCGAAGCCCCCGCCGCCTACGTCACCCGCTGGCGCATGCTCGTCGCCCGCCGAGGCCTGCGCCGGGGGGACAGCATCTACCAGGTCGCCGAACGGGTCGGCTACACCAGCGAGGCCGCCTTCAGCCGGGCGTTCAAGCGCGCCGTGGGGGCCAGCCCGTCGGTGTGGCGGCGGGAGGCGATCAGCGGGGTGGGATGATGATGCGGGTGAGGCTGGCTTTGCTGTCAGACCTCCCTCGCAGCTCCTCGAAGAGCCACGCCTCACCGTCGGCCAGCAGCAAGCGGGGATGCATGGTGACGCTGTCATCCAGCGGACGCTCGAGCCTACCCGCACCACAGGCGCTCGGGTCCATGCGCCACCCACCCTCGCTGGGATCGAGGAGCGCGGGCACCGTGAGCTCATCCCCGGAGGACGGATCGGTGAACTGCAGTAGCGCCAACAAGCGCCCGTCGGGCAGCGCCTGGGCGACCTGCACAAGGCCATCCGCCCCCAGCGACATGCGGCTGCTGGCTCCCGTGTCGGTCTCCAGCCACACCAACCAGCGCTCGTCTCCCTGGTCCTCGCGCAGCAGGAGGGCGTCGCCGAGATCCTGGATCCACAAGGGGTGGTGACCGCCCGGCACGAGCGCTACCGAGCCATGCTCCAGATCGATGGCTCGCAGCCCCCAGGCATCGCCGTCATGGTAGTGCAGCCAAGCGGTGTCCCCGCGTACCACGCCTTCATCCAGCTGGTAGATGCTGGGAATGGGAGGGAACGGGACCTCGTGGAGGGTGTCATCGGCGCCCACGCGCCAGGCGCGGGTCTCCTCGTCCGCGACCCGCACGAGCAGCGGCTCGGGCTCTCCGTCCAGCAGGCTCCAGCCCGAAGGGTCCCAGACGTCGGTGGGGATGCGGATCCGCGACACCACCCGACCCGACCATGGGTCCACGCGCTCGACCCAGTTGGTCCCATACTGGAGCACCGGGTCCTCTCCATCATCGGGGGGCGATGCGGCCCAGCCTCCGATGTCAGGCCGCTCCATGCGCTCGAGACGGTAGACGAACAGCTCCCCACCTGAGGCCGCCATGGTCGAGATGTACGGCGTGTGGAAGGCTCGGCGCTCGATCCCGATGGCCGCCTCCCCCCGGTAGGGCCAGCTCGTCTCGGCCTGGCCATAGACCTCCTCGAGCACGAAGCGCCGGGCGTCCCCGACCAGCCCGAGATCGCAGACCTCGTCCACCCCCAACGCGAGGCCCCGGTCGCTCCAGCCACTGTCACAAGCCAGCGCGAAGCTCTCCATCCTCCGCAGGCGATCCGTGGGGTACAGCGCGCTGGGCTCCACACCTGACCCATCGAAGATGTCGGGGTGGTCCAGGCTCACAAAGCCCTGTTCGATGTCCCAAGCGTGGCAGAGCTCGTGACGCGTCGCCAGGCCCGCCTGAGGCAGGTAACTCGGGTCAAGGTGAAGCCAGCCCCCAGCGAGACTCGTGCGGCCCCCCGCACCCAACAGCGGGTGAATCTTCACCCCCGGCGAACACACCGTCCCTACCCCGGTCCAGGCCTCGAACTCCTGGAAGGTGTCGTAGATCTCGAACACCTGCTCATCGCTGGCCCGATCGCCCGGATCCCAGACCACCATGCCGGTGATGGGGGGGCAGGTGCAGCCATGCGCCACCAGCGCGAGGGCCGACAGGCAGACAGTCCGGGAAGAAGCGAGTCCCACGCGAACAGCTTGCCTTCCGGTAGACGCGGGCGCAAGCCAGCGCCGAGCGGGAACCTGAGCGATGACGGGTAGCCGTCACCCCCCACCAAGCGGTAGAGTCCCCTTGTCACCCCGTGGAGATACCATGCGCACCCTCACTACCGGCCTGCTCACCAGCCTGCTCTTCCTCACCGCCTGTCCCAAGGACGGCGACACCGGAGACTTCACCGACGCCGACGGCGACGGCTGGGCCGAGTGGGAGGACTGCAACGACCGCGATCCCATGATCCATCCCGACGCCATCGAGACCTGCGACGGCAGGGACAACGACTGCGACGACGAGATCGACGAAGGCGCCACCACCACGCTGTACCGGGACGCCGACCTGGACGGCTACGGCGACGGAAACGAGTCCACCGTGGGCTGCGAGGGCACCGGGGGCTACGCCGTCACCGGCGACGACTGCGACGACGACAACGCCGAGGTCCACCCCGACGCCGAGGAGTGGTGCGACGGCCTGGACAACGACTGCGACGACACGATCGACGAAGATCTCGAGTATGCCGACTGGTACGCGGACGCGGACGCCGATGGCTACGGCGACCCGGACTCCGCCATCAACGACTGCGTGCAGCCCGACGGCTACCTGGCGGACGACCAGGACTGCGACGACGACGACGACACGGTCCACCCCGACGCCGACGAGTACTGCGACGGTGTGGACAACGACTGCGACGGCAGCGTGGACGAGGGCGACGCCCTGGACGCGGTGACCTGGTACCCCGACGGCGACGGGGACGGCTTCGGCGACATGCTGGCCACCGGCACCACGCGGTGCGCGGCCGCCAGCGGCGAGGTGCTGGACAACACCGACTGCGACGACTTCAGCGCCTCCACCAATCCTGGCGCCACCGAGATCTGCGACGACGCAGGCGCGGACGAGGACTGCGACGGGCTGGTGGACGACGGGGACGACAGCACCGATCCGTTCAGCATGAGCGTCTGGTACCAGGACAGCGATCGGGACGGCTACGGCGACCCGCGCGCCACCACCCGCAGCTGCCTCCAGCCCCCGAGCACCACCAGCGACGGCAGCGACTGCGACGACACCGACGGCATGATCAACCCGGCCATGGACGAGATCTGCGACGGCGCGGACAACGACTGCGACGGCCTGACCGATGATGACGATGCCGGCGTCATCGACGGCTCGACCTGGTACGCCGACGACGACGGCGACGGCTATGGCGACGCCCGCGACAGCGTGGACGCCTGCGCCCAGCCCACCGGCTACGTCAGCGACGACAGCGACTGCGACGACACCGACGCCAGCCTCACCGATGACTGCCCCGAGGACACGGCCACCCCCTTCACCCGTGACGGCACCTACGAGGGCACCCTCGAGATCGCGGTCTCAGTCGCGGCCCTGGGCGTCTCCGACACCTGCGTGGGCACCTCCACCATCGACGTCGACGAGGCGAGCTCCACCCAGATCAGCGGCACCGGCGGCTGCAGCTTCATCGGGGTGGCCGCCACGCTGTTGGGTGCCCAGACCGGCGTCCTCGAGGGCGAGATCACCAGCGATCCCGATGCCGAGGGCACGGTCGCCGTGGGCAGCGGCTCCGCCACCATCATCAGCGACGACTGGTCGGGCGAGTTCACCGACGACGACACCCTCTTCGGCGAGTTCGGCGGCACCGTGGTCTACTCGGGCATGCTCGTGGTCTACTCCGGCGAGTTCGAGGCCGTGCGCTGAACCCACAGGGCACGCCGTCATGGAGCAGGACTTCGCCTTCCTGGCGCCCCGCGCCTGAGGGGTACGATCAGTCGTTCAGGCCCAGAGGGTCCCGCTTGGAGAAGGGCGCGGTCATGAAGCGCCAGCTGGCCTTGGCGGTGGTCAGCCACGAGATGCGCGCGCCGTTGTGGGTGTTGGCCAGGACCTTGTCCACGATCCAGGGTGCCACGGTCTCGGCGCGGTCTGCCAGGATGGTGAAGATCTTCTTGGCCTGGGCCACCCGCTCGGGGGGCCCCTCGAAGCCCGCCAGCAGCAGGTCGGTGACCACCATGCCGGGCAGGATCGAGCCCGCGATGACCGGCGTGCCGGACAGCTCCTTGGCCAGAGCGTCGTCCAGGTAGCGCAGGCCGCGCTTGGTGGCGCCATAGGGGGTCATGCCCTCGACCATGCGACCGTCGCTGCCGAGGCCCTCCATGTTGTAGACGGCCCCGCCGCCCTGGGAGAGCATCCCGCGGATGGCCACCGCCGAGCCGCCCATGGCCCCGGCCAGGTTGGTGGCCGCGATGCGCCCGAAGAGGGCCATGTCCTGCTCCCAGAGCATGGCCTGGCCGTGGGCGATGCCCGCGTTGTTGATCCAGATGTCCGCCCGCCCGAACCGCGCCACGGCGGCGTCCCACAGGCCCTGCAGCTGCTCGGGCACGGTGACGTCGCAGGCGGCGCCCGCCACCCGTTCGGCGTCGAAGTCGGCGGCCAGCGCATCGACCACAGTGTCTACATCAACCTGCTGACGCCCCGAGATGACCACGGCGCAGCCGCGCGCCAGGAACGACCGCGCCAAGGCCAGGCCGATGCCGCGGGTGCTGCCGGTGACGACCACGCACTTCATGGGGACTCCTCGGGTTCGCTCGCCCAGCGCCTATCGCATCGCCAGCCTGCGTCGAAGATCGTCGAACCTGCCGTCGAACTTTCGACCTTGCTGTCGGTCTCCGACGGCCCGCATCGGCAGAGCGGAGAGGGTAAATCCCGCTCAATCATGCGGCTTGACGCGGCGTGCGCTCGCGATGGAGCCTGGCAAGCTCCGCGCCTTCACAGGAGCCAGGCGACACCTCGTCGCCCACGACGTCCATCCTCACCGGCTCATCCACGACTGGCTCGAGGGCCCAGGAGCTCGGGGCGCGGCTCACGCGCCTGGGCCCCATCCGGCCTCTAGGAGCAGCCGCAGCCGCCGCAGCCGCAGCCACCGCCCTTGGCGGCGGCTTCTTCGGCGTCGTAGCCCTTGTCGAGCACCGCCGCGATCAGGGCGGCCGGGTCGAGGCCGGCGCCGTAGATCACCACGCGCCCGGTCTCGAGGGTGACGTCCACGGCGCGGACGCCTTCGATGGCGCTGAGGGCCTTCTGGACGGTGGCGGAGCAGTGACCGCAGGTCATGCCTTGCACGTCGAGGTTGATGATGTCCATGTCGTTATCTCCACGCTTGGGTTCAGGTACAACGGGGTCGGGGCGCCAGCGGGCAAGCCGCGCCGCCCCTCGAATCCAGAGAGCCCGGGCCAGCACCACCGCCAGCACCACGCTGGAGGCCCACTCCCACCAGGCGACCTGGGCCATCAGGCCGTGATCGTGCTGGTGCCCCATGGCCATGGGGAGGCCCGCGCCGGGAAAGAGCGCCTCGAATGCGAGGCCGAAGGCCAGGCTGACCACCACGATGGTGCCCAGGTAGACAGCCACCACCCGCTTGCCCAGGGCCCGGGTGAAGACCGTGAGGGTGGCCACGTTGGTGGCCGGGCCCGCGATCAGGAAGACGATGGCGGCGCCCAGGGGCAGGCCCTTGGCCACCAGGGCCGCCGCGATGGGGATCGATCCGGTGGCGCAGACATACAGGGGCACCGACACCACCAGGACCGCACTCCACTGCAGCACCGGGTGGGACACCGCCCCGGTGAAGAGGTCCTCGGGCACGAAGGCGGAGATGGCGCCGCCCGCCGCCAGGCCCACCACCAGCCAGAAGGCGATGTCCTCCATGAGCATGCCCAGCCCGTAGCTGACCAGCTCCTCGAGCTTGGCCTTCCAGCCTACGGGCAGCCCCGAGCCAGAGCCAGCCTGGGCCACCGCCGCGGGTTCGGGCTCTTCGTTGTCCACCACACCGGCCAGGGTGCCGCCGATGACGCCGGAGACCAGCGCCGTGATGACCCGCCAGATCGCCACCACCGGCCCCAGCATGGCGGTGGTGGCCAGGATGCTGTCCACCCCGGTCTGAGGCGTGGCGATGAGGAAGGCCGTGATCGCGGACTTCGAGGCGCCCTGCCGCTTCAGGGAATCGGCGAAGGGGATCACCCCGCAGGAGCACAGGGGCAAGGGGATGCCCACCAAGGACGCCTTGATCGCCGCGCCCACGCCGTGCCCACCCATGTGCCGCGTGACCCACGCCTTGGGCACGATCACGTGCAGCAGCCCAGCCAGCATGAGGCCGAGCAGCAGGTAGGGGGCCATCAGGCGGAAGAGATCCGCGGTCTCGACGGCCCAAGAGGCCAACCAGGAGGTCACCGTGGCTCCACGGGTGAAGCGAGACGCCAATCTTGTCCCTGCGACAGCTCGTGGCAAGGCCCAACGACCGTTCCTTGACGCCCGCACTACAGAGCGGGCAGCACAACGTCGACAGGTCGCTGGCCATCCGCCAGGTCAGCGGCCACGCTACAGACCACGGACACCCTGGAGTCGCCCATGTCCAAGCGCCTACTGCCGCTCCTCGCCCTGCTCTCCTCTGGCTGCTGCCTGGGACAGGTCTGCGACTACTGCCCCTTCCCAATCTGGCTGTACGTTGTGGACGCCGGCACCGACGCCGCCATCCCACAGGCCACGCTGGTTGTGGACGCGCCCACCTGCACCAGCTCCACCTGGCAGGGTGAGGTGTTGCAGCTGAGCTGCCCCCTGGACGAGAACCACGACGTGACCCTGAGCGCCGAGGGCTACCTGCCCCAGACCCTCACTGTCTGGGCGTCCTCGGCCCCCGACGAGGGCTGCTGCGCCTGCGGCTTCGAGCTGGCCGAGTACGACGTGGGGCTCGAGACCCACGACACCGAGGGATAGAGCCCTCGCTTCCAGGAGCTCGAGTCGGGTGATACAGGACGACACCCCCAGCCCAGGAGACCTCGATGTCCCGCCCCCTGTTCCTCGCGCTCGGCCTGTTCGCTCTGTCCGCCTGCGGCGACAAGGACGACACCGCCCCGCCCGAAGGCGACACCGACACCGACACCGACACCGAC
>ERZ890953.1392-NODE-1392-length-12230-cov-14.481643_pt1 | contig 12230 bp, 13 predicted proteins | sample MGYA00521264_ERZ890953 | MGnify/ENA primary metagenome ERZ890953 (study PRJEB32303, sample SAMEA104408629) | aquatic metagenome | biome: Brackish water; feature: Chemocline; material: water | place: Baltic Sea | collected 2014-10-26T21:54:00 | depth 200 m ... | reverse complement strand
ATTGTCGTCTTCCCTGATCGAGAATGCTTCTTTGTATGCAATATGGTCATCTTCTTCTGACACCAGAGTCCTCAGATATTCATCACTATAACCAAAGAGGTATGGTTGAAAGAGTAAACAAGTATCTAAAATATGACTTTGGATGCGATAAAATATATTACCAAGGAGCTACAAAAGTAGCTTCTGTTTTCGCGTTTGGAATACTTTCAATCTGTATTCATCAAAGTTTGAAGATGATAACTTAGCTTTACAAGTAAAAGTTACAAAAATATTACAAATTTCAGACCTAAACCATAAAGCACGGAGTAATAAATGCTAATTTAGTGAAAATAAGCTCAAAAACTGTAAAACTGTAGACAATAGTTGAAATCAGTTTTTTAAAAAGTTAGAAAATTAACCTTAGAAGATGATGGCTTACTTGTTTGGTTGAATTTGCAAGTGGCTCCATAGAGTGGATACTTTATTTTTCATCGGATTTACCTATGCTTTTTTCTTTTTTTTCTAGTTGGCCATTAAACCTGAGCTATCCAACCACCACCAATAAGCTTATCTTCGTCGTAAAAAACCGCAGCTTGGCCAATTGCTACTCCAAACACACTGTCTTGTAGTTGTACGTAAGCCTTGTCGTCTATTATTTCCACATGACATTTTACCGCCGTTGTTCTATATCTTAGTTTAACCGTAGTTTGAAACTCTTTCTCTTCACTAAACATATTAAGATGATCAAGTACAACGTTATTACAAATGAGTTCTTCTTTTTTGCCCACTACAATCTGATTCTTTTTAGCGTCTATACTTAATACGAAATGAGGTTCATGTGCGCCACGGACGCTAAAACCTTTTCTTTTACCAATTGTATAGTGCATATATCCTTTATGCTCTCCCACTATGTTTCCATCTTTATCTAAAACATCGCCTACGTTATCTACGGACACGTAATCTTTCAACAGATCTGTGTAAGTAGTTTCAACAAAACATATTTCACTTGATTCGGGTTGTGAAGAAAAAGATTCTAAACCTTTGATAGAAGCGGCAATTTCTTTAATAGCCACTTTTTTTTTGGAACCTAGCGGGAAAAGTAATCTTGGCAGTATCTCCTTGTTAACATAAAACAAAAAATAACTCTGATCTTTTGTATCATCTTCCGCTTGATAAAAATATTTTCCATCTGTTTTGATGTAATGACCCGTCGCCAAATAGTCAGCTCCTATTTTATCGGCGTAATTAATCATTTCACCGAACTTCATAGTTCTGTTACATAAAGCACATGGATTTGGGGTTTTACCCTGTTCATAAGTATCTATAAAAGGTTGAAAAACCTCTTTTTTAAAGTTTTCCTGTAAATCCAATACATGAAGTTTAACATTTAAAAAATCCGCCGCTTTTTGAGCGCGAGCTTGATGTATCTCATGGTACCCAGGTTTTGAATGAAGTTTCATATATAAACCCTCTACTTCATATCCCTCTTCTTGCAACATTAGCGTTGTGACAGTCGAATCAACGCCACCACTCATTCCAACCAATACCTTTTTCATTTTCACACCTTTAAACTAGATAGTGATTTATAATATGCAGAGTCTTCCAAACCAACGTCTTCTAAAACTTTTATTTGCGTCTTTAACGACACTTCAATCTCATCGCATATACATTCTAAATCATCACTTAATTTTATTAAGTGAAAATCTTCTATTGTAATCATCTTATTTGCGACGAGTTTTAATTCTATAAAGTCGAGAAGAGGCTTATAAAATTCTACTCCTACAACAAAAATTTTTACGCCAATTACTTTTTTTGTTTGAACAAGAGTAAGCGCTTCAAAAAGCTCATCTAAAGTTCCATAACCACCAGGAAAAATCACATACGCCATCGAGTATTTAACAAGCATTACTTTTCTGGAAAAAAAATAGTCAAAATTTAGGTTTGTGGTTGTATATGGATTTATTAACTGTTCAAAATCCAAATCTATGTTCAAACCTATCGATTCAACGCCTCCAACTTCTTTTGCTCCTTTGTTAGCCGCTTCCATGATACCTGGACCACCGCCTGACATAATGTTAAAACCTTTCTTCGCCAACATTGACGAGAGTTTTACTGTCTCTTTATAGTAAAAATCATCTGAGTTTGGTCTAGCGCTGCCAAAAATGGTAACAGTAGGTCCTAAATCACCCAGCTCATCAAAACCTTTTACGAAATCGGCAATAATTTTAAAGACGCTCCATACGTCGGCTGATTTAATATCTTTTATATACTTTTTGGTTAATGCGTTCTCTTTAATTTTCATGCTAATCTCTCAACTTCATTAATCGCTCTTTTTTTGTTCCTATTGACGTTATTTGAACGCCAAAGTTACCATCGACTATGACTACCTCGCCTTGAGCGATAACATGGTTATCCACAAGTATCTCCAAAGGGTCGTTCGCAAGTTGATTTAGCTCTATAACAGAACCTATATCCATATTTAACACATCTTTAAGTAGCATTCTTTTTTTGCCAATTCGAACGCGAACGGGAAGTTTTACATCCATAATAAGAGATATATTGTGCAACTCTTCGCTACTTAAGTTTATACTATTTGCCTCAGAATTACTTTTAGCCTCATTTACGGAACTTTTTTCTTTTTGAGGTTTTGGAGAAAATGAATCGTATAACTTATCGTCAACTATAAACATTAATAAAGATTTTACAGTTCCAAGTGAAAAATTATAAATATACATTCTGGAATAATCTTCAAGGCTAACTTCAATGTCCTCGTTAATAAGTTCTATCTTTTCAATGTTAAAAGAGAGTATGGGCAACTCTTTTTGAGCTGAAAGCGTATTTGCTATTGCGCCAAATATATTAGATACTATCTCTTTTGTAGCGTCAATGTCATCTTCACTCACGTCTTCTCTATTGCTTGCTTCTTCCCCCATCATCATATCGGAAAGCGACGCGGATAAACTTGGAGGCAAAGCGACCATTGCTCTTGCGTTAACGCCACCAGTAATTTTTAACTTTACTAACACTATGGGAGGAATTATATTTGAAATAATGCTTAATTCTTGCTCCTCTTTTAAAGATATCATTGGAGCTTCTCCAATAAGCGCTTCAATGGTGCCTTTCGTTTCATTTTCAAATAATTTTATAAAAGAACCCATATTTACTTACTCCTCATAATTACTATTGTTTGTATATATATTTTCATTAATAATATCTTGAACTCCAGATCTTTTCTCTTGTCTTTGTTTTTCAAAGCTTTCTAAGGCTCGTTTCACGGCGTCTTTTTCTGTTTGTATTATTTCCGTTATTTGAATAGACTTTCTAAAGCGTCGTAAGCCAATCTCTCCTTTAAAACGCTCTTTAGAATCAACGCTAACCGTTACGATATCATCAGCCGCGCTCGCCAGTCTGAGAATGTCGCCAACTTTAAGCCCCAATACGTCAGCCATGCTTAAGTCCGTGTTGCCTAAATTAGCTTCAACGTTCACTATCGCTCCACCAAGTAAAACTTGTAGTTCGGTATTTCTACTTTTTTTTGAACTTGTTTCATTTAACATCAAGTCTCTACTCGCAAGCTTTGGCAACACCGGTTCTAGCGCAATAACAGGATAACAAATATTCATCATTCCTGAACTATGACCAATTATTATCTCCATAACGACCATAACGACAATCTCATTTTGCGCAACGATTTGAACAACGTTTGGGCTTGATTCTTTGGACTCTATCGTGGGATATATGTCCATAACTGGTCCCCAAGCCTCTTTTAAAGTACTCATCATTACCCGTAAAATTGTTTCAAAAAGACTTAACTCAATATCTGAAAACTCACGGCTCGCGTCAAACGGTTCACCTTTTCCACCAAGTAAACGGTCGAGCATCGGAAACGCAATTGATGGATTTATCTCTATGACTCCGCTGCCTTCCAATGGTTTCATAGAAAAAACGTTGAAACTTGTAGGGTTCGGTAGAGACATCAAGAACTCGCCATAAGTCATTTGATCAACCGAGTGAAGTTGTATCTCAACGATGGAACGCATGATAGATGATATTTGAGAGGCTAAAGACCTAGCCATTTTATCATGAACGCCGCGAAAAGCGCGAAGCTGTTCTTTAGAGACTCTATTGGGACGCTTAAAATCATAAAGCGTTACTTGTTTTTGGGGAAGTAAATTATCTTCACCTCCATCTAGGATGTCGTCGCCTTCGTCTTCAACGACGTCCAACAGCGCGTCTATCTCTTCTTGTGAAAGTATATCCGCCATATTATTCTCCTATACTTTCTCTAATTTTTTGAATGACTGATTTATGAATTTGTGAGATTCTTGATTCGGTTATATTTAATACTTCGCTAATTTCTTTAAGAGTCAATTCTTCAAAATAATATAGTTGTATAATAAGTTGTTCTCTCTCTTTATAGGACGATAATACCGTCTTTATAATTTCAATGAGTTCGTCTCGTTCAACCGACAACAACGCGGCGCCTTCATCGCCAACCTGCAATTGTTCATGAAGCGGCATAACGGTATAAATCATTGAGGCTATCCTTGCGTCATGAACCTTCTCTATACTCTCATCTAAAAGCTCAGACAACTGCTCATCGGTAGGCTCTTCATCATGAAACACCCGATACTCTTCAACGGCGAAGTTTATCTGCTTAACAAGTTTACGACTAGCGCGACTGAGTATATCTAGGCTCCTTAGATAGTCGAGCATAGCTCCATAAACTCTTTTTTTCGCATAGCCCCAAAAAGAGTCGTTTAAGGTCTCATCATACTTTCTTGCCAATTTAATCAACTCTTCCGTTCCAATTGCGGATAAATCTAAAAAATCTACAGAGCTGGGCAACCTCTCCTTTAACCTAAAAGCCATAGCTTTTACAGCAGGCAGATATTGAATGGCTAATTCATCTTTTTTATGTTTAATATCCTGAATATAAGCGTTTGACATCACGATTTATTTCCCAAGTACGCTTCAGAGTTCATCTTTGTCACCAAATCTGTAATCTTACATGCCGAGTCTATTAACTTTTCTCTTTTGTTAATCTCTTTAACAAACCTGTCTAACTCTTTTTCATGGATGTCTTTTGGGAAATAGTACGCCTTTGCAGTAATCGTTCTAAAATACAACGCAATAATTATATGTGAAAAAAGATAAAAAAAAGTAGTTATAAAAAATGTATACACCAATAAACCTTCAGCGTCAAAAGATTTAAGTATACCAAAAATTATGCCTACGAAAAATCCTTGAACTGTAAAAAAATATACAAAATTTTCACCTAACATAAAGCTCCAATGTCACAAGTAAAAGTCTAAAAATGTTCTATTAGTCTTTTAAAAAGTCCAGAAAGACCACTCTCGCTTGAAGAAACTAGCATATTTCGTTCCAGCTTAGACATTATGACTTGAACTATTTTTTCAGCATCTCTGTATGGTTGAGAATGTGGATACGTTATAGTGAAAAGTTCTCTTTTTTTTACTGAACTAGAAACTTTTATATCACTATCTATCTTACCATACAGCTTCAAATCTAGAGCAGGTCCTATGTTTGCAAACGCTACTTTTTTTATCTTTTCAAAGACTGCGTTTGCTTCTCTCTCGCTCCTGACTTGATTCATGATCATTCCGACGTCATGCCTTAAAGTCGCTATGGTTTTAATGGTGGCGTACGCGTCCGTTATCGCAGCGGGATCGGGAACTGTAACCACGATAACGTCATCCGCCGCGTTAAGAAACATCTGAATGTGTTCTCCAATTCCAGCGCCAGTGTCAATGATCATAACGTCTAATTTATCCAACACTTGAGCTTCTTCCATAAAACGCTCAAAAAGAGCCATGTTTGAATATTTTAAAATCTCATCTCCGCTCTCCCCTGGAATAAGAATCAGATTTCTCGTAATGGGAATCAAAATGTCCGATACCGTCGCCTCGCCTTTTAACACATGCAAAATATTTTTCTTTATCTTGACGTTAAACATAACGTCAAGATTCGCCAAACCTATGTCCGCGTCAAATATTCCAACGTTTAGTCCTTGTAAAGAGAGCATATAGGCAATATTCGAGCTTATCGTACTCTTTCCAACGCCGCCTTTTCCACTTGTAATAGCAATAAATCGAGTCTTTTTAGAAGTTTTCTTTATTGAATTTGAACTCGAAGCGACTAATTTTTCTAACTTTTCAGCCTGATGACCCATCATACTTTACTCCCGTTAAAACCGTGTAATAAGCACTCTATTAAAAAATCACCGCTTGCGCATACTAAATCTTCCGGGACTTCCTGTCCAACGGAGAAATAGCTTATAGGCTTTCTAGTTTCATAAGCAAGAGAAAATATATTTCCAAAACCCATCGTTTCGTCAAGTTTTGTAAACATCAACGTATCTACCCCCAAAGAAGAAAAATTATCATAAGTAACTTTTAAATCTTCATATTTTATAGAACTTGGCATAACCAAGACTACGTCAACATGATACTCAGTATTGTTTGCGTTTAAACATTCATAAATTTTTTCTATTTTTTTCTTGTCATATGGACTAGAACCCATAGTGTCAATTAAAATGTAATCGCAATATTTCAGCGACTCCAGCGCAGTCGAAAACTCAGGAGGGTCAACGACGGTCTCAATCCCAAGCTTCATCATTCTCGCATACTGCATCAACTGTTCAACGGCTCCTATTCTGTACGTGTCTAAAACCACAAGACCAACTTTATACTTTTTTTGCATTAAAAATGAGTATCTCGCCGCAAGTTTTGCAATGCTCGTTGTTTTGCCAACTCCTGTTGGACCAACCAGCATAATGACTTTTTTTGCGCCCGTATTGGGAGTAGTTTCCATTCGAATTGGAACCATTTTTCTCAAAATAGTTTGAAAATATCTTTTCACCGTAGTGGAGTTTTCTCTCATTTTAAGTGGCATGTGCTCTAAAGTAACTCTCATTAAACCATTTAAGTGCTCTTTATTCATGCCACTTTGAGCGGCGAGTCTATATATCTCCGCAAATTCGGGTGGTATTTGAGCTTCAATATCTGGTGATTTTTCATCCCAAAACATATTTTGTATAATTTTAACTTTGTCCGTTAGTTTGTTTATTTCCGTCTTTATCTCGTTTAGTTCTTTAGGTTCATAATAAACTTGAGATTGTTTTGGCATGGGATACTCAAATTGTGGCGTCGTTACGTTAGAAATTTTTGAAATTTGTTTTGCCGCGCTTGATATGTCGTAAAGTATATCCTCACTCTCTTCTCTTAGCGATTTTTGCTGAGACAATGGTTTTTTCGCTTTAAAATAATTTGCTGGAATTTTATCTTCTTCAATTCCAATGACTATCTCGTACAACGCAGCTTTGCCTAAAGCTTTTTTCTGTATTTCTCTTGTCTCAATCAGTAAACTGTCTTCGCCTATTTCCATCTTCGCTTTTTTAAACGCTTCGGCTGGAGTGCTACCAGTAAATGTTAATATCTTCATCTGTTTAAACTTGATAGAGGAATCACGACGCTCTCTCTTTTTGACCAAAAAGGATGTGGTACGGTAAGTTTTTTCGTATTAATGATTTTGCTGTCAAAAAAGATAATATCCAAATCTAATGTCCTTGGCGCGTTTGCAAAACTTCTTCGTCTTCCAAATTTTTTCTCTACCCTTAAAAGGTAATTTAAAAACGTATGAGCTTGCATATTTGTCTTTAAAACTATAATTGAATTAAAAAAATCATCTTGGGTTTTAAAACCAAAAGGAGGATTTTTCAAAATCAACGACGTTTCCAAAAGTTCAACTCTTGCGTATGTTTTCAACTCATAGAAAAGATGATTAAATCTTCGTTTAACATCCCCTATGTTTCCACCAACGCCAACTACCGCCTCATATCTAAAAGTAGTTGACGATTTTTTTTTATATGGAAAACACATGCCTTTAAACGTTGAAAGTCGCTTATTTAAGGTGTGTTTTATATACATAAGTTAAGCTTGTAGCGTTTGTCTTTGAGCCTCTTGCGACGCCGCTATCTCATTCATAATTTGAAGCATTCCAACCATGGCGAGATGATAACCAAAAGGGCCAAAACCAACTATTGACGACGTACATACTGGCGCGATCATATTTGTTTTTCTAAATTCTTCACGTCTATGAATATTGCTAATATGAACTTCGATAGTAGGTATGCTTACAGCCGAAATCGCGTCACGAATGGCAATCGACGTGTGAGTGTACGCCGCGGCGTTTATAATCATACCATGAGCGTCACCATAACACTCTTGAATTTTGTCCACAATTTCACCCTCTAAGTTACTTTGAAAAAATTCAATGTCAACGCCACTGTTTGTCGCCACTTCTTTCATTTGCGCATGAATTTGTTCTAATTTCATTGGACCGTAAATATTTTGCTCACGAACACCCAGCATGTTCAAATTTGGACCTTGAATAACTACTATCTTCATATTTTACCTTTAAATTTAACTTTTAAGGAGCTATTTTATCTAAATAAATATTAAAGAAAAGTAGCTTTAATTATAAATTTTAAACATTGGATATTTTCAACGCGCTCACGCCTGTTTTGAGATAAAAAAGAGTGTATAATCTCTTTTCAAATTTATAGGTAAAAGATTGTAAAATGCAAATAATTACTCCACATTTCATACTAATGGGTGACAGAGTCAGCTCAAACCTGTCAGTAGCCTTTGACAAAACGATTCAAAAAATCGCTCCATTTGAGGAGCTGATAGAAGTTTATCCTGATGCGAAAATCACTTCATTGAGAGAGAACTCTCTTCTTATGCCGGGACTCATAAACGCCCATGTCCACATAGAGTTTTCGGCAAACAAAACCACTCTGAGTTATGGCGACTTTATGAGTTGGCTTTATAGCGTCATTGAAAATCGCGAGGAGTTGATTAATGGCTGTGACGTTAGTTGCATGAGTAAAGCTTGCGACATGATGCTCGAGTCTGGCATCACCACTTTTGGAGCGATTAGCTCTCATGGTCTGGATTTGGAAGCCTGCGAGAACGCCAAACAAAACGTCGTCTTTTTTAATGAACTAATTGGCTCGCAAGCGACCATGGCCGACGCGCTTTTTGGTGATTTCTTATCCCGTTTAGACGCTTCAAAAACGATTAAAAGAGAAGGTTTTCACCCAGCCGTCGCAATTCATTCGCCCTACTCCGTTCATCCCATTCTTATAAAAAAAGCTCTACAGATTGCTCGTAATGAAAAACTAAAACTTACCGCCCATTTTATGGAAAGCGAAGCGGAACGTAATTGGTTGGACAATAGCGATGGCGACTTCAAAGATTTTTTTCAAACTCTACTTAAACAAAATGCCAACATTAGCGACTCTCATGAATTTTTAGAACATTTCAACGGGCATGAAGCACTTTTGACGCATGTTGTAAAAGCAAATGAAAGTGAACTCAACACTATATCAAAAGAGAAACACACCGTAATACACTGCCCTATTTCAAATAGACTTTTAGGCAATCCAACTCTAAATATAAAAGAATTAAATGACAAAAAAATAAAATGGATAGTCGCGACTGACGGATTAAGTTCAAACTATAAACTTGATCTCTTTGAAGAGATGAAAATGTCGCTATTTATGCATAGTAGCGCTCCTCTTTTACAATTTGCCGAGGAGCTCATAAAAGGAGTCACCATTCATGCGGCTGAAGCGCTTGGTTTAAACACGGGAGAAATTTCAGTAGGAAAAAACGCGGACATGATAGTGCTAGACCTAGATGCGCCCCCAACAAAAGAGCTTGCCATCCACCTCATACTTCATCGTTACAATATATCCAAAGTCTATATAAACGGAAAGTTAGAAAAATCTTAAACAATTAAGATTTTTCTAGTAAAATCAATTTACATCATACCCATTGGAGAAGGCATTCCTCCGCCATGATCCGTTCCCGTTGGAGTCTCAACAGGCGTTTCAAAGATTGCGGCTTCGGTAGTTAAAAGCATAGAAGCGACAGACGTGGCGTTTGTTAGCGCCACTCGAGCCACTTTAAGTGGATCTATTATGCCAGCTTCAAACATATCTACGTATTCGCCAGTTGCCGCATTAAAACCTATGTTTGGATTTGTGGCGTTTTCAACCGCATTTACTACGACGCCAGTGTCATAACCCGCGTTTTGAGCTATTTGTTTAAGTGGCGCTTTTACGGCGCGTAAGATTATTTCACAACCAATTTTTTGGTCACCTTCTAAATCTAACTTTACTTTAGCCGCGGCGCGAACCAAAGCGGCTCCACCACCTATAATGATTCCCTCTTCAACGGCGGCTTTAGTCGCGGAAAGCGCGTCGTCTACTCTATCTTTTTTCTCTTTCATTTCCGTTTCAGTTGCGGCGCCAACTTTTATAACAGCCACTCCACCGGAGAGTTTTGCCAAACGTTCTTGAAGTTTTTCTTTGTCATATTCAGAACTTGTAGCGTCGATTTGAACTTTTATTTCAGCGATTCTTGCAGTTACGGCGGCTTCAGAACCAGCTCCATTAACGATTACGGTATGGTCTTTATCTATCACGACGCGAGAAGCTTGTCCCAACATAGCGATGGTCGCCCCCTCTAAAGTATGACCCGTCTCTTCTGAAATTACGGTTCCCGCAGTCAAGGTTGCGATATCTAAAAGCATCGCTTTGCGTCTATCGCCAAAACCTGGAGCTTTAACGGCGCTGATATTTAAAACGCCACGAAGTTTGTTCACGACTAAAGTTGAAAGCGCTTCACCCTCAACGTCTTCAGCAATAATTAGAAGTGGACGAGAAGTCTTTTGAACTTGCTCCAACACTGGAAGTAAATCTTTAAGTGAAGATATTTTGTTGTCAGTTAAAAGAATCCATGGATTTTCAATTTCAGCTATCATTTTTTCTGCGTTTGTAATAAAGTAAGGGCTTAAGTAACCACGATCAAACTGCATACCCTCAACAACGTCAAGCTCATCAGAAATCCCCTTAGCTTCCTCAACCGTGATAACGCCGTCTAACCCAACTTTTTCCATAGCTTCGGCAATCATGTCGCCTATTGAGCTATCAGAGTTTGCGGAAATCGTAGCAACCTGAGCTATGTCTTTTTTACCATTAATGGTTTTACTCGCAGCTTTTAAGTTTTCTAATATTGCCGCGCAAGCTTTGTCCATCCCACGTTTAACTTCAACCGGATTTGCGCCTGCTGTGATATTTCTAAGTCCCTCGGAAAAAATTGCGTTTGCAAGAACCGTCGCCGTAGTTGTTCCATCACCAGCTTCATCGGCCGTATTTGACGCAACTTCTTTTACAAGTTGAGCGCCCATGTCTTCTAATTTATCCTTAAGCTCAATCTCACGAGCGACCGAAACGCCGTCTTTAGTTATTATTGGAGCGCCGTAGCTTTTTTGAATAAGAACGTTACGACCACGAGGTCCCATAGTCACTTTTACCGCATCCGTTAGTTTTTGAACCCCACGAGCTAACGCATTACGAGCGTTGTCTGAAAATATTATCTCTTTTGCCATCAAATTATCCTATTATTCCAAATATATCTTTAACTTCTAGCACAATATACTTTGTGCCGTCAAATGAAACTTCACTACCCGCGTATTTCCCAAAAAGAACACTGTCGCCATTTTTCAATTGGGTAACTTTTTTGCTTACCGCTACAACTTCACCACGAGACGGCTTCTCTTTTGCATTGTCTGGAATAATTATACCCGACATTGTAGTTGTCGCTTCTTCTACGCGTTTTACTAAAACTCTTTTACCAAGCGGTTGAAAATTCATTAAATATCCTTTTTGAATCTGTATCATATATTTTATAATCGCGATTCTATCACAATAGGTTTAACAAAAGTCTCTAAATATATCTAAATAATATATTTTGTAAATATATTTTGTAAAAAAAACCTATTAAAGGAAAACAAAAGCTTTGGATGGTTACAATTCCACCCTCTTAAAAGATGTCAGGGTAGCTCAGCTGGTTAGAGCACTGGTCTCATAAGCCGGGGGTCGGGGGTTCAAGTCCCCCCTCTGACACCATCTTTAGGGCGCTTAATCCGTTTAAAACCTATACTTCCACTCCCGATTTCTTCATATTTAATCAACCTCATATATTATTGTAAATCTTGATCTTTTTGTCTCATTTTCTTCTGTTATTTTAGCTATTTTGGAATAAAGATTTGGAAAATTTTGTTTCTTTTTTCTAGGGTAGTATACTTCGCTTAATCCCTAAACTAGTAGGTAAATCCCACGAAAATTAAAATAAAACTTAATTAACTTTAAACTGGAA
>ERZ890953.1390-NODE-1390-length-12253-cov-4.673717_pt1 | contig 12253 bp, 10 predicted proteins | sample MGYA00521264_ERZ890953 | MGnify/ENA primary metagenome ERZ890953 (study PRJEB32303, sample SAMEA104408629) | aquatic metagenome | biome: Brackish water; feature: Chemocline; material: water | place: Baltic Sea | collected 2014-10-26T21:54:00 | depth 200 m ... | reverse complement strand
AAAACTCTGCGCTCTCCGCGTTCTCGGCGGTGAAGGGTTTTTGCAGTAGAGGCATCCATAGTTCACAAAAAAATAATGATCCTGCGGTTTCTTTTGTGGCGTTTCGTGACCCATATGGTTTATCAATTCAAAATGACAGATGCAATGTTCTCCCAGGAAGATACCCGTCCCACATCAGTTCCCGCTGACCCGTGGAGCGAAACTCGCCCCATACCCACGTTGGAGGATGATTTCGATGCGAGGTGGGATGAAACCCACCCCACACCCATCTACGCAGCGCATCACATCCCGGAGGAGCGCATCGAGTGGGCCGAACCAACGCGCAAGCACCGCGGACGCGGCTGCGGTTGTCTGCTCGGAATGGCTGTGCCACCGCTGCTGCTCTTGCTGGTTTACTTGTTCTTCCCTGGACGCACCAATATTTTGCTACTCGGTACGGATGCGCGCGAACCTGAAACGTGGGTGGGGCGCACCGACACGATGGTGCTGACCACGATACTCCCCTGGCAACCCTACGCCGGGATGCTATCAATGCCGCGCGACCTATGGGTCGTGATCCCCGACTATGGCGAAAATCGCATCAATGCCGCGCATTTCTTTGGTGAGGCGGACCACCCCGGAGGTGGTCCACCGCTCGCCATACAGACCGTACAATCCACTTTCGGCGTGGATGTCGATTACTATCTGCGGGTACGCTTTCTCGGTTTCCTGGAAATCGTGGACGCGCTGAACGGCGTGGATATAGAATTGAGCCAACTGATGTCGGGCTATGAAGCCGGAACACATCATCTCAACGGGGAGCAAGCGCTGGCATTTGTGCGCGACCGGGCGGGAAGTGACGATTTTGCGCGCATCACCCGCGGGCAAATTTTCCTAAAAGCGATCAGCCGACGCTTGCTGACTCCCTCGGCGTGGGTGCGGCTACCGCAAGTGGTCACTGCCCTCGGCGATTTCATAGAGACCGACATCCCGGTCTGGTTATGGCCTCGATTGGGCTTCGCTTTGCTGCGTCTTGGACCGAATGGCGTCGATGGACGCGTCATCACTCGCGAGATGACCAACCCCTTTACCACCAGTGGTGGCGCGCAGGTACTCGGCCCGAACTGGCAACTCATCAACCCGGTGTTGATGGAAGTTTTCGGACAATAGTGCTACAATCGATCTCATTATGAGTACCAAAGTCGTCGCCACCAACCGAAAAGCTCGCCATGATTACCACATTATCGAAACCTTCGAGGCTGGGATGGTGCTGCAAGGCAGTGAAATTAAATCGATTCGCGCCGGGCAAATCAGCATCAAGCAAGCCTATGTGCGCGTCGATAATGGCGAGGAGGCCTGGCTGCTAGATGCTCATATTGCGACTTACGAGCAGGCATCACGTTTTAATCATGAGCCCACGCGACCGCGCAAATTATTGCTGCATAAAAAAGAAATCTACAAACTGTGGGATGAAGTTCGACGTAAAGGCATCACGGTAATTCCCACCCAGGTTTATCTCGAAAATGGGCGCGCCAAAGTAGAAATAGCGCTAGCGCGCGGCAAACAACTGCACGACAAACGCCAAAGCATTGCCCAGCACGACGCGGAACGACAAATCGCGCGCGAAATGAGTAATGACGGGTATTAATAACCTTAAAGCAAAGACGCCAAGGCGCAGAAACGTATTACTTTGCGACATCACGTCCATGTATTAAATCCCCTCGGTTTTTTATGAGCACACCTTCCACCATCGGCGGAATCAATCTACTTCCCAGGCCAGATAAGCGCCAAATCTATGCGCGTATCATCCCTGCGGAGCTGCTTCAGCGCTTTCACCTGAATCCCTATCTGACCGACAAGCAAGGCAATGATTTGCTGGCACTGGATGCACCTTCTGGCAGCGGCAGTGTGGAACTCAGCTTATACCATCAGTTAGGTTTCCGCGATCCGGTTATCTCTGGCCATCTCACCGACACGATGAACGGACAGATTCACATCCTGTTCTATACACTTAACAATCCCGACTCACCACGCTATGACGTAGATCAATTGTCCGATGGCACGCTGACCCAACTTGGCACGCTGCACCGCAACCAGCCCGCCGAAATCGAAGCCTTGCAAGCCGGGCTATCACCCGGACAAATCCGCGAAGGGCTACACCAACTCAAAACCGCCGTGACAACTTTTGAAAATTTCATCACTGATCTAGGCCAAACGATGCACTTCGCCGAACCGCTTTTTTATCACAACGCGGTGATCTTCGAGCGTTACGGCTTCCGCTATCAAGTAGGTCGCCGCCTGATGGAGCGCATCGATCAGGGTTTCGAACCCGGTGGTGATTTGTTGCCCCAACTGGATGGCAGCACGCCATTCCGTCAGCCTGAAGCCGCCCACAGCATCCGCTTGCGCTCTTGGGCCATCCACGATGGTATTCTAGGCCAGCCCTTCACCAATGTGACCATGTATAAAGAATCCGGTAAACACGCCGGAGTCACCACCGCTAATTGTGGCTGGTAGCAAGTTCAAAAGTTGCGCGTTTAAACGTGCAAAATCGCTAACTTCGAAGGAAGAGTCGTGCTCAACAACAACTTTATTGCCCTCATTATCACCTTTGCCGCTGCACTACTTTGGCTGCGCCTGAACGATTTCGCGGCGCATCGTGGTTGGATCAGTAGTCATCTCAGCCGCAAAATCATCCACATGGGCACCGGCCCAATTTTCGTTTTATGCTGGCTGCTCTTCAACGATGTGCCTTCGGCGCGCTATCTGGCCGCACTGGTGCCATTAGCAATCAGCTTTCAATTTGCGCTCGTTGGCCTGGGCATAATGAAAGATGAGGCCTCCGTACAGGCCATGTCGCGCAGCGGCGACCCGCGCGAGATATTACGAGGTCCTCTGCTTTACGGCATTGTCTTTGTGACGCTGACTGTGATTTACTGGAAAGACTCTCCGATTGGGATTATTGCCCTGATGTTGATGTGCGGCGGGGATGGTTTGGCCGATATTACAGGCCGACGCTGGGGACAGGCGAAACTCCCCTGGGCCAGCGGCAAATCGTGGATTGGCTCATTGGGGATGCTGCTCGGTGGCTGGATCTTCGCCCTGGGCATTGTGTGGGTTTTTGTCATGCTCGATGTTTTCTCTGCCCCCTTTGGCGCTTACCTGCTGCCGATCAGCATTATTGCTCTCGCCGGGACATTGGTCGAGTCGTTCCCCCTCCGGGATTTTGACAATATCACCGTCACGCTGACAGCTGTATTGCTCGGATATTTGCTCCTGTAATTGACGTGCATCACCAAATATGATAGACTTCGTCAGATTTCAGATTTTGTGGTAAAAAAGTCCTATTTCTAGGAAAGGTAATCAATATGGTTTTTGCAGATACAACAAAAATTGATGTCATATCGCTCACCCCTTCAGCCGCGGATGCCGTCCGTGACCTGCTTGCCAAGCGCGAGCTGGAAGGTTATGCTTTGCGCGTTTTTGTCCAGGGTGGTGGTTGCTCTGGATTTCAATATGGTATGGCTTTAGAGAATAATTTCCGCGAACAAGACACCGTTATCGAATCGAATGGCGTCAGCGTGGTCGTCGATGAAGTCTCGATCCAATATCTTCAAGGCGCAAATATCGATTATGTCGATGATGTCATGGGCAGCGGCTTCAAAGTTGAAAACCCCAATGCGGTTTCATCCTGCGGCTGTGGTAGTTCTTTCCGCACGGAAGGTGACGAAGCCGCAAGCTCCGAATCCGGTTGCGGTGGTGGCAGCTGCGGTTGTTCGTAGTCTTGTTACCCTTTTTTCGAATCAAAAAGACCAGGCTAAACCTGGTCTTTTTTTGTTTCTCAGTTTCGGCGTAAGAACGACACCCCTAAGCCTAGAACCCCAAAGATTGCTAAACCGATAATCACAAATCCGATGGGAATGCCGCCGGTGCCGGTTGTGGTGCCTTGGGGTGGAAACGTAGGGATCAATAGCGGCGCTGGAGGCGTCAGCGTGGGTAAACGCGTTGCGGGTACCTGAACAACAAATTGGGCGGCCAGCGTTGGGTCAATGGTGGGAGTTACGCGCGGTGTTGGAGTCGGGGGTGGCTCAACGATGGGCAATTCGCCGCCTACAATGCGCACCAGCGGCGCATAAACCCAGGCAACACCCGTCTCGACACCGGGGTACAGAATTTCAACCCAATCTCCGGCGGGCGTGCGCCCCAAGGCGGGCACTTCCTGCCGGTTGAGCAAAACACCCACCCGCGGATAATCCGTACCGGGGCCGGATCGCACATTGATCTGTTCTTCGGGGTCCGCATAAATAATAGCAATCGGGCCGGTAGGGGTGCCAGTAACGGTAGCTACCGATACTGTCGGTTGCTGTGCCTGGCCACCATCTGGTGGCAAACCGGCCTGATTGGCGCGCGCCACCGTCCGAGGCAGAATTAGCACTGCCGCTAGAAAAATGAATACCCACGCTCCGAATTTAAACGCACCTTTTCGCATCCTACCTCCAAAAATTAGCGCCTATACCTTACTACCAGGTACCTTTTCAGTCAAGTTCTTGATATAATCCTAAAGAAGCCAAGTCGCGGCCTCATTTTAAATAACACAAACATCACTTTTTTCGGAAGACTTTGGGAACTTCCGTGAGAAATTCCCAAAGAACCTTTATTGGATCCTATGAAGAATAAAATCTACCACGGAGAAATCCAACCCAGTATTTTTGCCAAAGCCCTGATTGCGGAATTTAACCAGGGCAATCTCCAAGCCCGGCAAGTCATGCGCCCAGATGGGGTACTCGTTCAAATTGGAACACGAGACAATCGTCAATCGGGTGGGCAAACAGGCATCACAGTGGCATTTATCAACGTGGATGATGGGGTTTCCGTGGAGTTAGGCGAGCACTCCGTATTTGGGGTAGCAGCCAGCCTGGGGAGTACAGCGATTTCAGCCCTACGCAATCCCCTGAGTCTGATTGGCCGTCTTGATGATCTCGCCCAGGACATCGAAAGTCTGCAATTGGATGACCGCATTTGGAATATCATCGAGCGCGTGGCGGCAGCAGTTGGCGCATCTACTGAGCTTTCGGAACGCCTACGCCGATTGGTTTGCGCATATTGCGATGCGGCCAATCCGGTTGGTGAAGCCAGTTGCATAGCTTGCGGAGCGCCTCTGGGCAGTGTCCAACCGACAACCTGCCCGCACTGCGGTTTTGTCGTCCGGCGCAACGAAAATATTTGCCCCTTCTGCCAGAAAGCGCTTTAACAAAAAAAAGGCAATACCGCAAAAGTCACTATGGGTCACTGCCAGCTGGGAGAGCCTTCCAGCGTTGGATCAGTTTTTGAAGTTGTGCCCGGGATTGTTTAGGCGAGCGGGTATGCAGTCTAAAAGGGGCTCGGTGTATTCGGACGCGCTGCCGCTCTTGAAGGAACTCATCGTATTCCCGTACCGTGCAAAAACCTCATCCGACAGAAAACAGGGCAAAAAAGGTGGCAAACTGACCACTGTTGAGTCCAAGAATGGTTTTTGAAAACGGTGAATTATGGGGGTTCATTTGAAAAAGAACGCTCAGATTAGCAATGAGACGCGCCAAAACACAAAAGATGATATTTTATGAAGGGGGTAACGAGCAGGGGAACTCAAGTAGCAGGAAGAGCAAGGGGAGTGGGGGCACGATAGTAATCGTGGATGATGCCCCCCAGAACATTTCTACACTGTATGGTTCCACTGGATGAGATGGAGTAGGGGATTGGGGAGTGCTGGTTGATGCCCTGGTGGGGGCGAGCGGTGTTGTAGTACTGGATATACTCAATCAGAACACGCCGTAGGTGAGCAAGATTGAAAATGAGAATGAGATCCAGGCACTCTTCGCGGGCAGAGCGAATCCAGCGTTCAGCAAACGCGTTGGCATTCGGGGCCCGGACAGGAGTGGGGATAACGTGGAAGCCTTCAGACTCGAAAACAGCATCAAAAGCCTGGCAAAAAGAGCCATCATTATCATGGATCAAGAACCGTAAGGGCTGTTCTCGCTCGGAAAGTTCCCAAACCAACTGCCGGGCTTGTTGAGTAACCCAGATCTGATTGGGGTTGGTAGTGATACCGGCAAAATGAACCTGGCGAGAACCCAATTCGATGAAGAATAGCACATAGATGGTCTGAAAAAAGACAGTTTCCACCGTGAAAAAGTCGCACGCCAGGATCTGTTCTTTGTAGTGGGTCATCAGATGACGCCAACCGATGGATCCATTCCGAGAAGACGCTGGTTGGATGCCGTAACGACCGAGCACATTTCGAACTGTTGTCAAGGAGACCTGGAAGCCCAACTTGAGAAGTTCACCCACAATCTTGCCGTATCCCAAGCGGGAGTTCTCTCGAGCGAGACGGACTATCAGATGTTCAGTTTCCTTACTGATCGGTGGTCGTCCACCCTTGTTTTTGTTGGGATAGGTCCATTTCTTTCGAACCAGTTCCCGATGCCAGCGCAGCACGGTTTCAGGCTGGAAAATACGGATAACATCCCGGAGTTGATTTGCAGTTTGATGGGTAGTCCGCTTGAGTTTGTTGGTCAGAACGCCAAGGGTCAATTTCTCAATCTTGTTGGGTTTGATCGGGTGATTGAGTTTGCGCTGTAGGATGGACAGTTGTTGTCGAAGAATAAGGATTTCTAAATCTTTTTCCTGATCCGATAACCGTCCGATGTTGATGAAGGAGAAAATGGTTGAGAAAATGTGCTTGAGAATGAACCAACCCATGCGATTTTGTACTCCAAAGTGAGAGATGGCTCCATTTTACCAACAATTTAAACAGGTCGGGAATTAGCTGTTTTCTAGAGTAAAATATTTGGGATGAGGTTTTTGCACGGTACGGGCCTTGAATTCGGTGATTAGTTTCTCATATTGGATAATGGAATTCTTTTAATTGGTACTTAAGTACTATCGACTGATGTCAATAAACCAGTAAAATAGATCGTATTTATCCAAATTATTTTATACATATTCTAATAAAGAAAAATTGACAACCGACTGCTTAATTGCAGGCGGTCGGGAGTTTGATGTTATTCTGCATGAGCAAATGGCGAGATAACTTAATTCCTAATTGGAAGTTGATAAATGAGCATATATCTTGGCACTAATAAACATTATCAGTCGATGAGCACTTACTGGTACAGCCAAACGGCGACCAGGTTATTTTGTTAAGAAAATCGCTGATTGTCATTTTGGCGTTATTTTTTGTTGCGATTCCATTACGAGTTGTTCACGCTGCAGCTGATAATCCTGTTTTGCCTAAAACTCGCTCAGAGGGTGCACTCCCCCTCCGTTCGCGTGGACGCGTGATTGGCGCGATCTCTGTTCAAAGCGAGAAGGCGGCAGCTTTTAGTCTTGACATTCTAACAACCCTTCAAACAATGGCTGACCAAATTGCCGTAGCTTTCGATAACGCAGCGTTGCTCAAAAGGTCTGAAGATGCTCTCAAAGCCGAACGCCGTGCTTACGGCGACTTATCTCTAGCATCATGGCATGACGTGAAAAAGCGTAATCGGTCTTCTGCTTTTAGGGTTGACAGGAATGGTTTTGCTCGTGCTCTTGAGCAGGATCCTGTTGATTCTAGACATCAAATTCTTGAGGTAGAGCAAGTCCTTCATGAAGACAGTCGGGCTATTGTCCTGCCAATCAAAAGCCGTGGGCATGTTATTGGAGGTATACGCATTGCAAAAGCAGAAGATAGCCGTAAGTGGACAAAGGATCAACTTCAGCTCGTTTCATCCATCTTAGAGCAATTGAGCGTGGCTTTGGAGAGTGCGCGCCTCTTTGAGGATACGCAACGCCGTGCAAACCGTGAACGCTTGGTCTCAGAAGTCACATCCAAGATTCGCCGCACGAATGATCCTAATGAAATGGTAAAAACAGCGATGGAAGAGCTTAAGAAGATATTAGGTGCGAGTAGAGTTGATTTACAGGTTTATCAACCCGATGATGCGCTAACGGATTCTTCCAAAGACGCGTAAAACACATCTATAACGGAAGCAAGTTAAAACGAGGCGAATCATGACATTTGTAATTGCGGTTTCAAACGAAAAGGGTGGTGTTGCTAAAACAACTACCACATTATCCATAGGGGCTGCGCTTGCTGAGAGAGACTATCAGGTTCTCTTGGTTGATCTTGATGCACAAGCTAACTTGACGCTTGCTTTGGGTATAGAACCGGGCGGGTCTGTTTTAACATCTAGTGATGTTTTGCTAGAAAGTGTGCCTCTTGAAAATGTGTGGCAGCACAGTGAAATCAATCTACTTGATATTGTGCCATCTGGCAAAAATATTGAACGAGCTGAGCAATTACTTCCAATTCATTTAAACTATGCAACCCGTCTTTCTGATGCAATTTTTGCATCACAGCCAATGAAATATGATTTTGTGCTGATCGATTGCCCGCCTGCTTTAGGGGCAGTGACTTTGAATGCGCTTAATGCTGCAAACTTGTTGATTATTCCAACCCAGGCTGAGTACTTTTCTGCCTATGCACTTAGAAATATGATGGGGCTTGTTCGAAAAATACGTACTGATGACAATCCCAATCTCGCATATCGTGTATTGATTACGATGCTAGACCGTCGTAATCGTTCGCATCGCACAATTCAAAGTCAACTGGAAAATACTTTTGGAGAAGGGCTCTTTAAAAGCGTAGTTGAAGTTGATACAAAGCTACGTGAAAGCCCAATTATGGGTTTGCCGATTACAGAATATAAATCAAATACCCGTGGCGCCGAACAATATCGTGTTTTGGCGCAGGAGCTAATTGAATATGTCAAAGAAACAAATCAACAACCGTCTTGACAAACTCTTTGACGATATCAAAGAAGAAGAAAAGAAGACGATCAAAGAAACCTTAGCGAAAAAGAAAAAAAAGAATCTCATAGGTTCGCCCAAAGCTTCTGATCAATTGCTTTCGATGACGGTTTCTGTAACGGAACAAGAGAGCTTTGCGGGATCGCAGGCTACAATGTCATTACCGGTGCGCATTGATGATGAATCATGGATGACTTTATCATTTTATGATGATGAAGAGGGGCACCAGTGGCACGAAGAAGAAAGGTTGCTTGCCGAACAAGTTGTTGATCAATTATCACTTGCTCTAGAAAATGCTCGTCTTTTTCAAGAGACAGAACGTCGCAATGCTGAATTGAATGTGCTAAACGATATTATTTCAGCAGCTAGTCAATCTCTTGAACTCGATGAAATACTTCGTGATGTGCTTCGACAAACACTCAGCTTCCTGGGTGTGCAGGGCGGCTTAGTTAGCATGGCTAATCCCGAAACGGGGGTTTTGACATTAAGCGTTTGGCAAGATATGCCCCATAAAATCATTGATGGGCTTGAAGAAAATGGCTTTGAGAATACTCTATGTGGTGTTGTTTACGACAATAAAGAGACTCTCGCTATTCGTAATCTTCGTACAGATAAATCTCCTGTACCCGTAGAGTTTTTGCTCAAAAATGGGCTTTTTGGTTATGTCGGAATCCCTCTTTCAGCCCGAGACAAAATTATTGGTACGCTTTGCATCTTCGATAATAAGCCATTGGACTTCCCGGAAGAAAACTTAGCGCTATTATCCTCCGTTGGGCGCCAAGTTGGTTTCGCGGTTGAAAATGCACGCCTCTTTAGTGAAGCGCAGAAACGTACCGAAGAGTTAGGCATGTTAAACAGGGTCGTTACAGAAGTTTCCAGCGCTATTGATTTACAAAAGAGCCTTGAAACGATTGCTAAAGAAATTTATCTCGTTTCGGGAGCTTCGCTTGTAGGGGTTGCGCTTTTGGATGATAAAAAAGAAAATCTAATTCTAAGCGCAGACTATCCGCGCAAGGACTCTGACTTAGGGCTTAGTATCCCGATCGAGAACAACTATAACAGTCAAAAGGTTTTGGCCCTGCAAAAGCCAATTTTTGTGCAAGATATTAAGAATAATCCATCCATGGCGGCAATCAAGGATATTATGCTTGCGCGTGGCACTCAAAGTCTAGCTATTTTTCCTGTGCTGTCCGGTAAAGAGTCGATTGGAACTGTAGGGGTAGACTTTTCCGCACCCTTTGCGAAACTGTCAAACGAGCATATGAACCTAATTCAATCTATCCTGCTGCAAGCCGGTACTGCGATTGAAACAGCGCGCCTTTTCCAAAAGGCAGAAGAATCAGCATCTGAGCTACGTGCTCTTTTCTCGGCGATGGATGATGTTATTTTCGTGGTAGATCGAGATACACGCTACTTGCGGATTGCGCCTACAAACCCCAAAGGTCTTTATCTTGCGGCCGAAGAGTTGCTCGGAAAACGCATGGATGAGATCCTTCCTGAAAGTACTCACAAGCTATTCCATAATGCTATTGATGAAGCACTGAAAAAAAATACGACCGTTAACATTGAATATCCGTTGGATGTCGATGGAAAAGAGACTTGGTTCTATGCCAGCCTTTCCAAGCTAGACGAAAATCAAGTTTATTGGGTCGCAAGAGATATTACTGAGAGAAAAGAATCCGAGCGCATTCTTCAACGACAAAATGACTACCTGACTGCAGCAGCCGAAGTTGGACGCCTGGTCACGTCAACATTAGATATGGATATCCTCTTCAAACGAGCCGTTAACCTGCTTTGCGAACATTTCGGCTACTATCACGCTTCAATTTTTATCATCGAAGAAGCTGGATTCAATGCGGTTGTACAGGAATCAACTGGAGAAGCCGGTAGAGAGATGAAAGTAAGACGACACACCCTAGAAGTTGGTTCTCACTCGGTTGTTGGTAATGCCACTGGCTCTGGTGAACCATATATTATTAACGATGTTCAAAACAATCCCAATCACCGTCCGAACCCTCTACTGCCAGAAACCCGTGCAGAGGCGGCTATTCCGCTAAAAATCGGGCGTCGCATCATAGGCGCGCTTGACCTTCAAGCAACCGATGTTGGTGCCTTTACTGGAGAAGATATTGCAGTTCTACAAATCCTTGCAGATCAGTTCGCAACCGCTATCGATAATGCGCGCTCCTACAAAATTGCTCAAGATGCATTTACTGAAATGCGGGAGTTGGACAAACTAAAAAGCCAGATCCTTGCCAACATGAGCCATGAGCTACGCACGCCGCTAAATTCGATCATTGGTTTTTCACGCGTCATCCTGAAAGGAATCGACGGTCCCGTTACAGATTTGCAGCAAGAAGATTTAACAGCTATCTACAATTCCGGCCAGCACCTCCTTGGCTTGATTAACGACATCCTTGACCTATCAAAGATCGAGGCGGGCAAGATGGAGTTGACCTTCGATGAAGTGGATATCACAAAACTGGTCAAGAGCGTTATGTCAACTGTTGTTGGGCTGATTAAAGACAAGCCAGTTCGGTTAGTAGAAGATATCGCAGAAGACCTCCCCATCGTCAAAGCAGATTCCATGCGCATTCGTCAAGTGCTCATCAATCTCTTTTCAAACGCTGCCAAATTTACAGAAGAAGGCGCAATTACAGTTAGAGCTATGCAGCAAGGAAACTATATTCGCATTGGCGTTACCGATAGTGGACCTGGTATCTCGCAAAAAGATCAGGAAAAACTTTTCAAGGCTTTCTCGCAGGTCGATGCATCTGCTACGCGGGCTACTGGCGGCACAGGCCTGGGGCTTTCCATTTGTCGTGAATTGGTGAATATGCACGAAGGGATCATTGATGTAGAAAGTGAGGTCGGTAAAGGTAGCACCTTCTTCTTCACATTGCCACTCTTCTACCCGGAAGCCGATGAAGATTTTCAGGAAACGGAGGCAAGTGAACAGGCGATTGAAACGCCGGTTATCCTTTCCATCGACGATGACGAGCAAGTTATCCAGCTTTATGAGCGCTACCTTAAATCAAGGGGCTATCAAGTTGTTGCTCTTACCGAACCAAAACAGGCTGTCCAACGCGTAAAAGAGTTAAAACCACACGCTGTTACGCTAGACATTATGATGCCCAGCTATGACGGCTGGCAGGTTCTGCAAGATTTGCGCTCGGATGCTGAGACACAAAAAACTCCTATTATTATTTGCAGCATCATTGAAGATACAGCAAAAGGCTACGCGCTTGGTGCAACAGATTATCTGCTGAAACCAATCATTGAAGATGACTTAATTAATGCCCTTAGCCGGCTTGATACAGGCATGATGATTCGGGAAGTATTGGTGATCGACGACGATGAAGATGATTTGCGCCTACTCGAAAAGCTATTAAGCGAGACGAAGAAATACAAACCGGTACTCGCGCATGGTGGGCTTGCTGGCTGG
>ERZ890953.1389-NODE-1389-length-12260-cov-5.775748_pt1 | contig 12260 bp, 9 predicted proteins | sample MGYA00521264_ERZ890953 | MGnify/ENA primary metagenome ERZ890953 (study PRJEB32303, sample SAMEA104408629) | aquatic metagenome | biome: Brackish water; feature: Chemocline; material: water | place: Baltic Sea | collected 2014-10-26T21:54:00 | depth 200 m ... | reverse complement strand
GCAAGAGTTGTTATAGCTGCCTGTGTGCCTGATGTAACGGTAGCTGCTGTACCGCTTGCGTTACCTGTGACGTTACCTGTCAGCGCACCAGCGAAAGCAGTGGACGTAATGCTAGTTGCACCCGTTACCACACCAGCATCAATGCTGATCGTTCCATCAAGGAGAATCGCAGAGCCAGCAGTCGGGGTAATGTTTATCGCAGCGGCTGAACCTATTGTTAGCGCGCCAGCAGCAGTAGAAATACTTCCTGCATCCGTCAGGCTTATGTCGCCCTCAAGGAACAAGTCCTGCCATGCAGCAGCAGCCGAACCTAGATCGTAAGAATCATCGGCAGCAGGTATTAGATGACCTGTTGGTGTCCAAGTTGTGTCCCAAGCAGGAACGCCACCAGTCACGGTAAGCACTGCTCCGGTCGCACCAATCCCTAAGCGAGAAAGCTGAATAGCTGACGTGGCATAGATGAGGTCGCCTATAGCCTGGGAGTCCAGTATGTGGCCGCCAACAGCCTCGAACTCAGACTGAGTTAGCTCAGCCCCAATAGATTTGTGTTGAAATTCATTTGCCATTAGCTTGTTTTTACCTCATTTAGTGACAGTGATAACAGGTAAGACCGTTCTACTGCCGCACTACTAATCCCACGCCTGTCTCTATCTATCGGTACTAGAGTACGATTTGTGATTCTTGCTCGATATTGGCTGCCATCAAGATCAGTGAAAAGAATAAAAGGCTGTTGCCTTAGTGTATCTATATTAGACAACACAGTGCTAAGAACTTGTGAATCCCTAACTTGACGTAAACGCCTTGCAGTTAGTCGAGCGTCTAACAGTTTTGCTTGGATATTCCATGTCAAGAAATCCACAGGGTTGAACATAGCGTGAACAACCATGCTCAAAACTCTAGGTCCTCTATCAGTTCTTACAGCTGTACCCAGGCGCAATCGGAACCGAATACGTTTGAATGTAACCGGGGCTGTAAGAGATGGTGTAAGAACCTGAGAACCGCTTGAAGAAACAGTTCCTACGCTGAGCCACCCCTGGTCATCATCGTAAGACGAGTCATCTATCTTGTAGGACAAGGCAACAGTGCTGTCGGAATCAACATTTGTTGTGAGGAAGGCAATCTTTGCTAATGACTTATCTTGGTCTGGGAAATTGAAGTCCATGAAGGACGTATAGAAGTCCCCTTGAGTCCGTATCTGCCGACTACCCACCAAACTAGGGTGTTCGTTTTCAAGCGGCATTACCAAGCGAGTTATGCGAGGCTCATCAGTATTTGAGTTGCTTGTGTCATCGTTAGCAAAGGTTCCAAATGCAAACGTGCTAGAGCGAATTGTAGAAGTTGTCTCGTCTTTGTATCGGGCTAACTGAGAACAGTCAGACATATCAAGCGACGTAATCGTATGTGCCACTTGCTCCGCTGGTGCAGCAGAAGAATCACGCTGAGTTCTTATCGCAACAAGATAGAGTTTCTGAGATATACCGCCGGTGCTAAAGGAAAACGGGTAGGTATACGGGAATAACTGAGTGAACGGTTTCAAGTCATCAGCGACTGTAACGAAAATATTGTTCACATCTTGCGCTAGAGAAGTAACTCGACCACCAAAGCCTACGAAACTGGTGGCGCGAAGCAGGTATGAAATGTCATCCCATTGGTTGTCTTGAACCAAGAACGGAATAGACCAGAACGCTCTGTCACCAGAAGTTGCGTATATTCGCCCTGCCCTAGCAATGGCGCGCTTGAAGTTGTTACCGCCTGAGAACAACCCAGCTTCAGGAGACACATCTCTGAACTGGTTGACGTTGCGATCATAAACAAACATGCCATCTTCTTTACCGATAATCAACGTATCGTTAGCAGCAAAGGCATTTGTTATTTCTGATTCAGGCTTACCTACTTCTATTTCACTTCCCCACACAGGAGAAGCAAGATACGGGTCTTTGATAAAGGTAACTTTGTTAGATCGCACTTTTGCTACGGCAAAATTACCATTGGCATTTCTAGCACGAACAAAGAACTTAGCCTCTGCTACTGCTGCTGTAGAACTTGTGACGGTATTTGCGGTAAGTGTAGTGCTGGCAGGGTTCCCGCCAACTGTTAGGTAGAAATACTTATAGTTATTGCTGCCATCTTTTACAGTGCTTCCGACTAGCATCTTTTGGTCGAACGTAATGATGGAATTTACTACACGGTCAAAGAAGTAAGCACAGTCAAACGTCTTTCTGGTTTCATCCCAGTACAACAACATCTGCCCACAGGTGATGTAGCAGTAACCTTCAAACGTAACTGGTGCAGCAGGGAAGGACACGCCACCTGCCGGTATGACAGAAATATCGTCTATGTCCCAAACGTCATCAGCCGTGCTAAAGGTGAGAGTGATTGTCGTTCCAGCAGAAGCAGCCACTCCAGTCACTTCGATAATGCTGTAACTACTAGCCGTTGTTGCTTCTGTAGTTCCTGTGCCTGTCACCGATAAGGTGCAAGACCCTGAACCAGACACACGTTTTGCATACGCAATAACATGCACATTCTGACCGTTGAGAGCCGTGGCAGAGACTGTAGATAGCGACTGAGTTAGAGTCCCGTTGTTAGACCCTACTGTTACACGACCATGAGCATTACCTGACCGAGAAGATACTGTGCTTCTAGCAACAGTTACATTTGTTTCTGTCCACTGGTCTATCTCAGAGTCTTCAAAACGGCCGTTACGAATCAGAAAGTCACATTCTTCTTGTGAATAACCGAGCGTTAGTTCGCCGTTGAACTGAGCAAGCACTCCGTCAGAATAGCCGTACCGAGACTCCTTGCCGAAAGACTTGTCTTCTCCTTGACCAAACCCTCTATGGAACGAGGTCAAGTCGTAAGTCATCGCAGCTTTTGGGTCTACCTGTTGGTAGTTAGCATCATCTGTTGGCTGGCGTGGTGGAAGAAATGCAAGTGAATCTAACTTATATCCTCCAGGCACAGACGGACTATCTTTCCAAAGAGTTAGTTCAACTGTATTAGAACTTCCGTCAGTGTTTTGTAGAACAATGTCTGAGTGTTGAGGCATGACTACGAAGCTGTATTCCTAAGCATGGCGATTGAAACCATACTTCCAGCGTTTTCATTCGCACGATTGCGGAAGTGATTGAATCGGTTCAGTGCTTCCTGTTGCTCCGTAGAGTCGGTTGTATCTATCTCACCCTGGAATAAAAGCATTGCAGCATAGTTATAAAGAACCCTGCGTGAACTTTGATTTACTTCCTGAGCAGTAGATGACAGGTTACTAAAGTCTAACATGCCCATTCCAACCACTAAGACATTGTGATCTTGTGGGACTTTCTCCAAGACGTAGATGTTGTCACCTTGTTCGTACCAATTGCGAATTGCAACACGACCAGCACGAGGTAGTTCTTCTCGACCAGCAGTAGCAATAGCTTCATCAACGTAACAAGTAAACTGCGCGCCAGAGGAAATCTGGACACCAACTTTTATGCTAGTCCCGATCAGGTTTGCATCGGCTGAAACTGTTAGTCGCTCCCAGCCCTTACCTGTGTGAGCATCACCTGTTGAAACAGCATCAGCATCAATCTGGATAAATGGCGAAACTCTACTGGCTGTTCGCGAATATACCCAAACGGCAAAGTTTACTTCTTCGCCTTCGTAGTTAGTCGGGCTAGTAACAGACAAGTAGAACTGTCCAACAGAACTTGCATCTACTGTCACCTTTGCAGAGCGTTGATTTGCCCATACAACAGCATTGTCAGGGTCTGTAGTGTCCCCTTCAACTGCTGCGGTTACGTTACTGACCGTCCAATTAGTGATCGTAGCTGCTTCGAGATCACAATTCTGGTCATTAAGAATATTGTCCGCATAAGTCTTCGAGTAAATCCTGCGCTCCGCAAACAACTGCCTGACATATCCTCGAGGAATAGTTGACGGCCTTGTGAAATCAAACTGGTTGCTACGCGCTGTGTTAGTCCGGTCATACACCGGAACATAAACCTTTGGGAATACTTCCTGACCTGCATCAGAAAGTGTGTCGATCAAACGCTGTGGGTCGTAACGGTAAATCTCGAACGTCACAGAGCCGCTTTCAGCAGCAAGACTGGAACCAGACACGGTTACTGTGCCTGAAGAGCCTGTGTAATCGCTTATACGCCTGATATCGCCATTGTTGTTACCAGACGTAACCTTGATATAGAAGTCATTGAGTATGTCGTCTACGTCCCAGCCTCTATTGCCAAGAGTAGAACAGATAACAGATGTATCAGTAGTGACGTTTGTTGTAGTCGTAAAGCCGCCAACATACGCTCCGATTCTTCGGGCGTATTCTGGAACCATCGTGGCTACTGAAGATGTGGTTGAAATAGTTGCTGGCATTACAAAACCTTCGCTAAGACCTCTACCTTGTCGCCGTTAGTAGCAGCGTCAACATAAAAATCACTTAAGTCCATAGGTGGGTCTTCTGCAAATAGTTTCCCGTCGAGCTTTATTTCATCAAGGTGGTTTGCTGCACCTGTAATCCGTTGCAAAGACAATCCGTTAGTTGAAGCTACATCAGCATCGCCGATATACACATTCCCGCTATTGGCTGGAGCATTATGAAATACAGCCCAAACGAATGGAGTAGGAGTTGTTGTTACTTGAACAGCAGTCCCAGCGGTACTAACAGTAATTGTTGCAGCAAATAATCCAGCCAACTCAAGCCAACTTTTCTAACTCATCTTTTGAATAAACTAAGTTTTTATATTCAACGAACCCTGTATTAGGGTCAGTCATTTGTAACAACACTTCAACACCTATGATCTGCCCAGTGTTGTCTTTCAGGAAATGAGTCATGTACTCAGGACGCTTTCTGGAAACTCTAGCAACCGCTCTTTTGCGCCTTTCGTTTTTCCAGTCCGTTGTTTCAAGCTGCTCTCTAGCCTGTTCGTAAGCCCTCTTGCCAGCAGCATCGCTGTTGCTTGAGTGCTTAGCAGCCAAGTTCCCAGCTATTTGTGCAACCGCTTGAGTGTCGCCATAAGCGTACTTATTATCAGGCACATTGATAACCAGACCACTATCTGCGGTTACAGATACGTCTGTTTTCTCAGGCTTTTCTCTAAATATGTTTTTTGAATTACTCATAAAAGTATGTAGGGCAGGGGAGCGAACCCCCCTGCCCATTGTCAGCTTTAGCTAGCTGCTCCTACCACACAAACCCAAGTTCCCTCTGAAAAGTGGCAAACTGCGGATTCGTTCTGGGTTGGAGTGCCAACCGTTGCATTTGAGTTAGCAACGTCCCGAAGTGTAATAACTTCAGCGGCATCTGCCGTGTTGTCAACTACAACCATACCTCGACCGGAAGTCCCCAAGTCTGGAAGGTCTACATTTCGTGCAGCCCCACCTGGGTCAATAGCCTGGTATGCGTCATCTCCTGCTGCAAGGGTGATAGTCCCAGTAGCAGTTTGGGCGTTAAAGCCACCATATTGTGGTGCGCCGATGCTCATTTTATCTTCTCCCTAGCGTGAATCATTGTGTTGTGTCGCAACATTCCCGCTTTGGTTGTAAACCGTTTACGGCAGCCCTTCTCAGGACAGCCGTATTCTCGTTGTTTTATTTCATCGCGCTTTTCACGTTGTTCGAGTGCGTATACGAGTTGCTCTTTAGCAACAGCAGCATCCACCTGCAAGCCGCTCTCACCGAGCGCGCTAGATGTCGGAGTCTCAAACGGAGTCTCAACCTTATCGGGAGCCACCATGAGCCAGCCTTTTGACATCGCAGAAAAGAGTCCTTGTATTCCGCAAGGAGCAGTCACAGATTCATAGCCGCCAGTTTTGTTACGTCTGTAAAACAGAGCCGTATCAGGACTGACGTACTCAGGGGTTGGAAGTTTGGATATACCAAGTTCCATGCAGTATTTATCAACAAGGGAAGGGAAGGACAACATTGTATTGTCGTGCCAAACCTTTTGTTCCATCGTTGTAATCACTTGCTTTTACCTCTTTTTCCTCTGCGTCGCTTCTTGTGGATTCCTTCGGTTTTCAGAACTATCTCGGTTGGCCTACTTTGAAGTTCCTCGACCGCAGGTGGATGCTCACTGAACATATGTGTAACACCTGTTACTTTCTGCACAGCACCTGTTTCTGAGTGAATCGTTTTAGGTGCAGGTTTCGCAAGGTAATAAGCCTTGCGCTCCTGCGTAGTCTTAAACGGGATACCAGTTACAGAGTTGTAAAGAACAACAGGTTGGGCTTCAGCAGGAACATGTAGTCCTCCCATGACTCTTGTATTTGTCTGAGTAGTCACATATTCCTCCTAAAAAAAACTAAGAAAGCGATACTGCGTCACCGAGCATTTCAACGCCCCAGACATCAACAGTCTCACCCTGGCCCCATACTCCAACAGTCACGATTTCTGTACCACGGAGAGAAGCGTCACGTTCTTCCTCAGCACGAATTTCGTTTTCCATTGCAAGGTGCAAAGCACGAGTTGAGAACACAGCACCCTTAGCATCGTAAGAGCTATCTCGACTGATGTTCGGAGATTCAATAATCGGAACACCAAATAGAGGGTCACGACCCCGCATGTAGTTCTTGACGATATCCGCTGAAAGACCAGTAGGAATTGGCTCGCCACCAAAAGTGGTGATCGAGTTGGTCTGACCAGCTACGTCAGTAATCAAACGACGAATCTGTTCTGGGTGAAGCGAAGCGTTGATAGGGTTTGGTGCTGGACCGTAAGTTGAGTCATCACTACGCAAGAAACTAACTGCTACTGCAATTGAGTTCAAGTTTAGTGAATTTCCGGCAGTACCAATCGAGTTATCAAAACCATCGAACAAGCCGATGATGTCCTGATCGAGAAGCCGACCAACGGCGCGACCATGCTGCTCACCAACGATAGCAACTGCATCGTCGTTACCCTGATAAGCAAGCCTGTCTGAAAGGAACGTCATTACACCATGCTCTGAAGCAGTCTGTGTAACTACGTTGGCAATTGCTGGACCCTGTACCGGAGAGATGTCAACTCCCTCTGATAAAGCGACCGCAGTTGTTCGACCATACACAGGTACGGTGACCTGATAATGACCTGATGGAATCGTAATATTTGTTACGAGTTCCTTGTTAGGGGCGGCAGGTTCGATGTTGTCAATTGCTTCTGCAAGCAAAATGTTTGACACATCCTGAAACGTACCGCTTCCCGCTGACCCATTTTTAGTCAGTGTATTTGTAGAAAGCGAAAGTGGCATTGTATTTACCTAAAACGAAACTGAGCCAGAAGTTCGCAGTTGTTCTTTGCCTGTTCTGTACTGACCGCTAGTAATGCGACCAGCCGCAAACATCTCTGCTAACTCTGACCTTGAACTTATTGTTCGATTGCTTTTTTGAGGCGCACCTTGTGTTGTGGGTGCTGTTGATGGAGTTGCTGGTTGAGCAATCGGCTGTTTAGCAACTTGAGTTTTACCTGACATTTTGTCAATGTTCTGCTTTGCAATCTCAATGGATTTCGCAACAGACATGCTGTTGTTCCAACCCTCCCAAAGATTTGGGTCTTCGAGTGAAATATTTAGATTGCTCTCAGCTACCAGTTCTTGCGTTGCCGTAGCAAGCGCAGCTAAAGTCGGGCTGAGTGTTTGTTCAGTTTGTGCAGGTTCAGCCGTAGCTGTATTTTTCTGCATCAACATGTCAGCTAATTCATCTGCCCCCAGATTAAGAAGTTGTTCCCGCTGTGCCTGTTGAGCCTGTTGAAGAAGGGGTTTGAAAGACTCCTTCATCTCAGCAAGTTCAGCTTTGACAGATTGTTGGAACTCAGCAATTCTCTGCCCTGATACCTGGGCTAAACGACCTTGCTCTTTGCCAAGAAAGTCTCTGACCAACGAAAGTGGGTCTGGACTCTCTACGACTAACGCAGGGGTGTCTGCCTGTGGCTCTGCTTGTTGGCTTGCTGCCTCCGTAGAGGGGTTACTTGCAAGGATTTCCTGTGCAGTTTCTTTGGGACTATTTTGCTGTAGTACTTCTTCTACCATGTCCGTAGACCTTTCTTATCCGTAGATAATTACAACCCAGATGGTATCAAAGCCCCGTAAGAGGCGTATTCATCTGGGCCGATTTGCGTTTTACTCGTTGCAAAACTCAGTGCTGATGGGTCTCGCTTCATTTGTTCACTACTAAAGTTGTCTGTGTAACCAAACCTAACTAAGAATATCTCAAGTGCAAGATTCTTTTCTCGCAGACTCTTCCTAGTAGCTGTTTGATAGTTGTTCATATACTTGACAATCTCGTTCTGACCTAAAGCTCGTTGCTGATCTGAAGTTCCCTTCTGAGATAAATCCCAGAACTGTTTTAGTTCAGCACTACTAATACCGTACTTGATAGAAGCCGCTTCAAGAGCCGTAGATTTCGGAACTTCCCAGTACCAACTAAAAGTCTCACGCATTGCATTTAGTTCTTTAGTAACAGGGTGTTCGTCAGAACTACTGCCAAGATACTCCAATACAACCTCTAGTGCCTTTTCCCCGTAATCTGCAACAAACTGTCTCTCTGAAGTAGTTCGACCATCGAAGTCGTAATAATCTATGCCAGCAGCGTTTTGCTTTTCAAACTCTGGATTGTGAAGCACAGCTTTTTTGTAAGCATCAATCCAAACTTCTTCTAGGTGTTCTGTCTCATCGAGTGAATCCCGACGCTTTAGATAAGCATGGGCATCAGCGTAATCGCCTTGCTCGTCGTACAAAACATCGTAGTCTGCTGAGAACTTAGCGTTCAATTGCTTTACACGCTCTCTGAAATCAGCAGGTTTTATGTCTGGATTAGTTTCGTAATCAAGTGCAAGTTTTTGTTTTTCTGCATCCTTAGCATCACGAACTTCTTCTAACTTGGCGTAGAACTGGTCAACATTAGTTGGCTCTACGCCATTCTTCCTGCGCTGATCTTCAATGACAGCGTTCACAGCCTTGTAGTTATCAGACACCGATACTGTTGATTCTTCAGAATCTAAGTCAGCATAGAGTTGTTTTATTTGGATAGGGCTTAGGTCTTTGAATCCGTCAACGCCTTTGAACTTCTCCGTAGCGGCTTCATCAAGAAGCAACCTTCTACGTTCGTATGAAGTTAAGGCTCTAGTTCGCAAGCCACCAAAAGCTGCTGCTGTAGCAAACGCATCTGTCGAATAAGGGTCGCCAGCAACTACATCTTGCAACCAGAACGGAAGCAAGTTCTTAGATTGGGCAGTAGCAAAGTCGAGGTTGTTCTCGTAAGGCTGACCGTAATAATCTTGGTTAGTTATAAAGTTTGCAACCATTGAACCCGTCGGAGCAGCTAAGGCTCTTTCGCGAATCAACCTAAACCAAGTTGCGTCCTTGTAACCACCGTCGCCATTCAAGTCGTTATACAACGCAGCAGAGTCATCTGGGCCTGCCATTGTTCGGTAAAGTGCGCGAGGTACAGAGATTATCTGCCCCGAAGGACCAACCCAAGAATTGCCTATTTTCACCTGCAAGTAGTGAGGTTCACTTGGGTCTAGGTTTACATCCTGCCCTAGAAGCTGCCCTACGCCCCATGTGTACGCTTGCAAGGACATCCAAGCACCCAGCGCACCTTCTCTTGCCAGTTGCCCTTGTACGCCGCCTCTGGTCGTTGCGTCACTTAGTAATGCAATGATCGAACGAGTCATTCTTGGAGAGAAGAACATAAACGCTGTTTCAATTTGGCGTTGAAGTTTTGAAATACCAGCAGCTTCAGAACTTAGAGTTCCTGTTCCCTTGTTGATAAAGTCTGCAATCTGCCCAATTTCTTCAGCATCTGCTACTTCGTCTAAGTTCTTTGTTAGAGCGTCAAATGAATCTAACTTCACTGAGTCTATAAATGTAGACCAGCCATTTTCAAAACGGTCGAATAGTTGTGTGCGAACTGTTTGAGTTACAGTTCTGTACATTTTTATCCCTTTAGCATTAGAGTCAGGGTTCCCTGCTAAGAACTTTGTAATAGGACCGTTTACGCTAAGAGCCTCAAACGCTTCAATACTTGACCTGCTAAGAGTTAGATTTGCTCGGGATGCTTTTTCGAGCAGCGCACGATCTTTGTATATCTTTGCCCTGATATTGTCTGGACTCATCAAGGCTAGGAAACTATCCACAGTTGCATTAGCAAGGGCTTTGTTCAAGTCCTTACCCTGGGTAACAAGTTTCGTATTCTTAGTTGCTATACCGCGAAGAATATCTACGTTCGACTTGCCGAAAATAATTGTTCCGTAAATAGCAAGCAAACCCATGTCGATGCCAGTACCAGCCATACGAAGGACTCGGCCTACATCTTCAGCCCCTCTAAGAACTACTCCACGGCTAGCTCTTGCTTTGAAATTAGCCCAGTATGTGTTGATATTTGGAGCATCAATAAGAACATCAAACTGGTTGGCAAACCTAGTTGCTGATTTTTCATCTTTGAACAGCAGACTTTCAAACAAGGTGTTTAGCTTAGTAGATTCTAGCGGTTCGCTATTTGCTAATTTCAACCTCATTGCAGGGACATTGTTATTAGATATAACTTGTATGCCTTCAGCTTCTTGTGTAACTTTTGTTACTCCAAAACGCTTAGCAAACTCAGGGTTTTCTTTGAACAGTTTTACAAGTCTGACATTGAACGATTCATCTACAACGGTTTTATAGGCTTGCCTTGTGTAGTGCTTCAGTACATCTTCAGGACTTGCGTAAGCAATTTCGCCTTTATTCACCCTGACTAGCAAATCATCAGGGTCTAAAAGAGTTCTTGCTTTAGTAAAGTAAGCTCCAAGAGAAGACCTTACTGGTGAGTTTTTAGCACTCTTTACAAACCTTGATACAAACGCTCCCTCATCAAGCAAGTGCTGGATACGTTCCATGCCAGTAAGGGTTTTACCACTAGCAGTCTTTATTGCTATACCTGATTCATCTAGCATTTTTGCTAGTTCCGTGTAGGCTTTCGCTCGTTCAACTAAGTAATGCCCTTGTCTCGTAGGCATATTTTCAGCAAAGTTCCAGAACTCACTACCTTCGTACCTGAAAGCCTTATTGATTCCTATGTAAATATTCGAGGCTACGTTCTGTGAGTTTTGTATTCCAATCGTATCCACAACAGCATTTACAATATCTGTCTCGTGGAACTTGTTTGGCGATACTTCAGGTGAAGTAAGAACATTATCGACACCTGCACCAACACGCTTTGCTGCGTCTTTGTATCTCTTGCTCAGACGTTTCTTGATCGCAGTACCGGCTTGTTGTGTTACCTCAATAATTGCACTATCGGTTAGCCTTGCACCAAATACGGTACTTGCAATTCCGCTGTTACCTATTACAAGCTGCGCTGTGGTTTCTGCGTTAGCCCCAGCAGTCGCAGCGTTCAAAGCATATTTAGAATGTTCAGCACCAAGATCAACTTGCTTCATATTAGTAAGCAAGCGAGGGCTAATCTTGTTGACAACGCCTTTTAGACTTGCGGTAACAGGAGATGGGTCAACTTTATCCATGTAGTTGAGAGAGTCCCTAACCCACCCTTGAACCCTAGAAGCCTGTTGAGTTCGGATTACGTTGGCCGCTTGACCGGAATCCCCAAACATTACCTCTGACACAGTTCCAAGTTTGAACTCAGCAGTTTCGTCGTAATAACTAGCCGACTTATTGACAGCCCAATCTAGTTTGTACGGGGTAATAATGCTGCTGTATGCACCTGGTTTGTTTAGAACAGTCGCGCCTTGTAAGTCCAACAAAGGAACTGCAATTTCGTTGAAAGTATCTAAAGTAAAAACCGGACTGGTTGCAACAGGTCTTATTGATGGGTCAATAGCAAACTTAGTTTCAATAGCATTTACTAAGTCTCTTTGCTGATTAAATCTAGGATTTTCGTATGGGGCTGATCTAACTAAATCTTCAGCCTCGCCTACCCTATCCATAGCAGCTTCTTGTAGAACCCTAGCATCCTTTACGTTCTTTTCTAGCCTATCTACTTCATCTGCGTTGAACTGTGCTATAGCCCTCCTCTGCTTTGGCGTGGCTCCGAAATCTGCTTGTTCTACTGGGTTTGATCTTGTACCCCAAGCCCTCCTTGCTTCGTCCGCTCCCCTAGTTGCATCCTGTGCTTTCTCAAGTGCTAGGTTAGCCTCGTCAAGTTGTTTTTGAAGGTCAGCAAGAGTGCGCCCAGAAGCCCCGACAAAAGTTTTTGAAGCACCCCGTACTCCAATTTTTGAAAACCAACTATTGTATTCTTCGGTTGCTTTTATGGTTTCCGAAATTCGTTTAGCAGTTACCGCAGCTTCGTAGTCAAATG